>Ga0182024_10008581_pt1 | contig 21460 bp, 20 predicted proteins | sample P32metaG_FD_120480 | JGI IMG/M metagenome (GOLD analysis project Ga0182024, IMG submission 120480) | Permafrost microbial communities from Stordalen Mire, Sweden - P3-2 metaG (Illumina Assembly) | ecosystem: Environmental > Terrestrial > Soil > Wetlands > Permafrost | place: Sweden: Stordalen...
ATTCTTCTGGCTGCCATCGGCGCGCATTATTTCCCAAAGAGCCGGCGGCAGGTCAAACCAATAGCGGCCCAGGGGTCCCTCCCAATCAGCACCGTGCCGAGCGGCGCAATCCTCTATATCGATGGACAGCCCGAAGGCACCATCACGAATCCGGTTACAATTCAGCGCTCGCCCGGAACATATACCTTGGAAGCGCGCCGCACGGGATATCAGCCACTGGAACAAAAACTCGAAATACGTTCCGGCTCCATGCCGCCGATCACGATTCAGCTGGTTCCTGAACTCCCCACTCTGCGAATCGTCGGATCGGGACAAGTGTTCGTCGACGCTGATCCCGCCGCTGAGATCACCGAAGGCCAGTTCGAACGGCAGCTGCCCACCGGAGAACACACCGTTCGCATCGTGATGAACCGCGCCAGTGAAACTTCCTTTAAAGTGCGTGTCGACCCCGACGGTCTGCCGGTAGTGTCCGAATTGAAAGCCAACGAGGTGACGCCGCTCATTCTGAGTAATTTCGGGAAACAAGCCAAGATCTACGGAGCCAATGCGACACCGATTCCCGTTCAGTTGAAGGGCCAGAACATAGGCAATCTGGGCGCCGGAGGATTGGATCTTCCCGCGCTCGAACCGAGTATTTATGAGCTCGTGATGGGAGACGGAAAGAAGCGCAATATCGATATCGGTCCGAATCGCACGCTTTCCGTGCTGCTGGAGGCCGATCCGAATGAAGGATATCTACTGGTCCAAACCAACGAGGACGACGCGACGGTGGTGCTCACTTCGAACGGCAAGGAATACGGCCGAAAGGCGACTCAGAATCATCAGGCCCGGTTCGCGCATCTGAGGGTGCGCAATTACACAGTTCAAGTAACTAAGGACGGCTTTGACGCGGGCCAGCCTCAGTCGATCGACGTTGCCAAAGGGCAGCAAGCCACGCTTTCATTCGATCTGAAACATCAAACACGTCCTGGCGCAATTCTAGTAAAATCGGTTCCCGGAGCGCAGATTTTGCTCGACGGACGCGGCATTGGCCCGGCCACTTCGGACGGCTCGTTGTTGCTGCCAAATGTCGCTCAGGGGCAGCACCATCTGGAAGCGCGGCTCAAGCGATATCAGGTCGGCTCCGCGCAGCTCACCGTTGGGGACGGTGAAACCAAGACTGTGGAGCTTTCCTTAAAGCTGGCTCCGGGAACGGTGCAGATCCAGAGGGATCCATCGAACGCAACCGTGACGTACCACAAGAGCGGAGAAACCACCGAACAGACTGCCACCGAGAACAGCCTTGCTCTGCCTGAAGGGACGTATGAGTTCAGCGCCAAGGCTCCTGACTACCAAGCGCGAACCAACATTACCGTGCAGGTGAGGGCTGAAGAAACGACCACCGCCGATCTTCGATTGAGCACTCTGTTGAAGAGCGAGCCCAAAGTCCATGAAGACGCTATGGAAACGCTGTGGCCCAAGGGTCAGTGGTCGTTGCCTGAGACCAACGGTTGGCTCCTGCATAAAGGAGACGCGTTTTTGGGCGTAACGCGTTCCGGGCCGGCCATAATTTCCTTTGATGCGCCTCTGTCTGGTGTCGTGAGGTCGCGGCTCATCTGGGCCACGAACTATATCAATCCGCAACATTACGTACAATACGAGCTGCATGACACGAACCTGACCATCAAAGTGATGGGCGAAAAGGAAAATCGTCCCGCGAAACCGGTAAAGAAAGGCTCGTTTTATCGAATTCGATTGGACTGGCGAGCCGACTCGATCACCGTGAACATCAATAACGAAGTGGTCGATGAACTCAAGGGCGACTTTTCGCAAGGCAAGTTCGGATTTCTCAAGAATGGAGAAGTCCGAATGCAAAACTTCCGCGTCGAATGAAGCCAGCCTCGCCGCTCAGTTCGAGGTCCGGTGATGCATTCGCTATGATTTAGTCCGTGGAACCGGACGCCATCGGCGGCGCGAACGGATGGAATAGCAAGGCGGCGGGTTGCAGCTATGCAGCCGCGTTAGTTGTTATCAACGCCCTCATCTGCGGCCGTTTATTCCACATCGAGTATCTCGACCAGCTGTCGTCCATCGAAGGAGCCTTCATTGCGCTTGCTCGTTATATCCAACGCCAGCACGCTTGGAATGCCTGGTTCCCGCTGTGGCATGCAGGCATGCCTTTTTCGCGCGTGTATCAGCCGCTCTTGCACTACCTGGTCGCAGCCGTTTCTACCATTTTTCGCACCAGCCCGGCGCTCTCCTATCACCTTGTCACCGCTGCTGCGTATGCCTTCGGGCCGGTCGCGCTGTACTGTCTCGCTGCCAGTTTTTCCTCGAACCGGCCGGCGAGTTTTTGCGCCGCGCTGATCTTCTCGTTATTCTCGCCATCTTTGTTGTTCCTCGGCGCGATGCGCGTCGATGCTGGCGGCCTATGGAACCCGCGGCGGCTTCAGGCGCTCGTAGTGTATGGCGAAGGGCCGAACATCCTCGGGCTAGCATTGTGCATGATCGCGCTGGCTTCTTTGCACTGGGCGGTTAGGCGTAAGACGGCTGCGTCGGCCCTGATCGCGGCATTCGTTCTGGCTGCCGTTCCAGCCACCAATTGGCCGTCTACCGTCGCGCTGGCGATGGGTTTGATTTGCTACGTCGCTGTACTCACGGCGCAACAGCTTCGGGTCAGCATGCCTCGCATCTCACTCGTCGGACTGCTGGCGTGTTGTTTGGCAAGCCCCTTCGCGTTGCCATCCACAACTTGGTCGACATTCACAAACACAAATGCTATTAGCGGCAGCCCGGCGTCAGGATGGTCGCGCTGGGCCTCAGCCGTTGTGTTGGTTGCGGCAATCGCGCTACTGCGCAAGGCTCTGCTCTATTTCAGAATGCCGCTGGTATTGCGGTTCGGGATCCTGTACAGCGTGTTAATTGGCGGAATCGTGCTGACCGATGCGTGGTTCGGTATCCGGATGCTCACTCAACCCTGGCGCTTCCATTTGGCGATGGAAATAGGGCTCGCGCTGAGTATGGTCTTTGCAGCACGCACGCTGTCGACGCATTGGCCTCGGACGAAAATGGCGGCCATCATCGCGCTCGCGCTCGTCTGCAGCGTCCAGTTCTTGAATTATCGCCGCTACGCGAGGCAAATCATTAAACCGCTCCAGGTCCGGGATACGGTTGAGTTCCAGACGGCGAATTGGTTCGATCGCAACATGCATGGGGAAGCTGTGATGGCCATGGGGACCAATTCTCTCTGGATGAATGTCTTTACGAATGTGCCTCAACTTCTCGGTTGCTGCGAGCAGTCTGTCATAAATCCCGAAGACCGCATCGCGGACTATGTGATCGCGAAAGGATATGCATCTGACGAACAATCGGCGGACATCTCGCTGCTGTGGCTCAAAGCGTATGCAGTTGGCGCAATTGCGATCGGCGGTCCGCATAGCCGCGAGCATTACAAAGATTTTCGGTACCCGTATCGCTTCGAAGGCCGGCTCCCACTAGTTTGGCAGCAAGGCGACGACCGAATCTATCGAGTGCCCGAACGCGTGCGCGGCTTGGCCCGCGTAGTGCCCCTGGATGCAGTGGTGAGAGACGCGCCCCACAACGGCATCGATGTCGCGGAACTGCGCAACTTTGTCGCGGCGTTAGACAACCCAGCTCTGCCGATTTTAGAGACCAATTGGGAAGGACCCGGCAACGCCGTCCTGCGCGGTTTCCTCGCTCCCGATGCGGTAATCTCGGTGGGCATGAACTTCGATCGCGGCTGGAGCGCCAGCGCGAACGGCCGGCCGGTACAAGTCTCTCAAGATGGGATCGGCTTCCTTGTGATCAAACCGGACTGCTCGGGCAATTGCGTTGTAAGGCTTAACTGGGATTCAGGCTGGCAACCACGATTCGCGGCAAGCATTGCATCGTTGGCCCTTGCAGCGGCAATCGCGTGGTGGTGGCGCGAGCGCAAATCCGCAACCACTACGCATTAATCGCCGTACAGAAAAAACGGATAACGATCGACAGGCAGCCCCGCACGTTTTCTTGCCAAGCACCAGGTCTGCTCGCCACGATTCTCGGTACTGTATCCATTCACTTCCAGGAATCTCAATAGCGGCAGGTGACACGCGAAGCCCGCGATGAATGTTGTGAAGAGACGCGTGATTTCGAAACCAGCACTCTTCACCGCTTCACCGAGTTCCCACATGGTGTACTCGCGCACGTGTCCGATCTCGGGCTCTTGGCCGGGGTGCGGGCGCTTGTAAAGATAAAAAATCTGAGGATTGTCCCTGCCATCCAGGGTTTTGGCGACGCTGGTGATGCTTCCTACATTCGGCGTCGTAATCAGCAGAAAACCACCGTTGGCGAGCACTCTCTGGCACTCGACCAGCATGTGCATCGGATCGTAGGTTAGATGCTCGATCATCTCCGCGGCAATCACCAGATCGAAATGCGAATCGGGGTAAGGAAAGCGGTCGCGATCGGCATCAAAATGGTCGATGGAACAAGAGAAGTCGCCGTCCGGAAATGCAACTACCTTGCGATCGATTCTACCCACCGGTCCGTAGTATGCGCCGCGAACTTCGCGATAACCGCATAATCGCTCGAGGAACGGCGTGATTTGCATGTAGCAGCCGAGTTCGAGCACTCGGCCGGTGGTCTGCGGCGGGGGCGCCAACACGATGGTTCTGGCCAATCGCCCCACGTGCTCTTCAAAATACGCCCGGGCCTCATTCGCAATCGGCAAGCCGCGCAGAGCCAACTCCGCCTTTTTCACTAGCGCCGGATCGAATGGCTCGCTCGGCGCGGGCGACGGCCTCCATCGCAACAAACTGTTTAAGCGCCGCAAAAGACCACGCAAAATGCGAAGAAATGGGGACGCCATAGGCTTCGAATCACCAGTGGAAATTCGTTACCAGGAAATAAACCACGGGCAAAGCGAACAGGCTGCTGTCCAGGCGATCCAGCCAGCCACCATGGCCTGGCAGCAGAGTTCCGCTATCCTTCAGATCAGCGCCGCGTTTCCAAGCCGATTCACAAAGGTCGCCGAACTGGCCGGCAATATTCGCGACGGCGGTGAGCCCTAGTCCGGTTATTAGTGACGCGGAGGGCAGCCAGCGCGGCAGATAGACGGCTCCATAGACGATGGACGCCATCATAGAAGCAACCGAGCCCTCCCACGATTTTGCCGGGCTGACGTGGGGCGCCAAGCTATGCCTGCCAATCAGCCGGCCGACATACAGGGCCGCGATGTCACCGACCCAGTTCAGAGACAACGCGAAAAACAGCCAATACGGGCTGATCGTCCGCAACTCAATGCCACACCGCAGCGAGCCAAACACGTAGGCAATCCCGAGCAGCAGGGCGGCGGCGTACGGAAGAGCTTCTTTTAAGTTTCGCGAACGGAGAGACAGCGCCATGGCCAGAATCGCGACCAAGACCAGGAAGGCAAAATCTCTATCAGGCAGCAACAGCAAGAGCAGTCCGGCCGCATAAGCGAATAATCCCGGCTTAGGGATCTGGTGCAGCGCGACGATGCTGGCATATTCACGGAAGCACAGAATGGCGACGGCCGCCGCGCTGACCAAAAATAGCCACTGTGGCGCCCAAAGAATTAAGTAGCAGAAGGTAGGGATGAGGAGCAGCGCCGTCAGGACGCGCTTCATCGCGCAATGGTGCCGGTTACTTCAATCCATTCGTCTTGCGCCCTATCGGCGTCAGGACTCAAGCCGCCGAAACGCCGGTCGCGTTTTTGATAATCCAGGATCGCGTGCAGCAGGTCCGCTCGCCGGAAATCGGGCCAGAGCGTCTCAGTAACATACAGCTCGGCGTAGGCGATCTGCCACAGCAGGAAATTACTGATGCGCATCTCACCGGATGTACGAATCAGCAGGTCGGGATCGGGCATGCCCGCCGTATAGAGCCGCGAAGCGATCATCTGCTCATCGATATGAAGATCGCGCAGCCGCCCTTCCAAGCGTGCATCCTGGATAATCGCATTCAACGCGTCCACCAGTTCAGCGCGACCACTGTAATTGATGGCCACGTTCAGCCGCATCCCCGTATTCTGCGCGGTCGCATCGGCTGCGGTTTCCAATTCCAGGCGCACTTGCGGAGGCAGCCGGTCCACGCGCCCCATGTACGTGAAGCGAATCCCGTTCCGCATGATCTCGGGCAGCTCCCGGTGGAGATAAACGCGCAATAACCGCCAGAGCGTGTCTACCTCAGCCCGCGGCCGCTTCCAATTTTCCACCGAGAAGGCGTACAGTGTCAGCGCCTGAATGCCCAACCGTGAACAGGTTTCTACCGTTGTTCTTACGGGCTCCACGCCGGCCTTGTGGCCTGCAACGCGCGGCAGATTGCGTCGCTGAGCCCAGCGGCCGTTTCCATCCATGATGATGGCGATGTGAGCAGGCAGGCGGCCCGGATCAATCGCCGTGGCGAGCACCCAATCCTTGCTGCCAGGCTTCAGGGCCTCGATTAGATCTTTCATCGAGCTAAGCCTCTATGTTACACCGGAATGTTGCGTGGACGCTCGAACTGGTCCGTCTTGCTTCAGGCGCCAATGGATCAAAAAACCGTCGCTAAAAACCAAAGCGGCCGTACCAATTGAAGACCACGCTGGAAAATCCTACCACGAGCGCCGCCAAGGCCAAGAACGTCCCGAACGGCAATTCGTAGGTGGACGCATCTTTGCCGGTGACCCAAATGAAGAAAAGCCCCACAATCGTTCCTAATAACGACGCAGCGATCAGCGTCAGCAGAGCGTCGTAAATCCCCAGGAACGAGCCGATCAACGCGGCCATTTTGACGTCGCCCAAGCCCAGCCCCTCGCGATGCCGCATCTCTTGATACAAAAGGCCGATGCCCCAGAGCGAACCCGAACAAAAAGCTGCCGCGAACAACGATTCGCCAACGGATATAACCCGAGGGTTGTGAACCGACACAAGCACGAGCGACATGATGCTTGGAGGTATCGAGACAAATATGGCAAATAGCACACCTGCAGCCGTGCCTCCTAGCGTGAACTCGTCCGGGAGAATCCTTTCTTCCAGGTCGGAGAATAGTAGCGCGATGAGGATGGCTCCCAAAACGCAATACTTGAATCCAGCGGCGGTCAGTCCCAAGAACCATATGGAGCACGCAAAAGCTGCAGCCGTCAGCAGCTCCACCACTGGATAGCGCATCGGGATTCGTTGGTGGCAGTGCCGGCAGCGGCCTCCCAGCAGTACGAAACTCAAGACCGGGACGTTGTCGAACCAGGCGATGGGCTTATCACATGCCGGACAGAAAGATCGGGGTCGCACCACGGAAAGATCGCGCGGCAATCGGTAGATGCAGACGTTTAAGAAACTACCGATAAGAAGACCGGCTAGCGCGGCTAACAAAGTTTCGATGATCAACTGAGAGTCCTCTCATAAACGCGCAGCGTCTCGTTTACCATCCGATCAACTGAAAATTCCCGTTCGACTCGATCCCTGGCGCGCGCGCCGAGCTGCGAAGCCAGCGATCCATCCGAGAGCAACCTGCGCATTGAATCCGCGATGACCGCCGGATCGTTCGAAGTCAACAAACCGGTAATGCCGTCGTCAATAATTTCCGGCAAACCTCCCACCCGGCTCGCGAGTACAGGCGCACCGTATGCCATGGCCATTAACACGGCAGATCCCAATCCCTCCAAATCCGTAATATAGACGAACAGGGTCGCGTGTGGAAGATCCTCCTCGAGATTTTTTGAAAAATGAACGGTCACGCCAGCCAAGGTGCCGGCCTGTTCGATCAGTTTTTTCCCTTTTCCAGGATCATCTAAATCTACCGCCACCACCTGCGTCCGCGGCCGTTCGGCCGGTTCCGGAAGCGGAACTCCATCGTAGACCACTGTTATTCTTGCGGCATCGACGCCGGCATCCAGCAATGTATCCCGCACGCATTCAGAGACCGCGATGAAATGCCTCGCACGGCGGTACTTCCAACGCGAGGCCAAGTTCCGGCGCACCGGAAAGGCAACACGGCGCGAGACAATGGCCGGCCTGCCCGTCAGAACTGCGAGGGTGTGCGCGTGCGCATCATGCGCGTGAATCAAATCTGCATTGCGAGCGGCGGCTGCCAGTGTAGTCAAGCGCAGTGGCTGGACGTTCAATTGTCGCGCGGCCGCTGTTTGGGCCAGCGGCGAACCGGCCGGAGCGAGAAGGCGTACGTTATGGCCGCGCTCCACTAGGCCATGCAACAGATACAGCGCTTGCCACTGACCGCCGCGCATTTCGCGGCCAGTATCAATATGCAGAGTAGTCAAGACTATCTTCGCGGGCTCATGTTCTTGGCCTTCGCGTATTTCAGAAAATTGTAGAGCGCCGCCATATAGGCGATCGCCAATCCTTCTGGCCCATCGAGAAAACCGCGCTGCAGTATATAGGTCTTAAAAAACGTCCACGGTGGATCGACGGCCAGTTGCGCCCAGCCGATGGGTGTCTCTTGCGCCACCAGTTGTTCGGCCGCGAGCGTCGTATACCGATCCATGGTCTTCAAATGCTCCGACAACGAATTACAGGTGAAGTGCAGAAGATTCGAGTGGAGGTGGCCCACCCTGCCCTCAACCACCACCGATTCATGAACGTATTTCCCTTCCCACTTGGCTCGTCTGCGATCGAACAGGCGCACCTTGCGGTCCGGATACCAGCCACAGTGGAGAATCCAGCGGCCCAAATACTGCGCCAGCCGCGGCATGGTATAGGCGTCGAAGCGAGGGCCGGCCTTTTTGATTTGCCAGATTTCGGCTTCCAGCGCTTCGCTCAAGGCCTCGTCGGCATCGAGCGATAAAATCCAATCGTTCTGGCACTGGTCGGACGCATAGTTCTTTTGGCCGGCATAGCCGCGCCAGTTGCAGTCGATCACGCGCGCCCCTAGCTTCACCGCAAGCTCGACGGTGCGATCGTTCGATCCGCTGTCGACCACCACTATCTCATCGCAGCAACGCAGGCTTTCGATGGCTCGCGAAATATTGCGCTCCTCATTGAAGGTGATGATCGCGGCCGAGATCTTCATTTGCGCGGGAGTCTATTGCGCCGGCAACGTCTTCTGATAGAAATCGGTCATCGCCCGGTGTAGCCCGTCCAGGCAGGTCTTCTTGGTATATAACATGTGGCCGGCTTCGCAGTAAGTCAGACTGGCGTGACCGGTAAGAGAGGGATCCAGTCCGAGATGGCTCACGGTATATTCAGTAGCAAAAAACGGCGTAGCCAGATCGAAGTAGCCATTGGCGAACAACACTTTCAGGTTCGGATTCTGCGTCATAGCCTGGCTCAAGTTCTCTCCCACGTTCACATAGCGGTTATCGAATCGCCCGTAATTCCAGGGTTGCACCTTACCGGTGAGAACTTCATACGTCAAATCGCTATCGTATTTCAAGTCCGCTCGCACATAGTCGTTAAACATCGCCGTATAGACGCCTTGAACCGATGCGTAGCTGGGATCGTAATCGGGGTGATCGCTGGTGGCATCCACGTCGGCGCCCTCTAGACGGCCATCGTAGCGGCCAATGGAGCGGCGCTCTTTGCGGAGCAGCTCCTGGGCGAATCGCTGCATCGGGACGCGCAGGTTCGCCTCGTCGATAAATTCCTCGGACAATCCGGTTAGCCGCGCCAGTTGCCGGATCACGTTGGCGCGCTCGGTCTGGGTTAGCTTGTCCCCTTTCATCAACGCGACCGTGTACTCGCTGCCGGCAAAACGCCGTGATTCGCCGACGGCCTTTTCCAGATCGCCTTGCAAATCTTTCGCGAGCTTCTTGTGATACCAAGCCGTAGCCGTGTAGGTCGGCAGAAAAAGCGCGTAAGGAAGATCGTTACCGGGCGCGAATGAGATTGTTTCGAAATTCAGCACCGTGGAGATGAACGTGATGCCGTTCAGATAGATTCCCTCCTGCATGAGAGACTGCGATAGCGCGGCAGCTCGCGTCGTGCCGTAACTCTCCCCAGCCAAGAATTTAGGCGATTCCCAGCGCTCCGCCCGGACCAGGTACAGCCGAATGAACTCGCCCACCGACTGCAGATCCCCTTCGAAGCTATGGAACTGCGCTGGATTTTCGCCGGGCGCCTGCCGGCTAAAACCAGTGGTTACCGGATCGATGAAGACCAGATCGGTGAACTCCAGCGCCGTGTCTTCATTGGTGACGAGATGGTACGGCGGTTTGGGCTGTTCGCCGTCCGGACCCATTTCCACGCGCTTGGGGCCCAAGGCGCCCAAATGCAGCCAGACCGAAGACGATCCCGGACCTCCGTTGAAGGCGAACGTGATGGGACGCTTGGTGGGATCAGGCACATCGTCCCGCGTGTAGGCGACGTAGAACATGCTGGCCCAAGGCTTTTCGTCTTTTTTAAGCACCAAAGTGCCCGCGGTCGCCGTATACGCGACTTTCTTGCCGTTGATTTGAATCTCGTGCTTGGTTTCCGATTTTGTTTCAACCGCCGGAGGCGCCGGAAATTGCTGGGAACCGGCGGCCGGGGCCGCTGCACCCTCGGCTGGCGTGGGCGGACTGGCAGGCGGCGGACCGCCTCCGCGGCGACCCTGCGCATTCAAGGAAAGAATCCACACCAGGAGCGCAGCCAAAATCGCGATAAAACGAACGCGGCCGAAATGCTTCATGCTCGGACTCTCTTTCGCTGCGACCATTTTATCGTGAACGCCTTGCCGGAGCGTGCTACACTCGGCCTCAAAGCCCTTCGATGCTGTTGCCCTACCTGCATAAAGTTGCCGCCCGTGAAAATCTTTCGGCCGACGAAGCGCGTCTGGCCATGCTCGTCATCCTCGGTGGAGATGCCACTACGCCGCAGATTTCCGCCTTCTTAGTAGCTCTGAGAACCAAGGGCGAGACTGCCGAGGAGCTCCTCGGCTTTGCCCGCGCGATGCGGGAGAAAGCCTCGCTGGTCGATGCGCGCGTGGATTCTTTGCCGCTGCTCGACACCTGTGGCACCGGCGGCGATGGTGGATCTACCTTCAATATCTCGACGATTGCCGCTTTCGTCGCGGCGGGCGCTGGCGTGCGAGTGGCAAAACACGGGAACCGGTCCATGACCGCGCAATGCGGCAGCGCCGATTTACTCGAAGAATTGGGCATCGGCATCTCATTTACCCCCGACGATGCCGCGCGCGCGATCCGGGAGGTGGGCATCGGATTCTTATTTGCGCCGATGTTTCACCCCGCTATGAAATATGCCCAGCCGGCTCGCCAAGAACTGAAAATGCGCACCGTGTTTAATTTGCTCGGTCCGCTGACGAACCCGGCCGGAGCCACCAGGCAGCTCATTGGGGCGCCGTCGCTGGATGCAGCCAAATTGATGGCGCACGCACTCGCGGGTCTCGCGCCCGAGCGGGCGTTCATCGTCCATGGTTCCGATGGCCTGGACGAAGTGACCACCACCGGCCCCACCACGGTCTTCGAGGTCGTGCACGAGCACGTGCGAAGTTTCTCATGGACACCGGCCGACTTCGGTGTGGACACGGCCAGCGCGACCGATCTCATGGGCGGCGATCGAGCAGCGAATAAAAAAATCGCAATCGCGCTGCTCCAAGGCGAGCGTGGCCCCCGGCGGGACATCGTGCTTGTGAATGCAGCCGCTGCTCTGCTGGCGGCGGACTTCGCCATCGACGTACGCTCAGCCGTGCGGCAGGCGGCGGAATCAATCGATAGCGGAGCGGCCTGGGGAAAAGTGCAGAAATTGGCCGAATTTTGCGCTGAAGTTCAGCGACGCTCCAGTACGTAGTCGGCCAGTTGCCCCATGTTGTCCACTAACAAATCGGGAGGGTCTTCCAGAAACCCTTCCGGTTGAAATCCGTACGTCACGCCGCAGGCCTTGACGTTGGCGTTGCGCGCGGTCCGAATGTCGACGCCGCTGTCACCCACCATAATAGTTCGATCACGTTCCAATCCGGTCTCTTCAAGCAGTGTCTCGATGCCGATCGGATGCGGCTTCTTCTGCTCAAAGCTGTTTCCTCCGTAGATCTGAAAGAAGTACTGCGCGAGTCCCAGTCCGTCCACCAGAGACCGGCTAAAGCGCACCGGTTTGTTCGTCAAAACCGCCATCCTTTCGCCCGCCTCCAGTAGGCGATCCAACGCGTCTTTAACTCCGGAATACAAACGAGTGTTGTCGAGCATGTGCTCGCGATAATATTTCAGAAAATATTCGAGCGCCTGCTGCACGTCCGCCTCACTAGCCGAAGGGCCCAGCACGCGGCGAATCAGGACTGGCGCGCCATTGCCCACGTAGGAAGCAACCAAATCATCGGAAATCGGCGGCAAATCCATCAGGGCGCGCGTAGCATTCACCGAATGAACCAGATCGAGCTTGGAATCGATCAGAGTGCCGTCGAGATCGAAGATCAGCAGGTTCATTCGTGGCGCGCCAGTCCGGGCGCAGAAGAGCGATGGTCGGACCAGAGCTTCTCGGCCTTTTCCTTGGTCTCCCGGAAATTATCCTTAATTTCCCGCGGCGTCATGGCGGCGAGAATATTCGAAATGCTCGCGAAATAAGGCATCCACTTGGAGTCGGCCACCGAGTAGGGCGGGGGCGACGGCGAAAAAGCCATCAGCACGGTGACCAGCGCGACCGCGATCACTGCGCCGCGAACCAATCCAAAGGCGCCTCCCAGCAGGCGGTCCAACCACGATAGGCCGGCCCATTTGAACAATTTCGCGAGGATATACCCCACAATAGCGCCCAATACCAGGACACCCGCGAAAATCACGAAGAAGCCGATGAGATTGGCTACCGCTCGGGAGCTAACATAGTCCAGCACATGCGCCGCTGCAATCCCATAGAACCAGAAGCCGCAGAAAATGCCGAGAATGGTTGCAATGAATCCAACCGCTGCTCGAGCAAACCCGGCCATGAAACCGGAGAGCACCGAGCAGCCGACCACCAGCAGCAGAAGCCAGTCGATCCAGTTCAAAGTGTTTTCCCCGTCAGCAGGCGATAGGCTTCCCGGTATTTTTCGCTGGTGCGCTCAATCACGTCAGCCGGCAGCGCCGGGGGCGGAGGCTGTTTATTCCAATGAATGGATTCGAGGTAATCCCGCACAAACTGCTTGTCAAAGGAGGGCTGGGGACCACCAGGACGATAGCCGTTGCGCGGCCAAAAGCGCGAGGAGTCCGGCGTCAGAACCTCATCGGCCAGGACCAACCGGTCGCCGGCGAATCCAAATTCGAACTTCGTATCGGCGATCAGGATGTCGCGCGTTTCCGCATAAGCGGCCGCCCGTGTATAGATCGCGAGAGTCAAGCTTCGAAGCTGCGCGGCGAGTGATTCCCCTATCTTTGCGGCAACGCTTTCAAACGATATGTTCTCATCGTGGCCGGTTTGCGCCTTGCTGGCCGGCGTGAAGATCGGCTCAGGCAGCCGGTCACTCTCGCGCAGTCCTGCCGGAAGCGGGATACCGCAGATGCGGCCCTCGCGCTGATAGTCCTTCCAGCCGGAGCCGGAAATATAGCCGCGTGCCACGCACTCCACGTCGATCATGTTCGCGCGCCGAACCAGCATGGAACGGCCCTCCAGCTGATCGCGGTACGGATGGAATGCACTCGGATAGTCGCTCACTTCCGCCGACACGAAGTGATTGGGAACGATATCGCGCAGCAACTCGAGCCAGAAGATGGTGAGCGCCGTCAGCACCCGCCCCTTGAAAGGGATTGGCGTTGGCAGGACATAATCGAATGCCGAGAGCCGGTCAGTGGCGGCAATCACCAGGCAATCGCCGGCCGAATAGATGTCGCGCACTTTTCCCCGGGCCCGCAACTCGACGCCGGGCAGGCTGGTCTCAAAAATTGGTTTCAATCTTTAGAGGTATCACGTCGCCGACGATTTTTCTATCGGAGACCGATCCCGCCAGGTAAAAATTGCTGTGTTATCAAAAAGTGAAGTCCCACGGGATCAGGCGGTTCTGTTGGTCAGTGGCGTGCGAACTAGCTCTGGAAGGAGTAAAAACCGCACTATGAATTGGGACAGAATTGAAGGCAACTGGAAACAGGTCAAGGGCCACGCCCGCGAAAAGTGGGGCAAGCTCACCGATAGCGACTGGGACCAAGTGGCCGGAAAGAAAGACCAACTAGTGGGCCGCATTCAGGAGCGCTACGGAATCTCCAAGGATGAGGCACAGAAGCAGGCCGACGAGTGGGCGCGCGCTCAAGCTGAGGAAACAAAGAAGGAGAACGAGCCAGTCACGTCACGGCGCGGTTAATTAATCGCCGCTAAGACCACAGGGCCGTCCATTCCGGGCGGCCTCTTTTCTTTCCGTAGTAAGCCGGTAGGAACCGCCCTTATACTAAGGACTTGCGGCTTTCCATTCTAATCCCGGTCTTCAACGAGCGCACAGTTGTGGAGCGTAGCCTGGCTCAGGTTCTGGCTGCGCCTCTTCCCGAGAACATGGAGCGGGAACTTATTATTGTGGATGACTGCTCCACCGACGGCACAACCGAGATTCTCGCGCGGCTGGCCAATCAGGAACCGCGGATTCGCCTTATTCGAAAAAAAGTCAACCAGGGGAAAGGAGCCGCGGTCCGTACCGCCATTGAGGAAGCCAGCGGCGATTTTTGTATCGTCCAGGATGCCGACCTGGAGTATGATCCCTGCGAATATCCCAAGCTCCTCCGCCCGTTACTCGACGGGCGTGCCGACGCGGTTTTTGGCTCGCGTTATCTGGTCAGCGAACAGACCCGCGTCCTGCCTTTCTGGCACTCGCTCATGAATCGATCCCTGACGCTGCTGTCCAACATGTTCTGTAACCTCAACCTCACCGACATGGAAACCGGCTACAAGGCTTTTCGTGCGGACTTGCTCAAGAGCATCCCCATCCGTTGCAACCGATTCGGATTCGAGCCCGAAATCACAATGAAATGCGCCAAACGAAAGCTGCGAATTTATGAGGTGCCGATCAGCTATCACGGCCGGACTTATGAAGAAGGGAAGAAAATAGGCTGGCAAGACGGCGTGAAAGCACTGGCCGTGATCCTGCGCTTCTGGCTGATTGACGACTTGTACGCTCAGCCGTATGGCCGGGCTTTTCTCAACAATCTTACCGGTACGCCTCAATATTTAAGTTGGATGACGCAAGTCTTGCGTCCCCACGTGGGAGATACGGTGCTCGAATTAGGTTCCGGAATCGGAAACATTGCCGCCCGGTTGATGAGCCGAAGACTTCATTATGTGGCCGCCGAGAAGGATCCACTGTACCTGCACGCGCTCCGGAACCGCTTTCTTCGGACGCCCAATGTAACTGTCGTGAGTCTGGATCCCGATCAACCCAGCGACTTTCGCAGTCTGGAGGAAGCGTTCGACACGATTCTCTGCTTAAACGTTCTCGAATATGTCTCCGATCCCGGCGCTGTGATAGATTCGGCTGCCGGCGCGCTGCATCCCGGGGCTTCGATTCTGATTCTGGCTCCGCAAAGCCAGTCTCTTTTCGGAACTCTGGACCAGACCCTGGGGCATCGAAGACGCTTCTCGCGATCCGAATTGAGCGGACTGCTTGAGAAACGGGGGTTCCAGGTAAGCCGGACTTATCAGCTCAATAAGATTGGCACGCCGGGCTGGTGGGTCAGCGGCAAAATTCTTCGGCGCAAGCACATTAGCAAAATCATGTTGAAGCTGTTCGATAAGACGGTTTGGATTTGGCGCCGCCTCGATGGCCTGCTTCCATGGCCTGGACTGTCGTTGATCGTGCTGGCGAAGAAGGGCGAAAATGGATTCGCCATTGAGCGGTAATCCAAAAATGAACCGTTACATCGTCACAGGAGGCGCGGGATTCATCGGTTCGGCATTGGTGCGGCGGTTGGTGGCCGAGGGTGACGGCGAAGTGCTCGTGATCGATAATCTGTTGACCGGCTACGAGAAAAATCTCGAGGACGTGGCCTCGCGTATCGATTTCCGCCGGCTGGATATTCGCGATTATGCGGCCATGACCCAGGCGGTCCGGAGCTCCGACGTGGTCTTTCACCTGGCCGCTATTCCGTCGGTGCCCCGTTCGATCCACGATCCCGCGCCTTCGCACGAAGTGAACATCGACGGTACGTTCAACGTTCTGCGTGCTTGCGCGCAGGCCAAGGTCCGGCGCGTGATTTATGCTGCCTCGTCGTCGGCCTATGGCGATACCGAGTCGCTCCCGAAAGTGGAAAGTATGCTGCCGCACCCGAAGTCGCCTTATGCGGTTCAAAAGTTGGTGGGCGAGTATTATGCCAGCGTGTTCCACTCTTGCTTTGGCTTGGAAACGGTAGCGCTCCGTTTTTTCAACGTCTACGGCGAGCGGCAGGATCCATCCAGCCCCTACTCCGGCGTGCTTTCTCTGTTTATGAAGGCGTTGCTCGCGCGCCGTTCGCCAACCATCTACGGTGATGGCGAGCAGACGCGCGACTTTACCTATGTCGAGGACGTAGCGTCGCTGTGCCGGAAGGCGGCCAGCGCGGAGGGCGTCGCCGGCAAAACATTCAACGCCGGAAATGGCCAGCGCTATTCGCTCAAATGCGTTTGGGCCTTGCTCCAGAAGATCGAAGGCGTATCGCTGCCGGCCGTCTACGCCCCCGCGCGCGAAGGCGACGTGCGTGATTCTCAGGCCGATGTCACAGCGGCGCGCCGCGAGCTGAATCACCAGCCTGGCTTCACGCTCGAGCAAGGGCTGCGGCGCACGCTCGCCTGGTATCGCACCCAGTAGGCCGACCCGTGCTCGACATTATCCGCGACACCGTCCGCAGGATTCCCAAGGGTAAAGTGGCAACCTATGGCGATGTAGCCGCCGCCGCCGGTTTTCCTGGTAGAGCGCGGCAGGTGGTCTGGGCGCTCAATTCGTCGTCACCGGGATTGCCGTGGCATCGCGTGCTGGGAGCCGGTGGAAAGATTCGGTTGCCCGGCGCGAACGGGCTGGAACAGCGCCTCAGGCTGGAGGCCGAGGGCGTGATGTTTCATGGGAGCCGGGTTTGGATGGAGAAGCATCAGCATCGATTTGAGCCGGTCCGCTCTCGCCCGTAGCCGAATACGGTGCGAACAGCGGCGGGTTCGTGTTCGGGTCTACTAGCCAAACCTTGCGATCCCGAAAATACTCGAGCAGCGGCCGATTTGCTTCCGCCCCCATATCGCGCGCCCACACCACCGGCGAAGCGTCGATATCGGCGTCGTTGTAGATCCACTGAAACAGGTTCTGCGGATCGGACTTGGGCTTTACGATCACCAGATGCTTTCCGCCGCTCTTTTCCAGCAAGCCTGCAATGCGCGCCTTGTTTGGATTTCCAGGAGTCACGCAACACCAGGAGAAAAAATTCACTCTTTGGGTGAAGGGCAGGTGAAACTGTTCCAGGCCGATGCGAACCCCCAGGATCAGCAGCATGATGGCGGGCGCGGCGGCCGCCAGCGCTACACCGTGAGGGCGCCGGCAGAGCTGCCTGAAACAAACCATCAGCACCGCCAAAAAGCAGCCGGTGCCGACCGCGGCATAGTGAGGCATGGTACCGGTATCCGTTAATGCGGCAACTATGCTCAAACCTCCGGCCAGCAGCAATAGCCGGATGCGCCGGTTCCTCCAAACACTCGGAAGCAGCAGCAGAGGAATGCTTAAAGCGGGTCCGAAATAAAATCGCCAGACCACCTGCCCCTTGACCGTGCTGTTCTTGATTGAGCCGATCAGGGATCGGTTGTTCTCAAACGTATCTTTTTCATAGTCCCAGTAACGGCGCAGCTCAATGTGCCGAAAGTGAGGTTCCCAGGGGTGAGACCAGGGAAGCGTCATCGGCCATCCATAGGTCGCCTGATTCACCGCGTAGGGCGTCCGCAATGGGTCGCCCGTGACGCCTTTCGAGTAGATCAGCAATCCGGCCACACCGGCTAGCGCGAGCGCCGACACAGGAATGCAGACCCAAAATGGGATGCGCTTCTTCACAACTGCGAAACCGGCCACGGCAACGGCGGGTATCGCAACCGCCAATCCCTCAAATGGGCGGGAATAGCCGATCGCCACCAGCCCCAACCCAAACAGCAGCGAGGTCCCAAAGCTCGGCTTGCGCAGCAATCGGGGATAGGCGCCGAGCACCAACGCTCCGCCGGTAGCCGCCAGACACCCTCCGTAATAGCTATTAATCCAGTAGCTCGCCACCCCGAAACGGAACACCGCCAGAAGCGCTCCGAAAAGCGCCCATTGGGGCGGTACCCAGGCCTGCAACATCCAGCACAATGCCGCGCACATCGCCGCGCAGAGCAGCCACACAGCTATCCAAGGATGGCCGGCCAGTTTTCCCAACGCCAGTATGGCGCCTTGCCCCGGAAAAAAATCCGCGTCGTAGCTCGGATGGTGGAAGATATGCAGGCTTTCGAAATGCGGCCACATCGGATGGGTCGGATTCGTAAGCCTTCCATGGGTCAAGGTGTCGGCAATCAGGAGATGGCCGAATTCGTCCGGGATCATGGGCTTCGGAACGGGCAGCAGCGGCAACAGAGCGGCGCGAATCGCCAGCGCGAATAGGAACACCGCCAGTACGGCCAATTTCTTATGCTGCGCCAGGCGAATCCCGGTTCGCCACACGCCCCGCATGCCAAGATCGGGCGCCCATCGGTTGAGACCGCCGCGCAAGACCACGGTTGCGACTATGGCAACTAGAACCGTTTCCAGGGGATTTAAATCGAAGTACAGGCTATAAGCGAGCCCGCCAATGAGAAATAGGAAGAACTCCAGCATGCAATATTTCCGGCTGTGGGATCAGCCTCGGGGGGGCTTTCTTTCCCGCCGCTTGGGAAGGGCAAAGCTCAGCGGGCCATCCGAGAGGCGGAGAACTTCAACGGAGAAAACCTCAGGAGGATAGGCGAGGAAGAGTGTCATCCACTCGCCTACCCGCCAAAAGGCGATTTAGCTGGTGGTGCTGGCAGCTGTCACCACACTGGAAACCTTGCTGAAAATCGTGCTGATATTGCCGGCAACTGTCGGCATAATGGCGCCTGCCGCCACGGCAACGAAACCAGCCATCAAGGCGTACTCGATAAGATCCTGTCCTCGGGTATCCTTCCATACTTTCAGCTTTAACGCTAACTTGGTGATCCGTGTCATTTCTTTCTCCTCTCCCTGCGCCGGATTTGTCCGCCGCTATTGGTAACTTATCACCCCTATCCGGTATCGATAAATCAGAGTAAGCGCTTAGAAGCCATCTAAAATCACCCAGTCGCTAACGGTTGTAGAGGGGGAATCATAGTACCTTCTTACCGGCCAGTTATATAGTCGTTCTGAGCCGCAAGTCCTTATATTCATCGATCAGCGCGAAATTGGTCTGAACGGAAGCAATGGTTTCGCCACGTTGCTCGATCCGCCCGGCATGCACATGCCCAATATCGGCAGTCATGCGAAGATAGTCCACTTTTTCTGGATCAATGCCCATGATCCGGCAGCAGGTCGCGTCCACCGCCACCAGATCGGATCCCATCACCAGCACGCCGGCCGGTTTGGGAGTGCCCTGAATCGGACCGTTGCCCTCCATCCCCACGATGCCGTCCACGATGGCGAAGGTGTTGCGAAATCTTCGATTTAGCGCGGCAATGGATTCCGGGATGCCGATATAGTGCAGCTTGTTCTTCGGCCAGCCGTATACCGAACCCGGGACTAAGCCGAAGAAATTTTTCATCGAGAGCGTCGCGCCGGCCCAGTGATGGGTCTTCATCTTCGCCAGAGAAACAATCAGATCGGCGGCCAGCACCGTGTTCGCGAAATAAAACTCGGATTCGTGGCCGAACCCGCGTATGGGTGAGACATCGTCGCGATTCAGATCCGTGAAGATCTCTTCGAAATGGGGAATAACGGAGCGATAACGAGCGTCGTCGGCCATGTCGAGCGTGTCGCGCCGGTGTCCCGGACCCTCGCCGATCCGTACTTCGGACGCGCCCAGCTTGTGGAACACCTCCACCGCGGCTGCGATCACCGCAGCGTCGGTGTTGATGACGGTCGTCGGATCAAACTCCACCAAATTCGGCTTGAGCAGCACCCGTTTCCCCCGCGGGTCGAGGCCACATTGGCGAAGGCCCTCGAGCATCCGGCTCACCAGGTCGTCCGAATAGGTTCGCGCGCGCATGATCGAGACCGCCGAATCTGCGCGTGGCCCATCCGGCAATTTGGGCGGGCGCTGCAACTTCATACCCGCGTAAGTGCCTACCACCGCGGCTCCAGCCAGAGGGATGAATTTGCGGCGGGTCATGCTTTAGCTCCTGTTCCGAACAGTGCAAAATTGCCTTGCGGATGACTCAGAGCTTCGAGCGCGGCCAGCATGACATCGCTGGAAGTTCGGGCCTGTTCGGCCGGTGGCTCAAGCGAATCGCCGTAGTTCCTGAGCGCGATCGTCAACCAGGCTTTGGCCAGCGACGACTTGGTTTCCATTCGAAAGCGCCGGGCCACTTGGAGCGGGCTGTTCAATTCCGTGTGGCCGCGTCCTTGTAAACCCAGCAGTGCCAGGCCGGTGGTCTCCGGATAGGAGGGCAGCTCGAAATTCAGAACGTTGGGATTGCCGCAATTCCACCCGCCGTCACTGCAGCGGCGGCTGAGCACCAGCGCCTCGCCTTCGCGAACACGGCGATCCAGTTCCGCGCTCTGATAGCGGCCCGCTACCTTTTTAAGGGCCACCAGCGTGTGCGAGGTCGGCTCAATCCAGGAGGAGTTTCCAGCCCTCCAAGGCCAGCCTTCATGCGAGACATCCAGCTTGGTCTTGAGCAGATGGAAATAGGAGAAGGCGCGCGTGACCAGACCGTGGTCTGCGCCGACCACCTCTAACATCCAGTCCACACCGCGACGAACCTGGGCGTCATAGACACCCCGAACGCAGGCCAGCGTTACGGCATGGGCGGTAACCCATGTTCCGCCTTGTACTAGAGCCCCGGGCCGAGAACTCCCATCCGGCATTTGCCAGGACCGCACCAGCTTCCAGGCCCGCTCGCACGCGCCGTCGGAATCAGGCGCGCCGTGCAACGCCAGCACGGCATAAGTGGTGGGCTCGAACCACGACTGTTTACCGGGAAAATAGCCCCATCCCCCGTCGGTGTTCTGTGTCGCGCGCAAGAAACCCAAGCGAGATTCGAGATACAGTCCGCCCACGCATATGAGATCGGCGGAATAAGGCGAAAGCTTTAGTGCTCGATTTGTGGCCGATCGGCCCGCCCGCTGGAACTAACGGCTCTCGCTTATCTATCGGCCAAATAGATGAAATAGTTCGAGCACCAGAATCGCCACCACCATCAGCTCCAGCACGAAGGCGCGCGACTGGTGGAACTCGTTAGTCATGAACTCGTACAATTCGCCCGCCGTCCGCAGTTTTTCTTCGACCAAATCCCGGTAGTCGGTTACGCCCACCCGGCGCGCCGCCATTCGATACACGCGGGCATAAAACATATCGCTCAAGAATTTGATGGCGTTATCGGTGCGTTCGGTGAGTTCCCGGACGTCTAGCCGCAAGGTGTTCAGCCGCTCGGCTTCCCGCGCCATTTTCCAGCGCCGCAAC
>Ga0182024_10008582_pt1 | contig 21459 bp, 25 predicted proteins | sample P32metaG_FD_120480 | JGI IMG/M metagenome (GOLD analysis project Ga0182024, IMG submission 120480) | Permafrost microbial communities from Stordalen Mire, Sweden - P3-2 metaG (Illumina Assembly) | ecosystem: Environmental > Terrestrial > Soil > Wetlands > Permafrost | place: Sweden: Stordalen...
CAATCTGCCGCAGCATCGTCACGATTTGCTCTGGCTTGTACCTCTTGATTGGCATGACCCGCTTTTCCTCCAAGTGGATTCTCTCTCATTCCACTTGGTACAAATTTCGCCGGTCACGTCACCCGAAGGAGATTTCGCTGTTTGCAGGAGCATTGTTCATATTCACCTGCCTCGCCGTCGCACGGTACTAAGAGGGCAGGTCGATCACCAAACTGACGTCGACCCAACAGGTCCTACTGCGAAGAGCAGAATGGAGTTGCACACGCGGCAAATCAAGAATCCAGCCACCAAGCGGCGATATTAGGTCGGAGTGACGAATCTGATCTTGGCTAGAGCTGGACTCGGACCCCAACTCGCCTGACGCCCTTAGACAGGCTGATCGCAAATAATAAGGCTGCAACCATGACGATAGAGGGTCCGAGACCAAATTTGGGAAACTAAGGTGGTATTCAGCAGGAACCCTGCTCCGACCGATAGGGTACTAGCGAGGCAGGAGGCGATCAGAAAGTGGGACATTTTGTTGGTCAGACGGCGTCCGATGGCTGCGGGAAGGATGATCAAAGAACCCGTTAGGAGCGACCCCATGAATCGCAATCCCACCAGGATGGTCAAACTGAAGAGCAACAGGAAGTAGAGATTCACGCGGCTCACGTTCACTCCCGTCACAGCCGCCAAATCGGGCGAAAACAGAGTCAAAACCAATCGGTCCCGCAGGTTCCAGATCGCTGCAATGATGAAACCCGCGGCGAGGGTACCTAGAAGAAAGCCAAAAAGTGAGATGGCCAGATTCTTGCCAAACAGAGCTTCGATTATATCGTCGTTCGGAGTGACGGCCGCCCCGATACCAAGCGATGCGGCGAACACAACGCCAATAATATTTTCCGTCGCCAATCCAGTCTTCTTCTGCAGGTGCCATATCAACAGCGTTCCCAGGAATAGGGTCGTCGCGGCGCCAATCAAGGGGTTGATTTTCAACAAAAACGCCAGTCCAAGTCCAGGAAGGGCCACATGAGAGATGACGTCTCCGGCCAGCAGCATCCGCTTCATGAGACCAAAACTTCCAACCAAGCCGGCTGCGACTGCGAAGAGGAGTGCCAGCAGCACCGAGTAACCTGCGCTTGTGTGGGTCAGCCATGACATACGGTTGTCCGAATCAGAGTCCGTGGTGCTCGCGGAGGTGCTGATAGTATTTGGGTGGTGCTGAGTAAAGGGCCTCCAAAGCTTCCGGCGTCAACACTTCTTTCGGTGAACCAAAACATGCGCCGTTCTTGCCAATACAGAGAACGGCGGTAGCATTTCGATAGACGATGCTCAGGTCATGTGAAACCAGAATCACCGCGATGCCATGCTCTTCCTTCAAGCGGTGGAGCAATTCGTAGACGCGCTCTTCCGTGAGCTCGTCGAGGCTCGCTGTCGGCTCGTCGAAAAGGATCACGTTCGGTTGACCCAGTAGGGCTAACGCGATCAATATTTTTTGAAACTGGCCACCCGACAGCACCCCGATGTTGGCGTTTAATAACTCGGGCGTAAGACTCGTAAGTGAAACGATCCGCTCCGTATCCGTTTGGCTCAATTTCAGGAAGTGGGCCTTCGCATTAAGCAGGTCACGCACAGAGAGCGGCAATTGCCGGTCGGCCGCCACTCTCTGCGGAACGTATCCGATTCGCGTACCCTCCACCCACTCAATCTTGCCTTGATACGGGAGCAGGTTCAGAAGGGTTCTCAGCAGCACCGTTTTGCCTGAGCCATTGGGTCCGATGATGGCCAGCATGTCCTGGCCATGAAGCTCAAAGCATTAGGTCCGGGATAATGCTATGCCCGTCCAGGTTCACTGTTAAATGCTGGACCGAAAGAATTGTCTTCATGAACTCCTCGTAGCCTCGTCCGTATTATCGACCTCCGATGCATCCTCTGTTTCCACTAGCGAAGATGCACGTTCATTCTTGGTTCGAACGGTCAGGACTTGGCACTTTGCGCTGGAAATAATCTCAGAAACTTTATCTTGCAGATGTGTGGCCCAGGGCTCTTCGGGACATACGTCCATCACGATAAGGTCCGCCCCGATTTCATCAGCCACCTGAAGAATTCGTGCCGTGGAATTTTTCGCAACCTCAACTCTCAATACAGGCTCCACGGAGAGGTCGTCAGCTCGTTCGGGCAAGAGATGCCGTAGCAACCGGCGATAATCGCTGAGCCGTTCGTGATCTGATCGCTTGGGCTCTTCCTGTTCGACGACATGTAAGAGCAGGAGCCGGGACCGGTATTGAATCGCCAGCTGGATCGCATATTCCAGGCCATGGTGCGATTCCTCCCACAGGTTGGTGGCGTAGAGGAGTTGGGCTAAGGACGGACCACAGGCGACAGAAGACACATGCGGTCCGACTGCCAAGACGGGACACGGAGCCTCTCGGACAATCGTCTCCGCCACCGATCCCAGAAAGAACTTCTTGAGTTCCGACTTCACGCTGGCGCCCACAACAATCAGGTCAATGTGCTCCGACTGAAGAACGTCCTCGACAGCCTCCCAAACTTTCCCTTTCCGCAGCCATGTCTGATGCGGAACACTTCCGACCAACGTGTCTAACTGTTCGAGTTGGTGTTGAGCCTCCATGTGAGCCTGCTGGCACATCGTCGAGTCTTCGGCTGGCTTGAGATCAATCCCATGAGGCTGAATCACATGCAGAATATGAATCGTGGAATTGAACTGTCTTGCGAGAGGCAGGACGCACGTGAGTGCAGTGAGCGAAGCAGGAGAGAAGTCGGTAGCGACCAAAATATTCTTCAAACGGACTTCGATTGGAATGGTGTGCTGCGCCATATGCCTCCTTGTCTCAGCTAGCGCTTGCTTTGGCCAGTTCGCAATCTTGCTTCTCGGTCTGGTCCGGATTTCCCAAAGATTCGATATGCACGTGCCGTGCCGGATGTGTTTCGACTTCCGCTTCAGCATTCCTAATTGACACAGCAGGTTACGCACGGCGTGGAGTCCGGCGTATATGTTTGAGTGTCGGGTCGCCTCGCCACAGTGACGGCATAGTGCCGCATAAGCACTTTTTGGCTTGCGCGAAGCCACCTAGATGTCGAACCTAACCCCTCGATTCGACGGCAGTTGCTAGCCAGCAAGGCCTTCCCTACTGATTCGGAAAGCAAGATGCAATTGAAGAAGCGTCACCCCTGCTTTTGGGAGAGTGAAATGCACGGGAGCAGAATGAAATGGATCTCATTGGCACTGACCCTCACCTTCGGTGCCTTGCTGAGCGGATGTTGCGACTTAGCCTACATGCAGGCAATCGGGTGCGGGCTCGCTGCCCGCACGCCACCTCGCCTGAGATACTTCCTGCAAGGCCTGCGGCATTTCTGGCGTCGGATCGTGAACTCATCATCCGCGGAGAAACCGTAACCCTTGCCTGGCATACGGAACACGCGACTGCCGTGACTATTGATCCGATAGGCAAAGTACAACCGAATGGATCCTTGACGGTGACGCCCTTTGGCACCACCAAATATCACTTGGTTGCCGAAGGACCCGGAGGAGCGGAAGTATCGACCGTCTGGGTTTTCGTAAAGCCGCCTCCGGATCCGGCAGTGCTACCCGCATCTCCTGGTACGGGAAAACGTGTTCTCGCCCTGAAGTTTCGGTCGATTTTGTTTGACTATGACCGATACACAATTCCTCCAGACCAGCAGCAGGCACTGGACAATGACCTTCAGCTCTTGCTTCAGAACCCCGAGACGAGCGTAGTCATCGAGGGGTACTGCGACGATCGCGGATCCAGCGGGTACAACTTGACGCTCGGTGTAGAGCGTACCGTAGCCGTCAGGCAGGCCTTGGTTGAGGGAGGGGTCAGTCCCGACCGCATCAAGAGGGCGACCTTCGGGAAAGAAAAGCCGGTTTGCGTGGAGCATTCTGAGAATTGTTATCAAGGCAATCGACGAGTTCAGTTTGTGCAAGACCAGCACCCGTCGAGTTCATTAAACTGATCTTTGACTGGGTCCCCGATGAAAGCTGCTGTCCTAACCTCTCCGCAGGATATCTTGAAGCACCCGCTTCGGATCGTCGAGGTTCCCTGTCCTGGACTAGTGCCGGGATACGTTCTGCTACGTGTGCGAGCCTGCGGTGTCTGCCGGACTGACCTGCACATTGCCGAGGGCGAATTGCCGCCCCGTCGCGAAAACCTCATTCCAGGTCATCAGGTAGTGGGCGAGATTGTCGATGGAGCTACGACGGAGTTCCCGATTGGAACCCGAGTGGGCGTGTCTTGGGTCGGCGGAGTTGATGGGAAGTGCTGGTACTGCAAAAGGAATCTGGAAAATCTCTGCGACTCTCCCACCTTCACCGGATACACGATCGATGGGGGTTACGCCGAGTATGCGCTCGCGCGATCCGATTTCATATTCTCCCTCCCTTCAGCGCTCGATGATCTGCAGGCCGCCCCGCTTCTGTGCGCTGGCATCATCGGCTTCCGAAGCATTCGGGTGGCTGGCGTACAAGAGGGCGACCGTGTGGGGCTATTCGGTTTCGGAGCCTCAGCGCATCTGGCCATCGCAGTTCTGCGAGCTTGGAAGTGTGAGGTTTACGTCTCCACGCGGGGGGCATCCCACCGGCAACTAGCAAGTTCGCTCGGAGCGACCTGGGTCGGCAAGGAGATAGATAAACCGCCTGTGAAACTCGACCGAGCAATCACATTTGCCCCAAGCGGAGATGTCGTTGTTGCCGCTCTGGCCAGCCTGCGCAAAGGCGGCATTGTCGCCATCAACGCGATTCACCTAGACCGCATCCCGGAGTTCAACTATGACCAACTCCTCTGGGGTGAGCGTCAGCTTCGCAGCGTCGCGAATATGACTCGGTCCGACGCTCGGGACTTTCTTCAGATCGCTGCTGCGATAAACCTTCGGCCCAGAATAACAGTTTTTCCGCTGGCCCAGGCAAACGAGGCATTAATTGCACTAAAGAGTGATTCCGTGGATGGTGCAGTAGTCATCACGCCATAATGAGGTCGATTGTGGGCGCCTCCAAGGCTTACAGTTCTTGCGAGGAACGAGGAGAAGCGAAGCAAAGAAGTCGAGCACGCTCGCGCAGTGTGACATCGACTGTGCTCCTGGAACTTCTGTTTGGATTGGCTGGCATGTAGATAAGCGAGTGTACTGGCCATCGTTTTGCAACTGGGGTGTAGAATGCTTCCGGCTTTGAGTTAAGAAGTAAATCTAGTTTCATCAGCGAAGGAGCTTCGGCAATGAGATCAACAAAATGCCTGATTTTCGCAATTGCTTTAGGTCTTTTTCCTGTCGTGACGCAACCGGTTCTGGCTCAAGACGGCGCCGCGACTTACAAAGCCAAGTGTGCCGCTTGTCACGGTTCCGAAGGGCAGGGGAAGGTCGCTCCGGCACTGAAGGGTTCGAGCTTGAGTGCCGACCAAATTGCTGATCTTCTCGTCAAGGGCGATGACGGCAAAAAACCACCTCACAAGAAGGCGATGAGCGGTCTGTCGGCCGACGATGCCAAAGCCGTCGCCGCGTTCGTGAAGACCTTGAAATAATCTGAAGGAAGAGACAGCTTCCCGATCTGAGGAAGGAACTCCAGCTTACCTAGACGACTGCCCGACCGATCCGTCCCAGGCCAATACCGATTAGAAATGTCACTAAACCTTCCACCGCCCCGACGAAGGTCATCTCTAATCCACTTGACCACCAGGAACGAATGGTGAGGAGCGATTTCGCGGCACCCACCGCAAAATGAGCGATTAGAGAGATCACTGCCGCCCAAATCACAGCCCGATACCCACTCATGAAGAAAAAAGGAACGATTGGGATAAATGCGCCCACTGCAGTGGAGGTAGCCCCCGAAATGGCGGAGGTCCATGGTTTGCTGAGGGCATTTTGTGTCGTGTTCAGGCGCTCCTGTGCCAGCGCCTTTACGAGCTCAGACTTATCGCGGGCTAAGTGATCAACGAAACGGTTAGCTTCATCGGCAGGCAAGCCGCGAATCTGGTAGGTAAGCGAAAGCACTTCTCGGGCTTCGGCCTCGTTGTACTCGACCGCGTCGCGCTCACGGGCAAATTCCGCATCGTAGATTTCTCGTTCGCTCTTAGCGGCCAGATAAGCCCCGGACCCCATCGATAGCGCGCTCGCAATCATCCCGGCAAGTCCCGCGATAAGCACGAACTTGCTATCGCCGAGGGTCGCTCCGGAAACACCTGAAACAATTCCGAAAATTGCCCCCAAGCCATCATTGACCCCGTAGATCGCGTCCCCGATCCAGCCTGCCGCTTGATGATGGTCTTCTTCTCTTGCCGCCACCAGCTCATCCAGCGCCGCTCTCGCCTGATCTGCCGAGGGTTGAGGAAGAGGGCGACGGTCGCGGATGAGACTATCCAGTATCCGATAGTGTTCGCGTTCGTCCTCAAGCACCTGCTTGAGAATGCCATTTGTGGGCTCATCCGCGACTTCCTGAAGCTGTTTCGCATACTTGGCAATATCGTGGCTCTCGTCCAGTTCCAGCCGGCGCAGTGCCAGGGCCTTCCCGCCCACGCGGTTGGCAAGAGTATCGGCTTCGCCCGCCGTATAGCAAGATCCGAAAGCGAAGCAGTCCAGCGGTTCCAATGACGAAAGCCACGATACCCATTCCGACGGACAGCACACCTTCCGTGGAAATCGACGATCGCGCATAAGGTAACAGGAGAGCCCCACCTATTGCGCCGGCCCCAAAACAGGTCAGAAGGATTCCGTAGCCAATGGAGCCCGATCCAAGATTGTGCGCAAGTATCGGCAGCAGCGCCCACAAGGAACTCGCAAAAAACATCGCAACTCCGGCGCGCACCACGACGCCGCGAAGGACGGGAGCATAGTGGAAGTACCTGAATCCGGCAGCAATGCTTTCGGATATCGTTTCCACAGGCGCCAAGCGTCGTCGGACTGGCCGCTTCCAGCGAAGAATCACCGCTATCACACCGAGGAACGAAGCGGCATTGAGCACGAAAGTGGCACCTGCCCCAGTAACCGCGACGATCACTCCTGCCAGCCCAGGACCGATCGCACGAGAGAGATTGAACTCAATACCATTGAGAGCAAATGCGGAAGTCAGATCTCCTTTGGGCACCATGTCCGGAAATATTGCTTGCCAAGCCGGGGCTTCGAATGCTGCCCCGATTGAGACCATCAGAATCAACCCGAGCAATAACCAAGGCGACATGACGCCAGCGATCGTGAGTACTGCCAAGGCAACGGAAAAGCCGAACATCCAAAGCTCGGCCGCCAGAATCAACTTGCGCCGGTCGACTACATCGGCGAGGGAGCCTGCAATAATCGCAATCAGAAAAAACGGAAGGGTCGAGACTGTTTGGACGAGAGCTACGAACGTTGGCCTTCCACTGAGCGAAACCATTAACCAAGCTGCTCCCACGCTCTGCATGAAAGTTCCAACATCGGAGACCAAAGATGCGGCCAGAAGAGACCGAAACACCGGAATTCGAAGGGGGCGCCTCGCACTTGCTCCAAGCTAAGTTCCCCCGGGGGCTTACCGGTCACTAACTCGGCCCCGTCTTGCCGGATTTGCAGCAGTAAGTCCTCTCCAGCAGTATCCATCGAAGTGACACCGCTGAGATCTACGACTACTGACTTTTCATGGGGAAAGACAGAGAGCATGTGATAACAGTGTTGGAATTCGTCAACCCAGGCACCCGACAACTTTCCCTCAAGCACAAACGTCGCTAGATCAGGTTCATTGTGCATCGTGATGTTCAGCATGTGCGTTCCGCCTTTCAGTCGCTTCCGACATGCTTGCCTTGGACAGCGAGCGCATAGGAACCAGGCAAACGCCAAACGGGATTCAAGATGTTCACTTTGCGCTCACGCGCCGAGCCTGAGCGGACTTCACCATTCCCGATGCAAGCCAAATGCAGCCGATTATGATCGCCTTCTACTCTCCCAACAGAATGTTCGACGGCAGATCGGTCTCCACTGGATCTTTGCACCGGTCGCTACGGATCGTCAGAACCGGACATCTTGCTCTGCAGACGACCTGATGGGCCGTTGACCAATACAGGTGCGCCGCGGCGCGGGGTGCAGCCAACTTCTTCACCCCCATGACGATAAGGTCGGGCTGACAGTTGGCTAGGGCATCCGCAATTCCCTTCGGCACGAGGCCAAATGACACCAGATACTCCACCTCACAGGTCAGAATCTCATCTTCTGGAATCAGAGCACGAAGCCGACGAGTTGCGTCCAGACTTTCCAACTGCCGCTTTTCGGAAACCTTGATGACTGTTTCCCAGGAAAGATGAGGTGGAACAGGTTTGGGAGTAACTATATGCAGCAGAATCAGGTCGCCGCCATTTTTGTTCGCAATGGAGATTGCATACGGCAAGGCGGCTAGAGACGATTGCTCAAAGTCGGTGGGGAATAGGACCTTGCGAATGGCCAATCCATCCTCACGAGGCACCGGAACCTTGGCGCCCACAGTCAATACCGGGCAAGTAGCAATACGGAACAACTCCTCCGCGACAGAGCCCAAGAGAAATTTGTTCAATCCGCCCCTACCGTGTGTACCCAGCACAAGCAGATCGATGTTGTTCCGCCGAATCAAGTCCGCGATGACTTCCTGGATCGGGCCGCGCTCCACGATGTCTTCGTGCGGCAGACCGAGCAGGAATTTCCCAGTGCCGAGGGCCTGCATATTCGCCTCAGCTTCCACATAACCGCGGTCTAGGCTAGCCGGCAGCGGCTCCATCGGAATTTGCGGCGGCGCTTCAGCGGGAAGAACATGAACAATGCGGAGCTTGGCACAGTGAGTCCGCGCGATACCTGCGGCATACGTGAGCGCCTTGGTTGCGACCTCTGAAAAGTCGGTTGCGAATAGGATGCTCTTGAACAAAACAGGAGGGCTCGTTGTTGCTTTCCCGCTGCTGATGGTTTCTGTAGTGATCATGGTGTTCCCCCGTCCTCGACTATGTATTTGCGTGCTCGGTCTTTACGTGCTCCAGAATGCTGCGCACCAGCGATGTCATCATCGGGTTGTCCGCCAGTAACTCGGCACCCTCTGAGACCATGCTTTCGAGGAGAGCCTTGCCCTTATTGTCCACAAAACTCACGCTACTCAGATCAATGCGGAAGCGCGTCCCCGGCTGGGTGTTCTTGGCGCAGATCCAGGCTCGTTCCAGTTCCTTCACCCAATCGCCGATCAGCTTGCCTTCGAGGCGGAATCTGATGAAATCTGCCTTTTCCTCTACGGTAATTCGTAACATTGCGCGACTCCCTATCTTCTTATTGTTTCTGGATCCGGAATACAACCGGAACAACGTTCGTTCACTGGCTGCCGAACACCTCCCTGTTGCTCCACTTCATCCAGAACCGAATGCGCGTTCATGAGCCTGCCCTGCAGGCAATCCGCAGCCATGCGAATCTTGGCCGCCAAGGTGCGCGATGCCCAGTGCACATGTTCTCCAGCGAATAGTCGACCTTTGCGCCACAGCTGCAGCACACGCGGTACGTCCTGCCATCGAGTGTGAAGACGCGGCTCAGATTGCCGTGATGACAACCGAAAAGGCAATCAAGCGTCTTTAATAGGCCTTCCATGACCCCTCCTTCTTTCTCTCTTAAGGGTTCAAAACGATTCAGTGCAGTTAAGAAGCCAAATCCTCGACACATTGAAGAAATGAAAACCATTGTCCTCCTTGCTCTTGCGGCAGCCTGCCCGATGGGTATAACAGCAGGAAAACGAAGGCCGTCGTCACAATGACGACGGGGCACCAGTCTGATAGCGGAACACCAGAAACGATAGTGCCTTTTCTCCGCCGAGATGATCCCTCCAAGCCATTGAATCAACTGTGAAACAACACTCAGGCTCAGCCACGCACAATGGGTCATCGGCTTGCAGATACCACTGTGTGAAAGGAATCCACTGTGAAGGGGATCCTCAAGCTCGCCTACAAGTTGCTGGTAAATGACAAGGCAAAGTTCACCGCTTTGTTGCTCGGCATCACCTTTGCCGTGTTCCTGATCATGTTCATCACGTCGATGTTCGTCGGAGTGTTGAATCATGCCTCCTCAACCATAATCAACATCGGCGCGACCATGTGGGTCATGGATCCGGCCGTGCAGACGGTCTCCAATTCGATCGGCATGCCCGACTACGTCTTGGACGCAGTTTGAAGCATGCAGGGAGTGAAGTATGCCGTTCCGTTGTATTCGGGAGGAGCTTTGGTCAAGCTTTCCGACGGAACCTATCAATCCGTCACCGTTGTCGGATTGGACGACACCAGCCTGCTCGGCAGACCGCAGCTCATTGAGGGAATAATCGAAAACATCTATGCGGAGAACGGATTCATCGCGGTGCGCGATGCGGAGTTCCCCAAGCTTGAGAATCCCCACGTCGGGTCGGAACTCGAACTAAACGACAACCGAGCCGTCATCGTGGGGATCGCGACGGTAGCAACTTCCGGCCTGTATGGAACCCCCACCCTCTACACGACGTACGAGCGAGCGGTCCAGTACATTCCGAATCCTCGGTACACCATTTCCTACGTGCTCGTGGAGCCAAAGAGCACGAACGATATACCCCAGATTAAACAGCAAGTCGAGCGCCTGGGCTACCGCGCGCGAACGAAGGAGGAGTTCATGCAGAGAACTGCAGACTTCTTCGTATTCCAGACTGGCGGCGGAACCAACATGCTGATCATGACTTTGATCAGCTTCGCTGTGGGCTTGTCGATATCCGGTCAAACGTTCTACACCTTCATTCTCGAAAACCTGGAACGGTTCGGAGCATTGAAGGCGATTGGAACAAAGAGTCGCGACTTGGTAGCCATGATCCTGTTCCAGGCTACGTTCACGGCATTCACGGGCTACGGCCTGGGGGTCGGGCTCTGCGTGCTCTTGATCTGGTTGGCTCGGTTAAGGCTGCCCAGCTACGCTGCCATGCTTACCTACGGGAATCTCGCGATTGGATTTGCCATGGTCGTGGTCATTGCCGCGATTTCGAGCTACGTAGGGATTCGACGAGTCTTGAAGATAGAACCGTTCGATATTTTCAGAGGATGACATGCCGCAGGTAGCCATTCAAGCGAAAGGCCTAGAGAAGTGGTTCGGCGAGGGCGACGCCAAGACATCTGCTCTAAAAGATGTTGAACTCGAAACCTATTTCGGCGAGATGGTCTACATCGTCGGCCCCTCCGGCAGCGGAAAAACCACATTACTGAGTGTTCTCTCGGGAATTCTTAAGCCCAATGCAGGTAGCGTTCGAGTGGAAGGCGTTGATATCTGGAACTTGGGTGGCGACGAGCTGGCCGACTTCCGTCTGCAAAATATCGGATTTGTATTTCAGGACTTCCATCTTTTCCCTCGCCTGACTACGGCCGAGAATGCGGCCATCCCGCTCATCCTGAGGAAAAAGGACTGGAACGAATCCATTCGCGAAGCGATCAGCTACCTGGAGATAGTGGGTTTGAAGGGACGCGCCGATCTTCCGCCGGTAAAGCTGAGCGGAGGAGAACAGCAACGCGTGGCCATCGCCCGAGCCATGGTTAGCAAACCCGACATCCTGATCATGGACGAACCTACCGCGTCGCTCGACGGCGATACCGGGAATGCCATCTTGAAGTTTGTTCACGAAAAGATTCTCAATGCGAATCGCTGCATCGTCGTGGTCACTCACGACAACCGGATCTACGAATTTGCCACCCGGATCCTGCACATGGAAGATGGGCGTCTGACGGGGACAGAAAAGAGCACGGTATGAAGAACAAACTGATATTTGCGATTGCGCTCGCCGGCATACTAGCTGGCGGAGTAACGGCCTATTTCTTCGGCATCAAAAAGCCTGTACTGCCTCCTGCGTTCGATCCTGCTTCCAATCCCTATGCCAGCGCAATCTACGCTGAGGGCATCATCGAAAGCACACAGACCAGTGGCGAAAACATCAACATGTACCCGGAAGTGGCGGGAACAGTTAAAGAGATCCTGGTTTCGGAAGGGCAAGAGGTGCGGAAAGGAACGCCGCTGCTGGTAATCGACGATTCCATCCAGAGAGCAACGACCGAGCAGCAGAAATCAGCCGCCCAGGCTTCCCACGCCATGCTTGAAGAGTTGAAAGCCGAACCGAGGAAGGAAAACCTCGACGTCAACGAGGCCCAGGTCGTTTCCGCGCAAGCCGCCCTGAAAACCGCGGAGGACGAACTAAAAAAACAACAGGCGGCTTACGCGATTGATCCAAGATCGATTAGCAAAGACGCTCTGGACAACGCAATTAACGCATCAGCAGTGGCAAAAACAAATCTTGACGTTGCACAAAAGCAGCGTGACCTAACCAAAGCGGGTGCCTGGATCTTCGATGTACGCAATCAAGAGAGGCAGTACAACGCCCTCGACAAATCGTATCGGTCTTCCAGCGCGCTGCTCTCCAAATACACGCTTCGGGCACCGACGGATGGAGTAGTGCTTTCCATCACCACGATCGTCGGAAGCTTTGTATCGCCACAGGGGGCTTACGAAAGCTACACGCAGGGAATGAACCCAGTGCTGGTGTTGGGGACGCCGCAAACCAATCTTCACGTTCGCTGCTATATCGACGAGATTCTTGTGCCTCGCTTGCCCTCTTCCGCGAAGATCAAAGCGGAAATGTCTATTCGCGGATCGAAGGTCAAAGTACCGCTGGATTTTGTGAGAGTGCAACCCTTGGTATCTCCCAAGATCGAGCTTTCCGACCAAAGGCAGGAGCGAGTGGACGTTCGGGTGTTGCCGGTCATTTTCAGGATTGAGAAGCCTAAGGACCTAAATCTTTATCCGGGGGAGTTGGTCGATGTGTATATCGCGGACTGAAGAGCCGGGAAGGGCGCAAGCCTTGAAAGCCGTGCCCAGTGAGCATGGCTCGCGGGGCCAGCGCAGTAATCTGTCTAGGCGGCTCGGACAGATCGCCGCACATTTACTACTGGCCGCGTCATTGACTGCCGCACTGCTGCAGGCCGCCTGTGTGGTCGGTCCGAAGTACGCGCGACCGTCCGTCCCAGATCCGCCGACTTACAAAGAGTTCGCGCAGAAAGGCGACGAAGCTGACAGACAATGGAAGGTTGCCCGGCCAGACGATGCCGCGATTCGGGGCAAATGGTGGGAAGCGTTCCATGATCCTCAACTCAACGAACTCGAGGAGAAAGCGGGATCTTCGAATCAAAACATAGCGGCAGCAGCGGCCAATTTTCTGGCGGCGCGCGCCCTGGTGAGACAGGCTCGATCGCAGTATTTTCCGACGGTCTCGGCCAATCCGAGCATCATGAATTCACGTACGTCGCCAGGTCAGCTTGGCGGGATAACAGGTGGTTCCTCCTCGGGATTAACCATCAAAACATACACTGACTACTCGCTACCTTTTGATGCGTCTTGGGAACCTGATTTCTGGGGACGCGTTCGTAGCAGCGTGAGGGCCAACGTTTACGCCGCGCAGTCCAGCGCGGCTGATCTGGAGAATGTGCGCCTGAGCGAACAGGCGGAGCTTGCAGTGGATTACTATGAGCTTCGCGCACAGGACTCACTGAAGCAACTGCTCGATTCCATTGTGGCCGCTTACCAGGACACTCTGGACCTTACCCAAAGCCAGTATCAGGCCGGCCTGTGCAACGACGAGGCTGTCGCGCAAGCGGAGGCCCAGCTAAGAGCGGCGCAAGCACAGGACACCGATCTCGGAGTCCTGCGCGCCCAATATGAACACGCCATTGCCGTGTTGACTGGCCAGCCGGCGTCGACATTCTCCCTTCCAGCACAGGCTTTGGAAGCTAAACCTCCAGCAACGCCCGTTGGCATTCCCTCCGAACTTCTTGAGCGACGCCCAGACATTGCTGCTGCGGAGCGCGGTATGGCCCAGGCGAATGCCCAGATCGGCGTGGCGAAGGCCGCGTATTTTCCCAGTGTCATACTCAGTGCTTCGGGTGGGTTGGGGAACACGTCAATCTCCGATTGGTTCACGTGGCCAAGCCGCTTCTGGTCAGTCGGGCCGAGCCTCGCGGAAACAATTTTCGATGCCGGCTTGCGACGGGCTACGGTCCAACAGTATCAGGCCAATTACGACCAGACCGTGGCGAATTATCGGCAGACGGTGCTCACCTCATTCCAACAAGTGGAGGACAATCTGGCATCTCTCAGAATTCTTTCCCAGGCCATCGACCAGCAGGATGCAGCTGTCGAAGCCGCCGCGAGGAGTTTGCACGAAGCGACAGCGCGGTACAAAGCGGGAGTCGATCCTTACTTGAACGTGATCGTCGCTCAGACGACTTTGCTAAATGACCAGCAGACGGCAGTCAACTTTCGGATGCAAGAAATGGTCGCAAGCGTTCAGCTCATCAAAGCGCTTGGCGGTGGTTGGAACGCTGCGCAGATTCCGTCTCCCAAAGAGATTCGCGCCCAAGCACCAACGAGCTCAGGTTCAACGCACTGAGGAAGATTGACGTTACGGGGCAAACCGCTGCAGGGAGATGGAGACGAGGCAATTTGACTCTTTGGCGGGTGCGGGATGCTGAACATTAAAACGATCCTTCTGCCGGTTGATTTTCCGAATGCCTCGCTGAATGTAATTCATCAGGCTGCGATGTTGGCCCACCATTTTCATTCTGAGATCGTGATGCTGCATGTCGTGACGGCGGAAAGCCATGCTGCCGGAGTGCCAGAAGACGGTCCCGAGCTCCATGGTTGGGACATGCTCGGGGCGATTACTCGAGAAGCCCAGAAAAACCAGGACCAGAGTCTCAGGCCGGAGCCTGAAGGCCTCGCCATCCGACGCGTGTTGCTCAAAGGCAATCCGGCCCGGGCAATTTTGCAGACGGCTCTGGTGGAAAAGGCCGACTTGATCATGATGCCCTCCCACGGTTACAACTTTGAGCAGTTTCTTCTAGGCTCTGTGACAGCGAAAGTGCTTCACGGGAGCGAGTGCCCAGTTTGGACCGATGCCCACGTGGAAGAATCGGAACGTCCATCAAGAGACCACAACCCGCTGCTTCTGTACGGTGGCGTGGGCATGGACAAGACGCATCCGGCGGAATCTGATGGACATGAAGAGAAACATCATCAGCCGCAAAAGGCGTTCGCTATTCGCAACGTTCTGTGCGCAGTCGATTTCGGCGGGCGTAGCCACCAAGCGGTGTCGTGGGCCGCGCAAATAGCCGCGGCGTTTAGGGCCCACCTTACGCTTGCCCACGTCACTGCCTCGGTGGAGTTCTGGGGCCCTGGCGGCAACTATGTCAATCCCAAGTGGAGAGAGGAGCTGGTTAATGGTGCTTCTCAGTATCTCGCCGCGCTTCAGAAGGAGATGGGCACTAAGGCGGACGTACTAATCGGCAGTGGTGATGTGCCCAAGGTGCTGAGCCAGGCGGTAAAGCAGACGAAAGCAGACTTGCTGGTTACCGGATGTTATCCGTATGGCGGCAATCTGCGGATCCACGGCTATGCCATCATTTGTGCGGTGCGGATTCCAGTTCTGAGCGTGTGAAGACTTGGCTCGTTGCGCACGTAGTCTCCTCAAAGACTTCTCCTGAAGCTGACCGAATATCGTCAGTCTGACAGCAGATGAAGAGGTGAAACGTTCCTGTTTCCGCTGCCGCCACTCCGCCTAACCCGTTGAGTCAGTTGTGAAAAATACCGCGAGAAGCACTGGCTGAGAATGGGTCATCGGCGTGCACCTACCCTGACAAGTTCCCCGTGCTAGTACGGGATGGAGTGGCAGAGCCACAAATTCACCGGCTTCACCGACGAGTCAAAGCAGTCGGGCGGCACGACGCCATTGTGGAGACCCCTGATCACTCTCTGTCACTCCATACCTTCCCTCCCGAAGCCGGCGCGGAATTCCTGCGAAGGATCGATGCAGGCAATAAGCCAGAAGAAAAGGAGACGACCTCATGCCTGCCACGGTAGACGAACCACACACGATTACTGCGGAAGACTACAAGGCCGCGCAGACTTCGCAACCTCCCGCGATCGCCTTTCACAATATCTTGATGGCTACGGATTTCTCGAAATGCTCTGATCGAGCCCTGGGGTACGCGATCGGAATCGCCCACCGCTACGGGGCAACGCTCCATCTATTTCATTGGTTCGACCCAACGGCCTATCAACTCGTGGGGCCGGACGCCGTACAGGCGGCTCGCGAAGCCGCCTGGCGCGATATTCAGCAGTTGGACACGGAGCTTATTGTTAAAGGTCTTCTCAGAAATATTCAAGACAAACTGCTGGTCGCCGATGGAGAGCTTTCAGAGACTTTGCCGCGAATAGTGAGTGAGCGGACGATCGATCTGGTCGTGATTAGCACGCATGGACGAACGGGGTGGAAGAAACTGATTCTAGGCTCGGTCGCGGAAACGATATTTCGCCAAGCTGCATGTCCGGTTCTCACGATCGGTCCCAACGTTACTCGATCCCGAGTGAAAGATGCCGGTCCTCGCGACATCCTATTTCCTACCGATTTCTCTCTCCAATACGAAGCGGCAGAGCGCTATGCGTTCTCATTGGCGAAGAAGTACGGTTCTCGCCTCACGCTGTTGCACGTCCTAGAACACGCACCCGAGAACATTTTGGACGAGAGGGATCGCCTGCTGCAAACAAAAGCGCGGCTTAGAGGTCTCGCAGACCTCCGCGAGGCAGCGATGGATAGCACCGACTGCCTTGTGAAGAGCGGCCCGCCTGCAGACGCGATTTTGAGAACCGCCGTGCAGAAACGGGCCGATCTCATCGTGCTCGGCATCCGTTCTCGTCAAGGCTTGTCCGATCGTTTGATGTGGCCGAACGCCTACCGCGTCGTGTGTGAGTCTTCGTGTCCAGTTCTCAGTGTACGAACCCTTGAGCCACGCTCAGATGGTCGATTGGATGGGACGACAAAGAACTGAAGGCTATGCAGCCCGCAAAAGCATAGCGTGGGAGAGCTGATCATGATCAAGAAAGTTGAAGACGGATATCAAGTTCTATCGGAGAAAGGAAAAAATCTCGGCGGGCCGTACAAAACGCTTGAAGAGGCGAAAAAGCGCCTGCGCCAGGTCGAATTCTTCAAGCATCGTCGGGCGGCAAAATGATGGATTTTCGTCTAAGCGACGAATTAACGCCGGTTCCTCACGCGATCGATAGCCGGACACTGACCCGCTCTTCCGAGAATGCACATCGGCAAGAGGTTGCTGCGAATCGCCGCGATTGGCGCAGATGGCACGTACCGTGCAATGCAAATTGATAGGTGCCGCGAGAGACGATTGAAAAGGATGAGGTCGCCGCTCCCCCGAAAGGCTGAACTCGAAGCTGCCGAGGGTGGCCGGACTTTCGAACCTCACGGCAAGGCCGGCGGCCATGCCAGCTTGCAAGGGTAGCCGGAACCAAGCATCTGGAATGCGGTTAGACGAATGCAAAACGAGGTAGTCATGCTATTTCAAGATCGCTTCGATGCTGGACGGTTATTAGCCCACAAGCTGAGGGCCTTTGCGAATCGACCTGACACAGTCGTCCTGGCGCTGCCGCGAGGGGGCGTGCCGGTCGGATTCGAAGTGGCCAAAATGTTGAATGTTCCTTTGGATATTTTTGTCGTGCGCAAACTAGGGGTACCCGGATACGAGGAGTTGGCGATGGGGGCAATCGCTTCGGGTGGGATACGCGTGTTGAACGAAGATGTGGTACGGGCTGCCGGTATTCCAAACGAAGTAATCGACGCAGTGGCCGCGAAGGAAGAGCGCGAACTGGAGCGCAGGCAACGTGACTACCGTGAAGGTCGGCCCCCTGTCGATGTGCAAGGGCGCATAGTGATTCTGGTCGACGATGGCTTGGCAACAGGTTCCTCGATGCGCGTTGCTCTGCAGGCACTTAAGAGGAAGAGACCAGCCCAAATCATAGTCGCCGTGCCAGTGGGCACCCGCGCAACTTGCGCTGAGTTCCAATCGGAAGGCTATCACATCATTTGTGCGGTTATGCCAGAGCCCTTTCAGTCAGTTGGCCAATGGTATAGGGACTTTTCGCAAACGAGCGATGAAGATGTACGCGACTTACTAAGACAAGCTACAGGCCTTTTGACTCCAAGCGCTGCCTAAGGAAGAAGAATCGGAGCGCCCGCCGTGGCACAAAACGAAGCACCGCAAATTCGGATAATACGTGAGCATGCACATGCTGCAACGGGCTCCCGTCGGGACTACGAACCGCTAATGAAGCTGGTTGGCAACTCGCGGTTTACGCTGCTGGGCGAAGCCTCGCACGGAACGCATGAGTTTTACAACATACGGGCACAGATCACCCAATGGTTGATCAAAGAGAAGGGCTATTCGGCGGTTGCGATTGAAGCCGATTGGCCTGATGCCTACCGCGTGAACCGTTATGTACAAGGCCGCGGTGATGATGCGGATGCGGTAGAAGCCCTCGATTCCTTCAAGCGCTTTCCGACTTGGATGTGGCGCAACACTGATGTCGTCGAATTCATCGCCTGGCTACGCGACTACAACGATGCCTTACCAGAGGGTAGCCGGAAGGTGGGCTTTTACGGTCTTGACCTCTACAGCCTGCATGCTTCCGCTCGAGCAGTACTCGACTTCCTGGACAAGGTCGATCCGGAGGCAGCCAAACGAGCGCGCTATCGATACGCCTGCTTTGAACGTTTTGGTGAGGATACTCAAGCCTACGGATACGCCGCTAAGTTCGGCTTGAGCAAGAGTTGCGAAGACGAAGTGGTCAGCCAACTCACAGAAATGCAAAAGCGAGCTGCTGATCTCGCCAATCGCGACGGTCATTTGGATCCTGACGCTTTCTTCATCGCCGAGCAAAACGCGCGACTGGTAGCAGACGCTGAGCGTTACTATCGCTCGATGTTCGAAAGTCAAATTGGATCCTGGAATCTGCGCGACCAACACATGGTCGAAACTCTCGAGGCACTTACGAACCACATCGGGGCTTCATCCGCCAAAGTGGCAGTATGGGCGCACAACTCTCATCTCGGAGATGCTCGGGCGACGCAAATGGGGGCATCCGGAGAACTGAACGTTGGCCAACTCGTGCGCCAGCGGCACGGGAAAGATGCGATTCTTGTAGGCTTTACAACCTACACTGGCACAGTCACCGCTGCCTCCAATTGGGATGGTCCCGCGGAACGGAAGCGCGTCCGGACCGCACTCAGTGGCAGTTACGAGTCTCTATTCCATGCGACTGGCGTTCCCAGTTTCTTCCTGATCTTGCGAGGCGCCCCTTGGCTCTCCGGGGTTTTAAACCAGGAGATGCTCGAACGTGCGATTGGGGTTATTTACTTGCCGGAATCGGAGCGATCCAGTCATTACTTCAAGGCTCGGCTTGCCAATCAATTTGATGCAGTGATCCATCTTGACGAAACGCGAGCAGTCGAACCGCTGGAACGAATATCGCAATGGGAAGACGGCGAGTTTCCGGATACATTTCCGTTTGCGGTGTAGCTGGCTTACTGGCTGTGAGATCGAAGATTGTCGGTGCTGTTCCCGTCTTGTTTGGGGGAAGGTTTCGACTCGATATATAGATACAGAATCGGGTGAATCTATTGAAGCCAGGAAAGAACATGGGCGAACCGGAGCGCGGCGAGCGCGCCGCGAGGTCTGAGTGTGGAGACGTCGAAATACCCCAAAAAGAATGGGGCTCGTTCCTCTATAGTTTTAGCCAACAGCACGAAGGTTGGCTGGTGACTATTTCCCTGTACTTCGGATTCGAGACATCAGTCAAGGTGAGCAATAATCGCTTAGAGCGCGTCACCACCGATGAGCCGGATGCAAGAGGTCAAATCTGCATCTCGGTAGTCCAAGATGGCGGAAGTCATCTCCTTTACCAAGTGGCAAATCCTTTACGTCTGACGTTCAAGCGAAATCCGGCAGGCGCCCATGAAGGTCTCGATATCACTTCTGCGGATGGCTCGGTTACCAGCCTGCGCTTCCGCGTGGCTACCCTTCCTGAGACTTTGGACGGGGTTCTAGTCTAGCAAATTTATGCGGCGTCCAGGGCAAGCGGGCCTTTTGAAAGCTTCTGCAGCGAGAGGACTGCATGGATCAGGTTAAAGAACAAAATCCGAACCATAAAAAAGCCGTGCAGGTCCCGGTGGGCGGGAGAATCCTGCAGGCCGATTTCGCAGTTCCGGAGTCTGCTTGTGGCGTCGTTCTATTCGCGCATGGCAGTGGAAGCAGCCGACACAGTCCACGGAACCGGTATGTCGCGCAGGTGTTGCAAGAGGCAGGCCTAGCAACGCTTCTCATGGATCTGTTGACTCCTGAGGAAGAGGCCTTTGATGCTCACACCGCCGCGTTGCGGTTCAATATTGAGTTGCTCGCAGGTCGTTTAGCGAAGGTCACAGGGTGGCTGCTTGATCAGCCACAAATGGCGCAGTTGCGCATTGGCTATTTCGGTGCGAGCACTGGCGCGGCAGCAGCTCTGGTTGCTGCCGCGGAACTCCCTGCTCTCGTCGCAGCAGTCGTTTCGCGTGGCGGTCGGCCAGACCTTGCCGGAAAAGCCTTACTACAGGTGGCTGCGCCTACATTGCTTATTGTTGGCGGTAGAGACTCTACCGTGCTCGAACTCAACCGCAAAGCCTTCGCCGAGTTGCCAGGCGAGAAGAAGTTGGAAATCGTGCCTGGTGCTACCCACCTGTTTGAAGAACCGGGGTCATTGGAATCGGTAGCCCAACTGGCAAAGAACTGGTTTGCCCTTTACTTGAGTCGCCCAGGTAACCATGACGGAACGGCCTAATCTGTAGATCGGGTTTGTCGCGAAGTGCCTGGGATCACTCGGACCCCGGGTCGCCAGTTAGCGATGGAACTGGAAGCCACTGCATACGACGATAGTGAGGGTATAGGTAGAGTGGGGGTTTAATGCAATTTAGCGAGGTCATCAAGAAGCGACGGGCTATCCGGAATTATACGGACAAACCCGTTGAGCGGGCGACAATCGAGAAGTTGATTAGTTCGGCGATTCTTGCGCCAAGCGCGATGAACTTGCAGCCGTGGGCATTTGCTGCCGTAATCGATCGCCAAAAGGTGGACGAATACGCAAAGCAAGCCAAGGAATGGCTGCTTACGAGCCTCTCGAAGACTTCTTACGACCCATCAGTCCAGCATATGCTCGAAGACCCGGATTTCACGGTGTTCCACCACGCTCCTGCTCTTGTGTTGATATTGGCCAAATCGTCTGGATCGCAGGCTTCGGAGGATTGTTGCCTTGCGGCCGAGAACTTCATGCTCGCGGCCCGAGACGAAGGTTTGGGGACATGCTGGGTTGGTTTTGGCCGCCCGTGGCTCGATCTTCCCTTGACAAAAGCTGGCCTCGGATTGCCGGACCAATACCACGTGGTGGCGCCGATTGTGCTTGGCTATCCAAAAGCATGGCCTGAGTCACCGGGGCGCAGTCCGGCGGAAATCCACTGGTTGGGATGATCGATTGCGCGCGGATTACGCAGTATAGGCATTCGAGAAACGTAGGCCGATGGCCATCGATAAACTGAAAACGCCATTTCGGGATCGACGG
>Ga0182024_10008583_pt1 | contig 21453 bp, 15 predicted proteins | sample P32metaG_FD_120480 | JGI IMG/M metagenome (GOLD analysis project Ga0182024, IMG submission 120480) | Permafrost microbial communities from Stordalen Mire, Sweden - P3-2 metaG (Illumina Assembly) | ecosystem: Environmental > Terrestrial > Soil > Wetlands > Permafrost | place: Sweden: Stordalen...
GTCTTGTTGTTTGCTGGCCGTCACTTTATTCTTTTTCAGATCAATGCTAGTGACAAAACTCCTTACCTGTAGAACAACCTGCTGGGCAGTATTAGCTGCGCACCGCATCTGCGTTACATACCGCCTGTCCTCGATCTTGCCGTTGTAGCCGTCTGAACGAAACGGCAGAATTTCCGCATGCCAGATCATGCCTTTGCTATCGCGTTGATCACCGAAGCTCAGTGAATCCTGATTACGGATGAACACCGGTGCTCCGAGTCGCTGTCCTGTTTGCAAGTTGACTGCAGAATCTTCGACGTCTCCTTGCTTCGTCCATGTTCCGGCCATCCACGGAGGGATGGGAAACCACTCTATATGTTGAGCCGGAAGCGTCTCATTCATTTCTGCTCCAGCCTGATATTGAGGAGGCAATGGTGGCAGAATTTCTTCATGCTCTGCTCCCAGCTGTATCGGATCTGCTTGAGCTACAGCGATCACTGTCATTGACAGACAGGCAGCCACAACAAACTGCACAATACTCAATACTACGAATCTGGTTTTCTGTTGACCCACGCCCAGCCGGTGACCCCGTCGATTAGTGCCTTGCTTCATGTGATCATGTCATAACTTTGCATCACAGCAAAGTGTTCGAACTCATAGCTCGTAGGGTAACTGTTACAGTTTCAGTACGCTAATAAGCAGATTTTGTTGAGACTGGGCTACTTTGCGGCCGCAAGAGAGAATCTCCGCTTCGTTCGCTGCGCTCACTTCGGTCGAAATGACAGGGGTTGGGTTGGAACCGTCTTGAGTTTGGTCTATCATGTGCCGTGTCCGAGAAATTGTCGAAACCGAGAAACTTTCTAGATCGTCTGGTGTATGTATTAACAGAAAGTTCCTTACCAAGGATGTGCGGAGAATCGACGGATGAAAAAAGCGAATCTGCTTGCTGCATGTCTCCTTCTGTGTTCATGTTTCGTAGGTAGACAATATAGTGGATGCTGGGCGAATCCTGCCTCGGCAGATGCCGCCGATCGGATTCACCGGTTGAACTCTCCGGCTGAAGCAGTTGGAACTGACACAAGTTCCTCGAAGATCATCTATCAAGAGTGGCATGATTCTCAGCGCGGGCGAGATATCCCGATTAAGATCTATCTGCCAAAAAACATCTCTGCGCCGCAACCTGTCGTGATCTTCTCTCACGGGTTGGGCGGTTCGCGTGAGGCGGCGGTTTACCTCGGAGATTATTGGTCGCAGCACGGCTACGTAGGCATCTTTGTTCAGCATCCAGGGAGTGACACAGCAGTGTGGCAGTCGGCAAGAGCTGAGGGCAAGGAAGCAATGATGCAACGCATGAAGGAGGCCGCCAACGGACGGAACCTGGTAGACCGAGCGGCGGATATCAAATTCGTGCTCAACGAACTGGAAAAACGCAATCAGACAGATCCAGATTTGAAAAACCACATGGACTTGGGAAAAGTCGCTCTTGCCGGGCACTCATTCGGCGCGGGCACCACGCTGGCAATTGCCGGTGAGAACTTCGGTGAGGCTCACAGGAATATCAAAGACAATCGCGTGAAAGCGGCGATTTACCTCTGTCCACCAGTGGGCGCTGGCAAAATCGCGCCGGAACAGACTTATGGAAGCATTGAAATTCCGGGGCTGCTTCTAACCGGAACCGAGGACAACAGCCCAATTGGGACTACAACCGCTGCCGATAGAAGAATTCCTTTCGATGGAATAAAGGCACCACATCAGTATCTGGTCAACTTTATCGGCGCTGACCATGCAGTGTTCGGCGGGCGATCGTTTCGGGCTGCCAAAGAAGGCGACGAGCGGTTTCACGAAATGATCGAAGAGCTGACGACAAAGTTTCTTGAGGCAACTCTGAAAGGCGATGCCGCAGCCTGGAAATGGCTTGATTCCACAGAAGCGAGCGCTTACCTGGGTAAAGCGGCAACCATGGAGAGGAAATAGTGCTCCTCTAGAAGTTCCCCATCGGTACAAAAGTTGATCTTATGCTCACAGTTTTGCACGATGACGACGCCTTGCAGAATCTGCGCGGCATCGATAGCATGAAACTTTTAGTCACGCTAGTAGTTCTGCTTCTTGCGACATCGGCATCGGCTGTCGATGACATCATATGGAGATTCCATCTAAATGACGGACATCCTGCCAACTGCAAGCTTGGGTTTACGCGAGTTACAAAAGACGATAAAGGCCAGCCCAACCTGGAGGCAGACTCCCGCCGTGACGAAACACCCTGGCATTCCTGCATTACAGTGCCGAGTGGGCTTCTAAAAGCCGGAGAGGACTACCTGATTACCCTTGATTACGAAATCATCGAGCGCTCAGGTGAAGACAGCTATTTCTACGTTTTTGCACGTTCCCACCGCCTGGGAAACGGTGCCGATAGGTGGCAAAGGTGGCGCGGCGAACCCGGCGCTCGAGGCGTCGCGCAACTCCGCATCTCTCCGACCGCCGACGATGTTCAAATCGTGGCTGGCATCCATAATCAGGGGGCTATGCGAATTCGAGCCATGAAAATTGTCCATGGTACCGGCTGGACAACGATACCTTTAGACAGCGCATCAGGAGATGTGGCACCGCCCGCACCACCAACGGGCGCGCAACCATTCAAGGTGGAAGGTCCCGTTAATAAGAATGGCCCCATTCTCAATCTGTCGGACTTTGGAGCTGTCGCCGATGGAGATTCTCCTCCCTCCTCAGGTCCTGATCGAAATCTTCAAGCGTTGAATACTGCGATCGCGAAATGTCGTGAAGTCAGAGCCTCCAAACTCACTGTACCAAAAGGGGTCTATCGGATCCCGTCCGGGGAGACGATCAAATTTGAAGAGTTAAGCGATTTCATTTTCGACGGCGGCGGATCGACCTTTGTCTTCGATCAAATCAAAGGAGGTCATGGCATTTCGATCAAGAAATGCAATCGCACCGTGTTTAGCAATTTCAATCTCGACTGGGACTGGAAAAAAGATCCCCTGGCCTCGATTGGAAGAGTCACATCTGTAGCCCCAGACTCTTCCTTTTTCGAGATGCATTTTGAGACGCGGGCGCCTCTGGATCCGAAGCGTTGGGTGACGATGAACCCTCTCGACGAAAAGCTACGCGCGCCCGGAACCGGGACAGAATTCAGCGGACTGGCGCCAAGAAAAATCGAGATGCTCGATACTAAAACTGTTCGTGTTTGGCCGGCTCGCCCCATGGCACCGATTGTAGGACGACTCTATCTGCTGCGCCACTATACATTTGAGAAACATGGAATTTCAATGAATAGCAACACGCATCTTTCTCTGCGAGATGTGACCATCTTCTCATTTCCTGGTATAGGGTTCATCGCAGCTGGTGATCAGCATCATCTGGAACTTTTGCATTGTCGCATTACGCATCCTCAAAACGAGCACCGACCAATCACAACCACCGCAGACGGTTTTCATGTCGAGCAGTCCCTTGGCTTTATCAAGCTGGAAGATTGCGATTTTGGCTATATGGGCGACGATTGCATAAACATTCACGACAATATCCACATGGGGATACGTCTCGTGGATGCCCACACCCTTGTTGCCGAGAAGATTGTGACTTGGAGTTGTCCATTTGCGACAGGCGATCTAGTCGAAATTCGCAATGGCGATTTTTCGCCGACAGGTTTTCAGGGAAAGCTCACAGACGCCAAGCCGAACTTTAAGGACAAGGAAACGACTCTGGTTTTCGACAGGCAGCTGCCGAGCCGAATTGATTCAGACGCGATCCTTTTCAATCATCGGTATGGTTCGCGCAATTTCATCATCCGAAATTGCTTCTTTCACGAAAATCGCGCCCGCGGCATCCTTTGCAACACTGCCGCCGGACTGATCGAAGGCAATCGTTTCTTTCACAATCAGTACTCGGCATTGCACCTGGAGGCAGATGTCGATCCGAGGTGGAGCGAAGGCTTTGGTGCGCGAAACATCATCGTTCGCGATAATAAGTTTGAGTCACTGAATCCCGCCGGTGCGGCAGGTGGAGCGGTCGTGTATCTTAGAGCCATCGTCAATGGCAGTCCAACCAACTATCACCTTTTAGAAAACTTCCTTTTTGAGAACAACGTGTTCCAAGAGATGACGGGTCCCGCGTTTGATGCAGCATCGTTCAATAATCTGGTCATCCGCAATAATAGCTTCATTAACCGTGAGAAGGCCCCGATTGCCTTGAAGAGGCGCGGTGCAATCCACGCCGAGCATGGGTCGGGACTTTGGGTAGAAGGAAATACGTGGATGACTCAAAATGGAATTGCTTCGCCTGACCTCTCTTACGATCCCGACACGACGCAAAAACTCGGTTGCCACGACAACCATCTGAAAAATTAGCGTGGTGGGTCCGACACAGACAATGGGTTCCATCTTTCCAACCAATCCGCCGAGTTTCTGTATTGCCATTTATTTGGATAATTTTGCGGTGCCTAAGCTCGGTTCTTCGTCATGCAGTGTTTTTGTGTCGTGCAGCATTTTGGCGAACTGTTGCTGCAGCAACTGTTGCTCGTTGTGCAATTCCTCAGCATCGGTCATCTGCTGCTTAAGCACCTGCAGTTTATCGATCTCCTCGTGTGCGACTGCGGCACGCTGATCGGCAGGCACAGCCTCAATCGATGTCTCTAATCCGCTGATGGACTGAACGAACTCCTTGTGCAGATCCTCGTAGGCAGGGCAGAGGTACGATTCTGCAAGATTGGGGCTTTGCTGTTGCAGATCGAACATTCGCTTCAAAACATCTGCAATGCCATCCTCAGCTTTGAGAACTTCTTCCCCATTTTCTACGGCAGCGAGATCCTTTTTTGTCTGAGACAAAGACTGTTGTGTCCGCTGATTGTCTAGTTTGCAGCGTTCTAACAATTGTTGGTACCGCTGCCGGTGCTCAATGTAGGCTACATAGAACTTGCGATAATCGATAGCTATGGCTCTGTACTGTGCAACATGTGCGCCGTATTCCTTCTGCAATTTCGCCACATTCTCTATATGCTGTTGCGCCGCGTTGGTTGAAGTCGCTCCTTTTTTGACTCCTGTGCTGATGACGTTGTCCGGCGTTTTGTGCTGGTGTGATTTGGCGCGCTTCGCGCCCGCACTGATTTCTTTGTGCAGCGCACCATTCTCGAATTTTTTGACATGCAGTGAGAACCTTTGTAGATTGGAACCCATCCTTGCAGCCTCGGCCCGCAATACGATCGCTTCCTGTGCCAGAGACCCGGCTTGAGCGGCAACCGTTGGACGAGAACGATCGTTTTGCTGCGAGCGATGGAGAGCGACGGCTGGACTCTGCGCAACCTCACCAGCGCTCGCCGGCAGCATCAGTCCGACTGAGAGGACCTTACAAATGATGATGCGCAGTGTGTTCCGATTTATCATCACTAATCGTAACAGTAACCGCTGCCAAGTATCAACAGACTCATCTTCGGCACAGCCCATACACATACAATCAGCCCTCCACCAATCAACCTCAAACTGTATTCTGTCCAAACTGCGGACACGAACATCCTGCTGGTTTTGGCCGCCTAAATTGCCCGGTCATTGTCTCCCTGCCAATGAAAATCTGTATGCCGAGATTCAACGAAGCGTGAGCATATGATGGATCAACTCTTTTCTGGGTAGATGTAGAGGTACTGGGACTTATGCAATCCGAACCCTCGTGCTATAACCAGGAGTGGGCATCGCGAAAACCCTTTGGGAGTGTGAGCAGGTGAGTACTGACACCATATCCGAACTCGAGACATTGCTGGAATCGCAAACACGTCTGTATGGAGCGATCAGCGCGCAAGTTGCGGCTGTGATGTTCGGGTTGGGTAAGGTTTGCCTGGAACGTAATAGTGTCAGAAAGGCTGAACAGTGGCTTCGCCAGGCGCTGTACATCCAGGAACGAGTTGGCGCTGGTGCTGAAGCAATTGCTGACACCAAGCGCGAATTGGATGCTGCATTGGGGAAGACAGCCAAGGCACCTAAGCCTGATGAAGCGGTCGACGTCATGACTCTGAGCAGCGACCGGCTGCCGATTTTCAAGATGCCGCTCAAGCCGACTGATGAGATAGACGAAGCGATTCAGGAATGCGAAATTGAGATTGACTCGCTTCGGCGTGCAGGCTGCCGCAATGTGGTATTGGCCGACGCGCTGCTCAAGCTGGCGAAGCAGTACGGTCGCAAAAAGATGCTCAATGAAATGCAACCTCTGCTTTTGGAGGCGTTGACTATTCGGGAAACCGAGCTGGGTAGCCAACATTTGGGCGTATCTACTGATTTAAAAAATTTGGCCAGACTCTATTACTTCCTGGAGCGATACGAAGAAGCGGAACAACTCTTCCGGCGAGCCATGAACATACGGGCTTCTGCACTGGGCCCACTTCATCCTCTCGTCGCCGATATTGCTAAATGGTACGCGCGGGCTTTGCGCGCTTGCGAACGGCATTCCGAAGCTGTAGCCATGGAAGCGCTAGTGCGCGAATGTCAGGCTAAAGATGGCACCGATTGGGAAAACTACAAAGCCGCCGGCGTAAAAGCCATGGGAGAGGAAAATTACTTCATAGCGCAGGCAATGTGGTTGGCGGCACTCGATGAGTCGAAGAATTTTAATACTGATGATCCACGGTTGTGCACCACTTTGGAAAATCTGGCGGAAGTCTATTGGAAGCAAGCCAAATATGATCGCGCCGAAGCCCTTTGCCAAAGGATATTGCAGATCTCAGAACGCATACTTGGTGGCGATCATGCTGATGTCGCTCAAGCGGCAAACAATCTGGCGCTCGTGTGCGACAGGCAGGGGAAATATGCCGAAGCGTCGATCCTCTATCGACAGGCTCTCACCATCGCCGAAAGGTTGCACGGAATAGATCATCCCAATGTCATCGCTATACGTGAATGCCACGAACGAAGTAGACGTCTAATACAAAAGCAAGTTGAAGTGAAAGTGGAAAAAGTGGAAGGACGTTGGACCGAATAAGCCAGCCATGAGCAAGCAAATCGGTCATGGTGCCTTAGCGAACCTGATGCTGGGTGCAGTGTTGCTGTTCATCACTGTTCCGACTGCAGCCGCTAACGAGGCGTCTTCGTTTTCTCGCCGTGAGCTAACTATTAAATCAAGCGAACATTCCGACTTTCGCCAGTTAACTTTGAAGCGGCAGTCTGCCGAGCTGATCAGTAAAGCAACACTAGCCATTGAGAAGAACCCTGAGGATAGCGATGCTTTCTACTTCAGGGCTTTTGCGGAGTCCGATTATAAAAGGAAACTGGACGCCGCCCTGATTGATATCAATAAGGCTATCGGATTGCATCCTGAGGTTGGCGCTTACTATGCGCTGAAAGCGGCAATTTTGCATATGCTGGATGAAGACGAAGCAGCGATTGTAGTTGCTAACAAGGCAACTAAGCTCTTGCCTGACGATGGAAACGCTTGGAACTACAAAGCGGCAATTCTAAGCCGCCTGAATCAACCTGCCGAGGCGATCAAAAGCGTGGATTTCGCAATTAAACTTGACCGACACGCTGCCCAATATCACAACACAAAGGCACGCGTGCTGGCGAAATTGTGCCGCTGGAACGAAGCCATCGAGCAGCTGAGTGAAGGTTTGAGACTCAACCCGACAAGCCTGATCATGCACAGTGACCGGTCATCAATCGCTATGCGTGTCAAGCAATGGAATGTAGCGATATCTGACCTGACCTGGTTGAACGCGCACAATCCTAGTTTAATGAACAGAGAACGGAATCTTCGCACGCGAGCAAAGGCGTACGTAGAAACAAAGCAATACGACGCAGCGCTCCAAGATTATCAGGCGGCCCTCAAGTTGTTTCCCGACGATCGCTCTGTTCACGCCGATGTGTGCAGACTGTATGAATTAATGGGCAACAAACAAAGTGCAGAGAAAGAGCGTACGTGGTTGGGTGCGTTTGATCAAGACACCACGGGGCGGTAATGACCTGACGCCCTCGGGTCCCCTAGGTGAGCAGGCTAGATTCGATGGAGCCAACGCTTTTCTGCTGGCCAACGCGGTTGGTCCTAATCTTAATATGGGGGCGCAGGTAGGAAACGGCATTTTGGAACGAAAATAGTCCGCATAGATGGCGCTGGAATGTTATCCAGGATGTTTTGAATGCATTATTTTGGGGTGGGTTGACAGAATAGACCGACCGGTCTATTCTGAATTGTATCCAATCCGTTCCAGAGGGCAGAACAATGTTCCAACAAACCAGCCGACCAACTTTTGACATCGACCTGTACCAGCCGTTTCCTCGCATCGAGGACATGCAGGTAACTCCTCTGCGGTTGAGAGATCTTTGGGTAAACCACCTTCGCAACAAGCAGGACCAATTCGACATTGAAGATGCCAGCCGTCGCCCGTTGACGCAAGAGTTCAAAGCGCGAAATTTTTTTGGTCATTAAATAGACGACCGGTCTATTCTTATCCGGAGAAAGAGGTGCAAAATGTTGAACAATAAAGCCAAGAAATTGATTGCGAGGGCTTTTGCAGGACTTGCCCTCTCTGTCAATCTGCCAATAGCTTCGTTAGCCCACGACCTCGAACCCGTTTCCATGCCATATTCAGCAGATGCGATAACCGCTTACAGCATTGATGACAACAAACAACCCGTCGTCGTCGCATGGAACGCAGCCGGTCCAACAGCGGTGCTCATAGCAATTCACGGGTTCGGTCTGCACAAGTCCGCGTTCCAGCAATTCGCCGAGCGCATTCAACAAGATGGCATCTCCACCTATGCTCTTGATGTGCGAGGTTTCGGTGGCTGGATGCAGGCAGACAAACGCAGCCCGATCAGTTTTCCAGATACCATGAAAGACCTGAGCTTGCTCGTCAAATCGATACGTCGCGAAAATCCCGACACGCCGATTTTCTTGATGGGCGAATCTATGGGTGGAGCAATCGCCCTGTCATTCGCCGCCGACAACCCGCACATGGTGGAGGGCGTGATTTCTTCGGTTCCTTCTTATGAGCGCTTGCGCCCGCTGCGAACGGCTGCGCGAATCGCTGTTTCTTACATTCTTAGCGCCGGCGGCAAGATCAATCTCGACGGTGTGCTGGTTAATGGAGTGACAAAGAACGTGTTGATCAGACGATCTTGGGAAAACGACAATCAGGCGAAACTGAAAGTGACACTAAAAGATTTGCTTCGCTTCAATCGATTTATGAAAGCCGGCCGCAGTGTGGCGCGAGAGATAGACAGGCTGCCTGTTCTGGTTGTGCAAGGACATAAGGACAATCTAGTCAAACCTGAAGGCACCAAGAAACTGTTCGACGATCTTTCTACAAAAGACAAACAACTGCTCGTGCTCGAAAACGGGGAGCATCTGACATTCGAGGAAGGTCAGTTCGACCAGTCCACTGTTACAAGGCTGGAACGATGGCTATCTGAACACGAAAGCCAGTCTGTGATAGCTTCCAGATAAATGAGCACCTTCAACAGCGCTGGTCAATTACTCTTCTTAGCTTGCCGGTGCGGGCGTTGATTTCGATCTCTGTTGGTGCCGCCCACTCAATCATTAGTGGATGGATGATTTTTTTGGCGGCGGCTTGTGCAAACATTGGCCGTTCGATGTCGAAGAGGCTGCTGATCCTTTTTGCGACTTGCGCGGTGTCGATGTCGCCGTCCGGAGTTGCCAGTCTCAAAGTGAGCGAGTCTTTCAATTCAAAGTGACGTGTGATTAGCTGGAACGCTGTAATTTGCAGCCCACTAAGATCCGCCTTGTCGAGAAAAGAACGCATGTCTTCGAAGTAGACGGACACAGGACCGACGCGAGCGGCTTCTTCAGAACGCCCAAGAATGAGAAATTTTCGATCCGCGTTCTCTTGCGCGAGCGGCTCTTTCCACACCGCGCGATCGCCAACCGGATAACGAATGATGGGGATCAGCGCACGCGTCAGATTGGTGATCAAGACGTTGCCGGGTTTGTCAGGCTCTTCTATCACTGCACCAGTTTCTTCATCGACAATTTCTAAAATGGTTGCTTGCCCAAATGCTCGGTGCTCATCTGGGGCGCAGCTTGAGTCGGCGTAGCCGAGCAGTCCAGCATCTACGCTTGCGTAGCCGATTGAGGAAACCGTCACTCCAGGAAAAATTGTTTGCAAGCGCTTCCTTTGATCGTGATACATCGACTCACCACCAAAGAGAATTTTTTCCACTCGAATGTGCGGGTAGCGGCCTGATTCAACGGCATAGTGCTCTGCAATAGTAAGAAGCGTGGTCGGCAACCCGGCCAGTACATTGATCTGGAAATCATCCAAAGTTTTTAAGACATTGTCAGGGTTGGTGCTGCCACCGATGGGAAATTGAATCGTTTGCATCGTCACGGCTTCGAGCGATTTCATGATGAAAATGAAGGAAGCATAGAGTTCGCCGACGTAAAATAGGTTGGCGATCCGATCACCGTCTCGCAAGCCTGCTTGGCTCATTCCTTCGCCAAAGAAATGTGTGAACGTGTTCCACTCGTCGCGAGTGAACACTGAAAACTTGGGGTTACCCGTGGTGCCTCCACTTTTAAACGCAATGCCGTCGGTGAGCGTAGCCGTCAAAAGACGGTTATCGCGAATTGTGTTAGCACTCCAAAACGTCGCTTGGTCCACGACAGGAAGCTCGTGCAATTTGGTGAAACCGTTCAGCCCTTGATAGAGGTCTCGGTAATATGGGGATCGCTCTTTCGCCAGTCGTGCTAGCTCTTCCCATCCATAGATTTTCATGGCTGCCTCGACAGATTTCTTTCATCGACAATACGCAGCAGTTTGCCACTTCCGGCGGTTCTCCGTAGCAGGTCGGGTGAAAAGCATTCGACTTGGAGTTCTAGCACACGATCGGTCAGCACAACCTCGCGAACATCAGCATAATGCTTCAGCACGATATCCCGGATCTGTGCCTCGTCCAAACTGTCTACCGGAGAGAGGCAGAGACACAACGCCTCCGCCGACGTCTTATCTCCTGGGCGAAGAACGATTTGCAGTTCGCCTGCGTATTCCATCTGCTCAGTCAGGATCTCAACGAACTTCCTGTAATTGAAGAAAGCGCTGCCGACTTTGAAAACATCTCCGTGCCGGCCAAGCAATTCGAAACGAGGCGTACGTCTTCCGCAAGGACAATTGTCGGGCAGCAGTCTTGCCAGATCGCCGATATCATAACGTTCGATGCGCTGCCCAGAGCGGTTGAGAGAGGTGAGTACGACACGCCCCCGTTCACCGGTCGCAGCCGGTGCATCCTTTTCCATATCAAGGATTTCCAGCGTGTGCAGTCGACTGTGCAGATGATGCACGCTGCCTGTTGAGAAAACGCATTGAAATCCGATCGGGCCAGCGTCTACACTGCCGTACGTGGCGGAGCGAATTATTTTGATGCCGAACTCATTTTCGAAGTAGCGCTTCTGCGTGTCGTTGAAATGTTCTCCGCCGTAGAAAATTTTCTCTACGACACGATGCTTGCGCAAGAGATCTGCGTTTTCACCAAATAGCTGTGTGATGTAGGACGGCATTGCCAATAAAACATTGATCCTCTGTTCAACGATCATTTCTGCCACCATGCGAGTATCTGCATGTGCCATCATAGGGAATTGAACCGCTTCCAGCATTTCCAAAATGGTGAAGAAGCTGATGAAGCCTCCATAGAGTCCACCGCCGAAGAACAAGTTCATGCACCGATCGCGCTCGGGATCAAGACCAGCAGCATATAACCCGTCGGCCGCAGCGCTCATTTGCAAATGATAGTCATCGTAGCTGAATATCGACATTTTTGCGGCACCAGTGGTGCCACCACTCTTGAAAAAGAGTTGGGAATGCTCCGGAGCGACCGTTGCCGCTTGGAACTGCTCCTTTGTCAGAATGGGAGCATCGGGTGGCTGCTGACTAGTCGAATTCAACTCGTCAAGCGAGGAAATTCCAGCGAGATCAGCACCGGGTTGAGCGCTGATTCTTCGCGAGTATCTCTGCAATGCGTAGACGCCGTCGTGAGGCTCTCCACTGTAACTTGCGAGCATGCCACCGGGTCGTGTGATGCGGAGAACTCCGGATTGCACCAGAGCGTTGCTAATTTCAGTCATGCTTTCCCGCGTGCATGCTAGTCCAACTGTTTGGAGATAGCCGCGAAATGGTCTGAGCGTCTGAATGATTTGTGTTCGCTTGATTGGTTTCACCCAAATCGTTCGGAAAAGTGGCGACGCGCGCAACGTACTGGCGTGCTCTAGAAGGACGTGCCAGCTGCCGTCGGCGGCTTCGAGCACCTCGCTGAGACCCAGGCACGACTCCAAACGGCAAAGTTCGACGACAGATGTGATTTCAGCCTGCTCGCTCAGATCTGGCTCTTTCCTCTTTCCTTGACTCGGCACCGTCGGTGAAACTACTGCCAGCGACGAAGCCAACCGATGTGCGAATTCAGTCAGCACCGAAGCTTGTTCTGTTTCAACATATACACATTGCGGGCTGGAACAGGCTTGTTGCTCCAGCAGACAGCATTCGCGCGCCAATGCTGCTACCGATTCCTGATCGTCTAATTTGTCGCTGGCGAAGTAACCGAACGAAATCTTTGGACCCCAGTCGATGAATCGCGCAAGTGGAGCGGCGAGTGCGCGCACTCCTTCGATCGCTCCTTCCGCTCCCCAGGCAGCTATGCCATCGGCACGGCCAATTATTTCTTTCAACAGCTGTTCGTCGCGCGACGAAATCCTGCAGGCGAAAATTCTCGGCGCAATTGTTGCTGTCTTGTCCATGCCGATCAGACTATCCAGGAAAAGCTGTGCGAAAAGTTCGTCAGAACCGCCTGTCTTGAGAAAATTTACGTTCCCAGTCAACAGTCCTTCGACCACGCTCAGAGCACCGACGCTATATGCATTGGTTGGGGCAATGTGCAAAAGGAAACCTAGTGGTGCCCATTTCTCAAATACGTCACTGCGATATTGACTGCGAGCAAAGGTGAACGGATCGTGTGTCCCCATCTCGCGGCGAATTTTCTCTTCAAGACTCTTTCTGCTCAAGAAGTCTGCAAGCTCTTCAAGACTCTCAGTCACTTCCGGCTGGGAAAGCTGATAACCTTCGCGCAGGCATTTCGCCAGAGATACATAAGTTTTACTGGTGCGTGAGCGCAATTCTGCGCTCAATTTATCGCATGCATCGAGAACGAAGCGCAGTTCGAATGGAAGTGCAAGTGCGCAATTAATATCATCCGGAAGGCGCTTGATCTTTTCGCCCAGCTCGATGTCGGTTATCCACCGACCTTGCCAGAGGTGCAGAGTGTTGGTATCAAGGAATGGGCTGTATCTTGGTGCTGCACTCATGCCGTTCGTCTCTCTTTGCCGATCAGCTCAGCCGCTGCCACCGCGCAACTCTTGTTTCTCGAGAGACCGGCGCGGCCGTGCACCTGGAAATAGGGCGTGGTCATTTCGCAAGGACATGAGTGCGCTTCGTGCAATGATGCCAGGTCGCCCATAAGCACGCTACATGCCGGTGCTGAGGTGATGTATGGAGAAACGAAATGGAGGAACCCTCTAGCACCATATGAAAGTGGTGCCAGAGTTTTTACGTCGCGAACAAAGACCCTGGACCACACTGGAACATGGAACTGATGAAACTCGCACTCTATATAAGGAACACAGTGCTCGACTGATCCGAAACCATCGCGGATGCGTTTGTCCGGAATGCCCAGTTGATTCTTCACGCTGCGATACAGATCGAGCTTGTCTATCGCCTGATCGGCATGTCCCTTCCATCCGCCACCCAAAAAGACGAACGAGTCCACCGACAACTTTAGTGGTGGCACGTTCAGCGCCGCCATTCGCTTCAACGTAAAGTGAAGAAACGCGGGAAATCCGAATATACGTACAGGCAGTCCTTCTTTCTCGAACTGCTGCAAGCGCTCAATACAGCCGTACGCATCGAACTCATGCTTACCATCTCCAGTCCGCCTCAATGCGTAATGCACAGTGTTAATCGGAGCATATTGGCAGAGAAAATTGTCAGTGTACGCGGTTCCCAACTTTGAATCAGGTTCGGTTTCGTAACTGTAGAGAAGATAATTGGTGGGAGTTTCAGGAGTGATCCATCCGCTGAACGCAAAGATAAAGTCAATCATTCTCTGCGGTGCTCGCAATGACCAATCGTCAAAAAACATCTGCGACTTTTGACCGGTGGTACCTGATGAAGTCAGATGTTGCGTGATTTGTTCTCTTGGAACGGAGAGTTGTTCGTGCGCCTTGAAGAAGTTTGCTAGAACAAACGGAATGCGCGCACAATCTTCAATTGATCTGATATGTTCCGCACCAAAACCCCGCATTTCAAGCAATCTTCGGAAGAAAGAATTGTGACGCGAGTGCCACTGCACAATCTCTTTCATCGCCTGCACAAACAACGTGTCTAACTCTTCTGTCGTTTCGTATGGCCGATTGATGTCGCACAGCGCCTGGACGTTGGGCAACTCTTGAAGATTGGGAACGCTCGGCGGTTTATGTGTAGTCATCAAAGACCTCTAGCGCGTCGAGGTGCATCTCCTTCCACACCGCCACGTACTGATCCACATACGGCTTGAACGCCTGGTCGATGGACATGCCACGGAAATCGAGGGGTTCCGTGGATCTAGTCATCACAACGTAATCGTAGGTCACACCATCTGCCTCACGCATCGCCGGATAGAAAGCCGAAGGCAAGAACCGCGCTCGCAAAAGCGTTGCCAGAGATTCGTGACGATCGACTTCGATCAGCACCTCAACGTATGCTCCGCCCAGGTTTTTGATTTCTTCGAGGATGTCGGGAAGCGATTGTTCGAACGTATATGCCGGGCGGTTGCACGCAATCAATGTGCAGTAGCCATCCGACTGATTCAAATAAGCGAATATCTCTAATTCTCCGTTTGTATCAGTCAAAAGCAGATTGGGCAGATGAAACGGATAAAAACGTGCTGCTGAATCATTGGTGAACTCTTTGAAGCGGCGAAGAACAAAGTGAGGGGCAAAAATGCACTCGAACGTCGTTCCACGATCAGCTGTGTTGGTCACGTACTTCTCTGGTAGATCGGCGACCGGAGGAATTTCAATCTGGGGAAACTGTTCTCGTACCGCTTCATAGAGGGGCACCAGCGCTTCCGGAATCTTCGCTGTCGGTGCTCGTCTTCCGAGCACTCCTCGTTTGAACTTTGCGCACAAGGTGGTTGTCTCGCGGTATTTAAGTTTGTGCGCATTGGGAAAAATTCCCAGCGGGAGATAATGCTCGCGCAAGAAAACCAATTGCGGCCCCACGCTGCGAGTGCGCGTTGTGGTGTAGATCGAATTCAAGCAACCGTCTTCAGCAATCAGCCTATCTCCGCATGAGACCAGCTTCGAGGCGATGCCCGCTTTACGGTACTCGGGATGCACGACAAGCGCCGCTGCTTTCCCGACCTTATTGACCAGATCCATTTCAAAAACTATCGAACCAACAATCAGCCCATTGTCGTGGTCGCGTACGATCAACCATTTATGTTCGTCCGACGAGATCATTTCGGCCATAGCTTGCGGATCACTTCCATATAGAAGCGGATAATTCTTTCCGTAAATCAAGAAATAGAGTTGGAGCAACTCGTCTCGATCTGCGAGCGTTGGAGATTCAATTGATAATGAAATAGACATTGAACGCGACATTTAAACCCTCTGAATACCTGGAATAAAACGAATCGACACAGCAATTGCAATGACAATCGCGGCGCAGATGTTGGCGAAACTTTGAACTTGAAGATTGTCGATGAACGAGCCGGCGATGCCCATTGAGATTGGCAAGGAGGCGACGCTGATCAGATTGACCAGACCCATGACCAGGGGAACGTCTTGACTCTTGGGCGCGCTCTGGAAGAAATTGAGAGTCAAAACATTAGCCAGCGCCAAGAAGAAACCTAAAATGCCGACGCACAGGCAGCCCAGGAAAAGAATATGAGAGAAAGTGAAAGATAGATAGGCGATCGCCATCAGGCTCAAGCAAAATGAGATTCGCTTCCAAATCGCACCAGGCAGGCTGATCACAGATAGTAATGTGCTGCCCAGGACCGTTCCGATTCCCAGACAAGCCTCGAGACTAGCAAGGCCGGAAATCCCATCGCCATAAACGTTTTTGGCATACCAGGGCATGAAGATCATCAGTGGGCCGAGGAAGAAGTTCATCATCAAAAATGTAATCAGCATTCCTGTGATTACTGGTTGATCGCGCAAAACCTCGCGCACGCTGCGCCGCCGCTGCGAGGAAGAACCGCTTGCAGAGCTGTCTCCGTTGGAATTGTCTTGGGCAGGGGTGTCTGCGTGCGCCGAAACTTGTGGTCGGATACCGAATGCCAGCAATGCCGAGAAGAAATAACTCAAGCCGTTAACGATCAGCATTGCGCCCAGTCCAGCTGCGGAGTACGTCAGGGCTGCAGCCAAGGGACCGAGAACGTTTCCGAACGAAAAACAGGAATCGATCAGCGCGGTGAGCTTGTCGCGCTTATTGCCCGGCTCCATGATCGCAACGGGCAGGCTGAGAATAGCTGGATTGAACAGGCTTCCTGCGACATTAGAGATGAAGGTGGCGGCGAGCAAGAAAGCAAGCAAATACGTGTCAGAACCGGCATGTGGAATGAACCAGGCGCAAATGAGAAAGAGTGCACCCCGGAATAAATCTGCCCAAATGACCGTCCGCAGCGCGCCCCAGCGGTTTATCCAGTTGCCCGAGCGAGAGGCGAGCAAGAGATGGGGAAGTGCTCCAACAGCGATAAACCAGGGGATCCACTTCGGGCTAAAATGAGTGGATAGCACCCAGATCATCCCGACGGACATCAGCTTGTCGCATGTTTGCGAAATCAGCTGTCCCCAGAAAATCCTTTGTGCATTCGCGTCTGAGAAGACAGACAGTGAGTTTTGTTTGAGTTTGGATTCAGCAATCACGACGCCACTCCCTTAAAGAATAAGGAGTATGCCAGTGCGAAGATACTGTATACCGCCGGAAAAATCCAGCAAATGAGCGCATGCAGAGTTATGATTCGACAACATTCGGGTTGCTGAATACGCCAGCACTCTGCATCATTGCCGAACGAAATGCTGATTTGAACCGCGAATGTGAAGAAACTGTTCGACTTGAATTCTACGCCGCAGCGGGTATCCAGACGAGGTCTTGGGATAAGAACGACCAATGGTGAATGATAATTTCTTGACGAAACGATGCTGATATATGCAGTGCGCACTAGGAGTCAGGAATATTTTGATTCAAGGCGCTGAAGTTCTTTTCGGATTTATGTGCCAGACATGTTTTGATCAGGCGATCTGCAGGGCATGTTATGAGGACGTCGAGTCCCAGGCAGCCCGTTGTTCGAGGGTCACAAGTTGACTGACGATAACCCGTCCAACTTTGAACGAAGAGGCAGCCAGTCTGATCTGACTGCGGCTCCGCACGAAGCATCGCCTGGACCAGGTGGGACTGCTTCGCCAAACCCTGCCGCCTTAATTGGCGGGCTCTACGAGATTATCGGCGTTCTCGGGAAGGGCGGCATGGGCAGTGTCCTCAAGGCCCGACATCAGCGCTTGCAGAACAAAATATATGCTATCAAAGTATTGAACCCAGTTTTGATGGCTACCGATCCCACACTTCGGCAACGCTTCGAGCTCGAAGCGCAAGCCACGTCCAAACTCACGCACCCAAATCTTGTCACCGTCTTCGATTACGGATTCACGCCAGAGGGTGCACCGTATCTGGTTATGGAGTTTTTAGACGGTTTCAGCCTTGACCATATTTTGAAGTCAGAAACGAGAGTGAGCATCGAGGAGTTGTTGCCGGTATTCATACAGCTCACCAAAGCGCTTCAATACATACACACTCAAAACGTGGTTCATCGTGATCTCAAGCCACACAACATAATGGTGCAGGTGATTGGCAATGAGCCATACGCCAAGTTAATCGACCTTGGTATAGCTAAAGTTTTCACCGATGATGGCACAACAGCTCAGCACCTCACTGCCACCGGGGTTGCATACGGAAGCCCGTACTATATGAGCCCTGAGCAGTGCAAGGGCGAGAAGATAGATCTTCGGTCCGACATATATTCGTTCGGCTGCGTTATGTACGAGTGCTTGGCCGGACGACCACCATTTCAGGGCGAAAATTCGCTACAAACGGTGTTCAAGCAAGTTTCTGAGCAGGCTCCTGCGATTGAATGCAAAACAGAATTCGAACGTGAGCTCGCAATAGTCATTGAACGATGCATGCAAAAGACTGCCGCCCACAGATTTCAGAACGCCGGCGAGCTTCTGATCGCGCTGGGCAAGATCGGCGAAAATTCACGGCAATCAAACCGTTCCGCGGAATCGCACGCACCAGCAACTTCAGGTGAGCCGAGTCGACCACCGTTAAAGATCCAATTTCAGTCGCAGGCCCAGGCCCAGTTGCAGTCAGAGCCTCAGCCACTGCCTGCCGATGCTGCACTCAGTCAATGGCAACGTCGGCCAACTGCGCAGCCTGATGCTGCACGCAGTCAATCTCAACGTCGCCCATCTCCGCAGCCTTATCTCGCTCCGCCACCTGCAGCCCCGATTCTGAGCAGCTCTAGTTCCAACTCAATAGCCATCGGTGCCTTGGTGTCCATAGGCTTAATTGCTATCGGCTGGTTTGCGTTTCAAATCTACAATCAGCTCACCCACGCTCCACCCGCGCAGCAAGCGAACTCACCAGAAAATCCGAGTCCAATAGACTACACAGCCAAGGTGCTGCAATTGAAAAAGGACACCGACAAGAGATACGACTTGATCAAGGAACGACTCCAGCGTATGAACCAGCCGCCAGGGCAGGTGCAGAACGATGTCGACCGCTACTGGAATAACGTGCACACGGGCATGGATGGTCTCAACCAACAACTCGAGAAACAGAATGCGCAATATCGCACCGGCGCCCAGTGACTGCGCTCAGCAATGTCGTTGATCAATCTAGTGTAAATCGCACGCTTTTAGAATTGTGCATTTTGAGGTTTCTCGGACCATCAAGCTTAACCGCTGCTGTTTGAGATTACTAAATTGGAACGCTGCCCGGGGAGTGAAACTGCCGGTGGTGGCATAATATAGTGGCGTACGAGATTCGGAATTTCCCCCGGCGCTGATTAGTCGAGAACGTCCGGCTACTTCCAGTGTTTTCCATAGAGGCGAACTATTTAAGGTATGGTAACCTCTAGGCACTCGGGATAGTTTTTTCAGGTGCAGATGCATACTCGGGACGGCAGAAAAATTGCTTTATTGGTCGCATTCTCTTTATCAATGTCGCTTGGCATTGCGTCATCGTTTGCAATGGCAGTGGCGAATACTATGACGAAATCTGTAATTGTGACCGGTGAGAAAGTAGCGGCGCAGTCCTTTGGAGAATGCATCACTAAGTCCGACTTGATCGTTCTTGGCGAGTACATGATCGAGGGTAAGATCAGGGTCAAGACCGTGCTGAAAGGAGGTAGTTCCTGGGTCGGCAAGACAATTACATTACCTAATCCGGTGTTCATGGGCTGTCGAAGTCAACCGGTACCATCTATAAAAAATGCCGCGGTGTTATTGCACTCTGAAAAACTGCTGAGTAATGCAAAGAATGACAGCAGCTGTGTTATTGAGATGTATGATACGCCGGATCAAATTTCGTTTTTGCAATGCTTTATACCTGTCTATGCAAAAGCATCCGAGCACGCCAGGCTTACAGCCTTGAGCGAGTTGTTCGTCAATCCGAATGCGTGCAACGCAAAATCTTTTGAAGGCGATCCAAGTCCAACATTGAAGAAGGAATTTCTCTGGGCGATCAAGGGAATGCTGGAGCCAGCTAACTTTGAGATCGTTAAGAAACTGTACCTCAATCAACACCTTGATGCAAAAGACAAATTGAGCCTGCAAGATTGGATCGCCAACACAAGAGACAATCGAGCAGTGCCGATCTTGTTGGAAGCGCTACATTCCAAAGATCGCTTTGTCGTTAGTGACGCTGTATGCAAGCTCGTGTACTACTATCCAAGCGAAAGTGTCGATGCGTCCCTCAGCCGAATTTCTAACTCAGCGCCTGAGGATACTCGCCCCACGATCGCCAGGTACTTGCAGTCACGCGGCATCAAATTGACGGGAGCTGCCAATCAACTTCCGCCTCAGACACCATTTCAGAATGCCGAAGAGCTGGGCCAAGGTGGAAAATGGAAGGAAGCAGTTGCTATCTACATATCGATTCTGGAATCGAAAGAAGCGAATGGCTATGTGATCAGGGCCGCTGCGCTTAAGGCGCTTCAGCATGGTGACAGCGCAGTCAGAGCGCGGATCCTCAAGTCTCGTATAGATTGGCTCAATCACGACGCAGCAACCGGCAATTATCTTGAAGCTGCCGACACGGCAGAAATTTTGCGCCAGCTACATGATCCGGGCTGCCTGGATGGATTGAAAACTATCCTGTCTAGGCGCGACTTCATTTTTTCCAAAGCCAACAAGATTGCCACCATGGCAATAGTCGAACTGGGCCTCGATGCACGCAAGAAGGCAGCCGTAGCCCTTCTGAAAGAAATCGGCGGAACCGGTTCACTGGCCAACAACCAAGACGAACAACTTCGTTTGCTGTTGGAGTTTGCCTGGATAAAACAGCCCGCTGATTACGAGACGGCGTCCAAGCTGATCGCAGATAAACCTGGCTGGTCGTCCGCATGGAAGAGTATGCAGCCGTTGCTGCAGGGCTTGACTGGCTCAGAGGAGGGTTCATTGCTAATTCAGCTGCTCAAACAGCGCCAATCACTCAGTCCGGTAGCTCTTGATTGGATCGTCTATCGTCTGGGAGACTTGCGGGAATCGCGTGCTGCCGATGCGCTTGTTGAGCTGTTTAGGAGCGTTCCATCGTATTCCCCGCAAACGATCAGCACTGCGCTTGAGGCTATCGGTGGAGCAAAAATTGCTGGAAAGATGGAAGCAATTGCAATCAATCCAAACTCACCCTACCAGGCCTCCGCAGTCGAGATACTCGCCGGTTGCCAGCACGAGAAAGCATTGCCAGTGTTGCGCAACGTGCTTAAGACCGGCGGCTTAGACGCAAAGGTCCGCAGTCTCGCCGCCATATCCCGGTTCGGAAACTGTGAAGACTGGAAAGCACTAACGCCGATGGCAGACTACTGGACGGGCGAGCGCGACATACACTACTGGCTGCTTCAGGCGATCTCTGAAATCGGCCAACGCTGTCACTGTAAATAGATCTTCATTGGGAACTGACAAATTATTGTCAGTTCCCTTTACCAAAGCTGCCTCTAACCTTCTTCGCTTTGACACAAGGACTCCACGCCATCTTTAAGTTCAGCCTCTTCGCATCGAAGCCCTATTTCTTTTGATCCGCGCTGCCCTCTTTGTACCCGAGCACATAACCGTCGTGGTGCCCTTCACTATATGCGGCGCGATATGCATCGAGGTATGCGTCTCGGTAGCCTTGCCTGTAGCCATCCTCATACGTCTGGATTTTCGGCGACGTTCCCGGCACGA
>Ga0182024_10008584_pt1 | contig 21451 bp, 18 predicted proteins | sample P32metaG_FD_120480 | JGI IMG/M metagenome (GOLD analysis project Ga0182024, IMG submission 120480) | Permafrost microbial communities from Stordalen Mire, Sweden - P3-2 metaG (Illumina Assembly) | ecosystem: Environmental > Terrestrial > Soil > Wetlands > Permafrost | place: Sweden: Stordalen...
CGACTGGGATCAGATCCCCGGCGCGCGCGGGTGCACGCCGCACACGTCCGGCTACCGCGATCTCAACGGCGACTTCACGGCGCTGGGCGTGCGTGTGTACGGTCTGTCGACCCAGGATCGCGACTATCAGCAAGAGATGGTCGAGCGAATCGGCGTGCAGTTCCCGGTGCTCAGCGACCACGAGCTCGCGCTCACGCGTGCACTCAACTTGCCGACGATGGACGTCGCGGGCCAGACCTTGCTCAAGCGCATCGCGTGGATCGCGCGCGACGGCGTCATCACGCAGGTGTTCTATCCGGTCTTTCCGCCGGACACGAACGCCGCCCAGGTCTTGGCGGCCCTGCGCCCCTAGTCGCGAGAGCTACTGCGATCCCAACCGCGCGCAGGCGGCGGCGAACTGGCTGCGCGCGGTCGCGTTCTGCACGTCGACCATGTAGTTGCCCGACTGCAGGTTCGACAGGGGCAGCGCGACGATCGTCTGCGAGACCTGCTGGCTGATCGGATTGAGCGCGATCGGCTGGGGCGCCGCCGCAACGTGCGGATCGTGGCATTGGCGTCCCGTGTGCAGCGTCACCCGCGTGCCGGCAGCCGCGGGATTCGCTAGGCGAACGGTGATCCGGCTGCGCGTACTGCCGATGCGCTGCAACGTCACCGATCCCATGTTCGTCCCTTCACGGGAGGCGAGCCGATAGGTGACGGCTTTCGCCGCGAGCGTCGCGTCGTGCGCGGCCTTGACCGCGGTCGGCGTGTCGGCCGGGCTCGCGCTCGCGGTCGCGAGGAGTACGGCGGTCACTGCGGTCAGGGCGATCGGGCGTTGCATAGTCTTTACCTCGTACCCGGCCAAGCGCGATCCACGATGGCGCGCGTATCGGCGCCCGCCGCGAGGGTGCCGAAGGCAAAACCGCCGTCGCCGAGCCGGCTGGCGCAGAAGGCGTCGGCCACCGCCGGCGGCGCGTAGCGGACCAGCAACGACGCCTGCAGCACGAGCGCCATGCGTTCGACGATGCGACGTGCCTGCGCTTCATCGGCGCCGCGCTCGAGCGAAGTGCGCAGCGCCGCCGCGGCGAGATCCAGCCGGGAATCGCCGCCGTCCGCCGCACCGATCTCGGCGAAGTACGCGTCGAGCGAGGCGGGCTGCCGGGCCAGCGCGCGCAGCAGGTCGAGCGCGTTGACGTTGCCCGAACCCTCCCAGATCGAGTTGAGCGGCGCCTCGCGATAGAGACGCGGCATGATGCTCTCTTCGACGTATCCGTTGCCGCCCAGACATTCGAGCGCTTCGCCCACCTGCGCGGGAGCGCGTTTGCAGACCCAATACTTGCCCAGCGCGATACCGAGCCGCGCAAACGCCGTCTCGCCGCGGTCGACCGCACCCGCCAGCCGCAGCAGCAGCGAGGTCGCCGCCTCGGACTCGAGCGCGAGATCGGCCAGCACGTTGGTCATCAGCGGCTGATCGACGAGCAGCGCGCCGAATGCACGGCGATGACGCGCGTGGTGCGCCGCTTGTGCGAACGCTTGGCGCATCAGCGACGCCGAACCGGCGATGCAGTCGAGCCTGGTGTGGTTGACCATCTCGATGATGGTCGGAATGCCGCGCCCTTCGTCACCGATGCGCAAGGCGAGTGCATCGTCGAGCTCGATCTCGCTCGACGCGTTGGAACGGTTACCGAGCTTGTCCTTGAGCCGCTGGATGTGAAAGGCGTTGCGCGATCCGTCCGGCAGAACGCGCGGCAAGAAGAAGCACGTCAGACCGTCGGGCGCCTGTGCGAGCACCAAGAACGCGTCGGACATCGGCGCCGAGCAGAACCACTTGTGACCGGTCAGCGCGTACGTTTCGCCGTCGAACGGCTCGGCGCGCGTCGTGTTGGAGCGCACGTCGGAGCCGCCTTGCTTCTCGGTCATCGCCATCCCGCACAGTGCGCCGGCCTTCTCGCGCAACGGTCGCAGCGCGGGTTCGTAGGTCGTCGACGTCAGCACCGGTTCGAACAGCGCCGCGAGCTCCGGACGACGGCGCAGCACCGGTACCGCCGCGTACGTCATCGAAATCGGACAACCGTGACCGGATTCGACCTGCGACCACACCGCGAAACGCGCGGCGCGCGCAACGTGGGCACCGGCGCGCGGCTCGCGCCACGGCGCGCCGTGCAGTCCGTGTTCGACCGCTACGGTGAGCAGCCGATGCCAAGCGGGATGGAACGCAACCTCGTCGATCCGGTTGCCGAAGCGGTCGAAGGTGCGCAGCTCGGGTGCGAATCGGTTTGCCTCGAAGCCCCAGGCGATCGCGTCCTCGGAACCGGCCAGCGTGCCCAGCGCGCGCAGGCCGTCTTCGTCCCATCCCGCACCTTCCCGGCGCAGCGCCTCGAGCAGCGCGGCGTCCGCACCGGCGACGTCATATCCGGCGAGCGCCGGGGGCTGGTTGGTGACGGCGTGCGTCGAGCGGATCGGGCGATCGATCGTGTCCATGCGAGCCTCCGGCGGCGTTCACTTCGCATCAGCCCGTCGCGGACCCGTTGTAGGAGCCTCGTTCCGAAGCTCGAAGCGAGCGAGCCACCCCGGTCGACGGAAGCGTCCCCTCATGAGGTACTCGATGACGAGCTCTCTGCGTTACGCAGCCGTCGCGCTTTGCGCCGCGCTCGCGTTCACCGCGTGCACCAAATCGTCGCAAACGTCGACGACGACCGATGCCACCCAGACGGCCGCGCCCGACGCGACCGCGACCGATGCGGCCGCCGCGCCCAGCGCGACAACCGCCGCGATGGTGCCGTCGACGACTGCGCCCGGGACCACCACGTCGACCAACGGTTCGAGCGGCGCGTCGACCGGTTACATCGATCTTCCCGTCTATCCGGGCTCGACGGAAAGCAAAGGCCAAGAGCTCTCGATGTCATCGAACGGAAACTCGGTCGTCATCAAAGTCTATACGACGAACGACGACGCCGGCAAAGTCACCAATTGGTACAAGTCGAATCTTCCGGCGGCGTGGAAGAACGCGATCCTCTCGAGCGACGGCAAGACATCAGGGACGTTCGCGAATGAGATGTCCGACGGCGATCAATCGGTCATCGTTACCACGCAGGATACGAACACGCGCATTCAGCTCGCGACCAAACACGGGAAATAGCCGTCGGCGGCGTTAGCCGCCTTGCACGACGACGCGGCGCTGAGCCGCGTTCCAGATCAGCCATGAAAGCAGCGCGAACGCCGCGAACCAGCCGGTTTGCGCGGCGAGCGCCGCGGCGTAGCCCGACGGCGGAATCTGGCCGAGATAGATGAGCAGCGGCGTTGAATAGATAGCCGCGAACGGCAGCGCGAGCACGATCTTCTGGAATACGCCCGGGAAGAAGATCAGCGGCACGACTTGGCCGCCGAGCAGATCGCTCATCCAGCGTACCATGAGCTGCACCGCGAACGTCTCGAGCGTCCAAAACGCGACACAGTTCATCAAGAAGTTCATCAGAAAGTTGACTAGGTAGCCGAGCAAGAAACTCAGCGCGAACGTCGCCAGGACCAATGGCGACGGTACGTCGATGTGGACGATCAGCAACGAGACGATCAGAGCCGGGACGATCAGCAGCGCGTGCAGCAGCGTCATGCCGATCCCGTCGCTGAAGAAGTAGAACGGCAGGCTGATCGGCTTCATCAAATCGGTCGCAATCGTTCCTTCGCGAATCTTGTCGCGGATCTGGCGCGTACCGTCGAGCTCGAGCACCAGCGACATGAGCAGGGCGACCGCCGTATAGGTGAGCACCGCGTGCAGCGCGACGCCGGCCGGTGCGGCATTCTGCGCGTAGAGCGCGGTCCAGACCGACTTCATCAAGTACAGCCGCACGATCAGCGAGCCGACGTTGGTGAAGACCTCCATCCGATAGGTGGCTTCGCGTGAGAACGCCTTGGCCGCGAACGCGATGTACGGGGCCAGCAGCTCGCCAGGGGAACGCCGGGCGCGCTCCAATCGTATTATGGACATGTTAGCTGCCGTGCTACTCGCGCTCGCCGGCGCGACGTTCCAACCCGTGACCGCGGCGACGACCGCGCAACCGCCGCAGATCTTCGTTCGCGACGCCAGCGTCCAAGCGCAGACCGGCGAGGGCGCGCACGACTGGGGACTGCGTCCGCCGACCGACAACGATTCCGACGCGTCGCCGCTGTTCAACGCGCACGGAGACGCGCTGCGGGCCGCGCTGGGCGTCTGGCGCACCGCCGACGGAACCGCGACCTTCGAGCCCGGCCCGTCGGCGACGGTCGTGCACGCGACCTTCCACCACCTGATCGCCAACGGCCGCTACAGCCTGTTCGTGCGGCAGCTCGCCGGGAAGACCGGACCGGTGTTCACGCCGCTCGATCTCACCGGAGCCGGCAATAGCTTCACCGCCGATCCGCAGGGCTTCGCGGAGGTGCGCGTCAGCTCGCCGCTCCAGATGCCGGCCGGCTCGCAACTCGTGCTGGTATTCCACAGCGACGGTGTCGACCATCAATCGTCGCTCGGCGTGCTCGGCGTGACCGCGCACCCGCAGCTCATCACGAGAGTGCCATAGTTTCGCTGTAGCCTTCGAGGTAGATGCGGCGGATGATCGACTCGAGCTCGGGCTCCTCGATCGAGAGGTCGCTCACGCAATAGCGGTCGGCGACGCGCCGGATCAGCACCTCGGCCGAGACGCTCCGCCGGTCGAATCGTAGCCGCCAAACTTCACCTTGGTGCGATTCGACCTCGGCGCCGTCGACCGCGACCGATTCCACCGGCGTCGGCTCGCACAACGTGACGACGAGCGTGCGATGCGTTCCGTAGCGGTCGCGCAGCGCTTCGATCTCACCGTCGTAGACCAGCGTGCCGCGGTCGATCAGCACGATCCGGCGGCACAGGCGCTCGACGTCGGCCAAGTCGTGGGTGGTGAGAATGAACGTCGTGCCGCGCTCGCGATTGACCCGCGCGATGAACTCGCGGATCGCCTGCTTCGCGACAACGTCCAGACCGATCGTCGGCTCGTCGAGGAAGACGACGCGCGGGTCGTGCAGCATCGCGGCCGCGAAATCGCCGCGCATGCGCTGGCCGAGCGAGAGCTGGCGCACCGGCGTGCGCAAGAACTCGCCCATGTCGAGCATCGTGGTGAAATGATCGAGGTTCGCGCGGTAGCGTGCCGCCGAGATGCCGTAAATCGCGCGCAACAGCTCGAACGATTCGATCAGCGGCAGATCCCAATACAACTGCGAGCGCTGGCCGAACACCACGCCGATGTTGCGCGCGTTACGTTTGCGCTGTTCGTAGGGGACCAGCCCGTCGACGCGCACGACGCCCGAAGTCGGGACGAGGATGCCGGTCAGCATCTTGATCGTCGTCGATTTGCCGGCACCGTTGGGGCCGATGTAGCCGACCAGCTCGCCCGCCTCGAGCGCCATCGTCACGCCCTCGACCGCGACTTTGTCCTCATAGTCGCGCGAGAAGAGCGTGCGCAGCGTCCCGGCGATCCCGGGCCGTCGCACGAGCGAACGGAACACCTTGCGCAGGTCCTGCGTCTCGATGATCGGCATCGCGGGTCGCTTCGCGATGCGCCGCGAACTCGACTTCCAGCGACGATGGCCGAGCCGAAGAAGCGCAAGAAGAAGCAGGGTACCGCCGCGCCGCCGGCCAGTCGGCTCGGCGCACAGCAGTGGCTCGCCGTGCGTCAGCGGAGCGGCGCCGGACCGATCGAGCCCAAACCGCGCCGGGGAACGCGCACCGCCCGCGAGCGGGACGCGCTCGACCACGAGGCGGACGATTCTTCCGGTTCCTGAAACGCTCGCGCGCGCGCTGCGCGACGCGCCGCTGGTCGTCGTCCAGGCGCCGGCCGGTTTCGGAAAGACGACCGCGACGCGCGCGGCGCTGGGCGGCGCCGGCGATCTCGCCTGGTACGATGCTCAACCGTGGGAAGCGGACGCGTTCGTCGCGGCGTTGCTCGCGCGCGTGCGGGAGGTGCGTCCCGACGTCGGGCGACTGACGCTCGCGCTCGCGGAGCAAGGCGCCGATGCCGAACGACTCGGCGCGACCTTCGCCGATGAACTGCGCCACGTCGATGCTCCGTTGCGCATGGTGGTCGACGACGCGCACGTGCTCGGACCGTCGTTCGCGGCGTTCGCCCGCAGCCTGGTGCGCCGGATGCCGGCCTCGGTGCGCGTCGTGTTGCTCACGCGAACCGCACTCGACGTCGAGTTGCCGGAGTCGATCGCCGCGGGCCGCGGGGCGCTGGTCGATGCGACCGCCCTCCGGTTCGGAAGCGATGATGCGCGCGAACTGGCCGGAGACCTCGGCATCGTGCTCGATGAATCGCGCGCACGCGCGCTCGTGCAACGGACCGAAGGCTGGCCGATCGCCGTCGCCTTGGCGCTGCGCGCACCGGACGCGTCGGAGACGCTGCTCGACGATCTCGTTCGCCGCCGCCTGGCGTCGCTCGACGCCGAGCAGCGTGCACTCGTGTTCGATACGGTGGTGTATGAGACGATCGAACCGGAGGTTGCAGCACCGGGCGACGTACGTTTCGCGCAGCGCCTGGCGGAACTCGCCGCCGACGCCGCGCTCGTCGCTCGCGCGAGCGGCAACTTTCGCGTCCAGCCGCTCGTGCGCGATGTCGTGGCGCGCGAGCTCGGACCCGATGCGCTCGCCGAGCAACATGCGACCGCCGCGGCCGCGTACGCGCGCGCGGGACGGCTGCGCCCGGCGCTGTTCCATCTCGAACGCGCGCACGACCTGACCGCCGATGCCGCGTTCTTGCGCACGCACGCAGCGTCGGCGATCGAATCAGGGCTCGTCGACGGCGTGCGCACGGCGCTCGCCCGGCTGCGGTTGGCGAGCTTCGACGAACCCGCGTTGCTCGCGTTCGTCGACGGGATCGTACTCAAGGCGCGCGGTGCCGACGGTCGCCCGGCGTTCGCGATCGCGGCTCACCAAGCCGGCGCTCGCGGCGATCACGACCTCGCGTTCGAAGCGCACCTCGCGTGGATCGAAGCCGACCTCGCGCGCGGGGATTCGGTCGAGCCCGAGCGCATCGACGACCTGCTCGCGCGCGCCGCGTTCGCCGGCGCGGCGGCGGTCGCGAAAGCCCAGGTGCGCGCCGGTTGGGCCGATGCGATCGCCGGACGTTTTTTGCGTGCGCTCGAGCGTATCGAGTCGTTCGATAGCGCTGACCCCGCACTGCTCGCCGACGTCGCACCGCTCGAAGCCTATGCGCGCATCGCATTGGGTGACTTTGAAGCCGGCGAACGGATCGCGACCGCCTTGATCGAGGCGTGGTCGAACGGTGACGATCTGCTGCGCTATGCCGGCGCGCTGGTGTGGGCAGCACGCTTCGCGCTCTTGCGCGGTGATACGAGCGCGGCGTACGAGCTCGGCCGCGAAGCCGAGCGCATCTCGCGACCGTTCGCCATCCGTCCGCAGGCCGCCGCGTTGCACGGCACGCTCGCCGAGGCTGCACTGTATGCCGGCGATACGGCGCGCGCGCGGCACGAAGCGCGGGCGGCGCTGCGCTCGGCCGACACCGCGTGGTACGCGCGCGATGCCGCGCGCTCGCGCTCGCTCGCCGCACGCATTCTCGCGCGGGCCGATGCGCTCGACGGCGACCTCGAGGCCGCCGGCCGTGCCGCCGCCGCGTTCGATGCCGACGATGCCCTCGGCGCCGCCGACCGCGCGTTGTATTCGACGGCATCGCACGATCCGGCCGCGACCGCGCTTCGCGCGCGGGCGCGAGCGCTCATCGCCGCGGCAACGCCGATCGATGCCGCCGACGCCGTCTGGCTGTGGTCGGCCGCGACGTTCATCGAAACGCTCGGCGAACGTGCCGGTACGCCGCAACCGAGCTATGGCCCGTTTGCCGCGCTCGTCGCGCGGCGCGATGAAGATCGCGGCCGGACCTTCGAGGCGCACGTGCTCGAGCGCAGCGCGGTGCCGCCGCGCGCAGTCCACCGCGGATCGCTCGAGACGCCGGTCGAGATCGACGTGCTCACGCCGCGCGAAGGGGAGATCCTCGCGTTGCTCGCCGCCGGTCTGACGAACCGCGAAATCGCGCAGCGACTCGTTCTCTCGGCACGCACCGTCGAAACGCATGTCGCGCGCGTCACCGGCAAGCTCGGTGTGAATTCGCGTGCGCGGGCCGTCGCACGGGCGGTCGCGCTCGGCTTGGTCATCCCGTCGGTCGCCGTCGTCTGACCCGCCGCAGAGGATAATCGGGCTTGGAACGGGGGAGAAGGGGCGCGTGAAGCTGCGTCGTCCCAAGGCCCCTCTCGCGCTGATCGTCGGCGCGATGGGTGTCGTGTTCGGTGACATCGGGACGAGCCCGCTCTATACGCTCAAGGTGTGCCTCGGTCTGGCCGGCTCCAAGGGCGGTGTCGAGGACGTGCTCGGCATCTGCTCGCTGCTGTTCTGGGCGCTCGTGATCGTCGTGTGCCTGAAGTACGTCACGTTCATCCTGCGCGTCAACCACGACGGTGAAGGCGGAATTCTTGCGCTGCTCGCCCTGGCCTCGCCGCCTCCAATGTTCGGACACATGATCCGATCGGTCGGACTTACGCTCATCGTCGTGGTCGGTGCATCGATGCTCTTGGGTGACGGAATTATCACGCCCGCGATTTCGGTAATATCGGCGGTGGAAGGTATCGGCGTCGTGTCGATGGCCTTTCAGCCGTACGTCGTCCCGATCTCGCTGGCGGTCATCGTTGCGCTCTTCGCACTGCAGCGTCGAGGTACGGAAAAGGTCGGCGGGTTGTTCGGCCCCGTCATGGTGGCGTGGTTTATCGTTATCGGCCTGCTCGGGGTCGTGGCGATCGGTGCTTATCCTGAGGTGCTTCGCGCCCTGGATCCGCGCTATGCGCTACACTTCGCGACGCGCAGCGGCATCGTCGGGTTCACCATCCTTGGCGGCGTGGTACTCGCCGTCACCGGAGTGGAGGCTCTCTACGCCGACCTCTCGCACTTCGGGCGTAAGCCGATCGTCATGGGGTGGTACGGGCTGGTCTTCCCTGCGCTCGTGTTGAACTATTTTGGGCAGGGTGCGAAGCTGTTGACCGACCCGCATGCAGCCGCGAACCCGTTTTACGCCCTCGCGCCGGCATGGGCATTGATTCCGATGGTTGTCCTCGCGACGGCGGCGACCGTCATCGCGTCGCAGGCGCTGATTTCCGGAACGTTCACCTTGGTCGAACAAGCCATTGCGTTGAACCTTGCGCCGCGGGTACTCGTCCTGCACACATCCGACCGGTACAAAGGACAGGTTTTCGTTCCGTCAATCAACCGCTGGCTGGCGATGGGGTGCGCCATCCTCGTCATCGGATTTCAGTCCAGCGATCGCCTTGCATCGGCCTACGGGTTAGCGGTGGCTTTTACGATGCTCTGCACGTCGCTGGTCTACTTCGTCGTCATCTCCAAAGTGCTCCACTGGAACCGCGCGTTATCGATCGCGCTGGTCACGGTATTCGTCGTCGTCGACGGGAGCTTCGTGCTCGCGTCGCTGCCGAAATTCATCGAAGGCGGCTGGATACCGATCTCGATCAGCTCGGTGCTGGTGCTGTTGAGTCTGACCTGGCTGGAGGGACGCCGCTGCCTGGCAAAAGCGCTCGCCGATCAACAGACGCCGGTCGAAGAAGTGCTCGAAAAGCTGCCGGCCGGCATGGGTGAGCGCGGAACGATGGTCTTTCTCACGCCCGATCCGCGCGGCGTGCCGTTCCTCGCGCGCCACCGCTGGGTTCGTGACCGCGCGCAAGAAGAGCGCATCGTGATCCTCAACATCGCGCGCGCCGCGACGCCGTACCTGACCACCGAGCAGCGCGTCACGGTCGAACGCCTCTCGCTACGGCTGGTGCGCGTCGTCGCCCGCTTCGGCTATATGGAGGCGCCGCGCATCGACCCGATCCTGCGCTCGTGCGATGCCTTCGGCCTCGACCTCGATCGCGACGACACGTCGTTTTTCTATGCCGATCCGAAGATCGAAGCCGCGCCGAAAGGCGGGATGCCGGACTGGCGCCGGGAGCTCTTCGCGACCCTGCTGCGCAATGCGCGACCACTGCCCGACGATCTGCGCATCAAGGCGGAGCGACGAATCGAGCTCGGTCTGACGGTCCAGATCTGAGCGCATGATCGTCACCGTCTCGCGCACCTATGGTGCGCTCTCGCTGTCAGTGTCGCGCCGCGTCGCCGAACAGCTCGGCTACCGGCTCGTCGACGAGCAACTGCCGGTCGTCGCAGCGTGGCGCCTGGGGACGTCGGCGGAGGTCGTCGAGACGGTTTCGGAGCGGCCGCGCCGCTTCGGCGAGCGTGTCCTCGATCAACTCGGCGGCGGTGTTCCCGAAGCCGTGCAGCCGCCGGAGGCCGATGATTTTCCGGTCGAGGCGCGGCACGCGATCGAGGCCGCGGTGCGCGAAGAAGCTGCCGCCGGCGACGCGGTGATCGTCGGCCGCGCCGCCGGCGCGATCTTGCGCGACCGCAGCGATCTGGTCCGCGTGTACCTCCATGCGCCGCTGGCGTGGCGCGCCGCACGCGTCGCGCAGTCGCTCTCGATCAGCGAAGCCGACGCGCGAGCGGAGATCGCGCGCATCGACGACGCCCGCCGCACCTACGCGCGCGACGGCTACCGGATCGACCCGCGCGATCCTTCCAACTACGATCTCATGCTCGATACGTCGCGCTTCGGCGTCGACGGCGCTGCGGCGATCATCGTCACCGCGGTGCGCGCCGCGGCATCGTGATCAACGGCAACGACGAACCGCGGATCCCCGATCGCCGGCCCGGTTTCTTCGGACCGTTCGGCTTCAAGGATTTTCGGCTGCTCTGGAGCGGGCTGCTGGTCTCGAACCTGGGCACCTGGATGCAGTTCACGGCGCTCGGCTACTACGTCGCGTCGATCGCGCCCAGCGCGGCGACCGGTGCGCTCAACATCGGACTGATCGGGGCGGCGCGCGCGGTCCCGGTGCTGATCTGCTCGCCGTTCGCCGGCGTCGTGGCCGATCGCTACCCGCGCCGGCGCGTGCTGTTCATGACCAATGCGACGACGTCCGTGCTGTCGTTTGTGCTGTTCGCGCTGGTCGCGACCGGCCACGCGCCGTTCTGGGCGCTCATGATCGTGAGCGGGATGAACGCGGCAACGCAGTCGTTCGATGCGCCCGCGCGCCAGAGCTGGGTACCGCTGATGGTTCCGCGCGAGTTCGTCGGCGGCGCGATCGGGTTGAACTCCATCGCCTTCAACGCGCCGGCGGTCGTCGGCCCGCCGCTGGCCGGGTTGCTGATCGCGGGAATCGGCGTCGCGCCGTGCTTCCTCGTCAACGCCGTCACCACGCTGGCGGTCGTTCTGGTGCTGGTGTTCATGCGGCCCGCTCCGCCGTCGAGCCGGCAACGCGGGAACGTGATCGCCGCGATCCTCGAAGGCATGCGCTTTCTGATCGATCAGCCGGTGCTGCGCTGGGTCGCCTTGATGCTGGTCGTCTCGTCGCTGACGATTCGCCCGTACAACTTTCTGCTGCCGGCCTATGCCGTGCACGTCGTGCACACCGACGCGCGCGGGCTGGGCTGGCTGATGGCGGCCAGCGGGGCCGGCGCGATCGCCGGCGCGTTCTTCACCGCCGCAACCGGCTCGACGCGGCGCGGCACGATCTGGACGATCTCGGCGGCGCTCGCCGGACTGGGGGTCGTTGCGCTCGGCCTGACCGACCAGTACGGTTTCGCCGCGGCGGCGCTGACGATCACCGGGCTTGCAACGCTCAGCTTCATCAGCTCGTCGAACATCATGTTGCAGACGCTCTCACCGGATGACATGCGCGGTCGCGCGATCTCGGTCTACGGCATGATCCTGCTGGGCTTCGTCCCGCTGGGCTCGCTGCTGATCGGCTCGCTGGCGACCGTGCTCACCCTGCGCTGGACGTTCGTGGCGGTCGGGCTCCTCTCGGTGCTGTGCGTGATCTGGATCGCGCTCACCCAACCGCAGGTGCGCGAGACGTGACCGGCGCGTACCTCACCGCGCTCTTGGCCGGAATCGTCGCGCTCGCGCTGCTCGCCAAACAATTGCGCATCCCGTACCCGGTCGTGTTCGTGCTCGGCGGCCTGGCCGTCGCGTTGATTCCCGGCGTGCCGACGGTCGAGCTCCAACCGGATCTCGTCTTTCTGTTGTTCCTTCCGCCGCTGATTTTCGGTGACGGTTGGACGACGGACTATCGTTCGTTCATCCGCTATCGCACGCCGATCTTCACCAACGCGCTGGGACTGGTCGTCTGCACGTCGGTCGCCGTAGCATTCGCGGCGCATTGGCTGATCGGACTGCCGCTGGCGATCGGGTTCGTGCTCGGCGGAATCCTGTCGCCGACCGATGCGGTCGCGACCGACGCGATCGCCGAGGAAGTCACGCTGCCGCACCGGCTCACCAGCATCATCAGCGGCGAAAGCCTCATCAACGACGCGTCGGGCTTGGTGATCTACCGCTTCGCGCTTGTCACGGTCGCAACCGGCGCGTTCTCGCTGATGTTCGCGATCGGTCAGTTCTTCTATGTCGCCGCGGCGGGCGTAGCCGTCGGCCTCATCGGCGGCTGGCTCATCGCGAAGCTCTTGGTCGCCATTCGAAAGAAGGGTTTGAGCGACGACCTCATTGCGGTGTCGATCTCGCTGGTGACGCCGTTCGCCTTGTACGTTCCGGCCGACGCGATCGGCGCTTCCGGCGTGCTCGCCGCATTGAGCGGCGGAATCTATCTGAGCCGCAAGTCATCCCAGATCTTTGACGCCGACAGCCGCATCGCCGCAGCGTCGGTGTGGAACCTGTTATTCTTCGTGTTCAATGGCGCCGCGTTCGTCCTGATCGGCCTGCAACTACGCTCGATCGTGCGCGCCTTGCCGGAGTACTCGCTGGCCACGCTGATCGGCTGGGGACTGGCGATCTGGCTCGTGCTCGTCGTCGTCCGATTCGTCTGGGTGTACACCTTCGCTACCGTCACCTGGCGCTGGATCCCGCGTCTGCGCAGCGGCGAAGGCGTCCCGCCGACGTGGCAGGCGTTGTTCGTACTGGCGTTCGCCGGAATGCGCGGGATCGTGTCGCTCGCCGCAGCACTTGCGATTCCGGAGTTCGTCGCGCAGGGAACGCCGTTCCCCAACCGGGCACTGCTCCTGTTCATCACGTTCGTGGTGATCCTCGTCTCGCTGGTCGGCGAAGGGCTTGCGCTGCCGTGGCTCATTCGCGCGTTCGGTAATTCGCTCGGCTTCGACGACGACAACGAGCGCGCGCTCTCGCTCGCGCGTACGCGCACGGCAGCCGCGGCGCGCGCGCACCTGCGCAGCCTCGAGCAAGACTTTACGTCACCCGCCGAATGGGAGGTCGCCGGCCGCCTGCAGGCCGCGTACGAAGACCGCGAGACGCACTATCGCGCGCACGCCGACGGCGCGACGGCCGACGACGATGCGCAGCAGCACGCGATCGAACAGCGGCTACGCCGCGAAGCGCACGGTGCCGAGCGGCGCGTGCTGCTCGAACTGCGCCGCAGCGGCGAGATCGGCGATGTCGTCTATCGCACCCTCGAATGGGACCTCGACATTGAAGAATCCCACTTGAGCTGAACCGACCAATCTAGCGCCCGGGGCTCAACGGCTCGCAGTACGTCCTATATAGCTTCGAAGCGCTTTCACGTGTTCGGGCGCGGCGTCACCTTGATCTCTCCAATGCTTCAGGACCACGCTTCGCAGGGACGAAACACCGGAATATCCTGAATAACGCACGATCATCGGCAGTACCTGCTTCCCAAAACAATGTTGCCAGAAGTCGTCCTTCATTCGCGCGCCTTCGTAAACGTCTATCGACTTTTCGATTGCAGCACGTATATGAGCGTCCGTATGATCAGCCGTTCCCAGGGCCGAAGCGCAGCGCTGAGCAAAGCCGTCCTTATCGGAAATTATCTCACTCCACTCATGCGCTATAACTTCACGACCGGATCTGTCAATTGGAGCACTGTAGTCAACGAGGTAAAGTGCCTGCTGTACTATCCAGCGGCCGGCCATTCCATTGGCTATCTGACGCAAGGCTTCTAGCGCGATGGCCTTCGATCCAGTCAGCTCAAATGCCGCCTGGAGAGTATTGGGTTCGAGATAGAAATTTTCAATTTCGTGACACGGCAGCACGAATAAGCCAATACCTTCAAGGTTAGTGACTTCCTCGATAGTTCTAAAGTCGCGGTCTACGATGCCGCCGGAGAAGATTTGCTGATCAGCATCCTGTGCGAGCTCTCTTAGGGTGACAAATTTGCGGCTAACCTCGCGAGCATTTCCGGCGCCCATAAACCGCACGAATCGGCTGTCTCCGTAGATGTCGTAGAATTGCTGTGCTTCGTCACCGTTATACTCGCCTTCGATGTAGAAGAACGTGAGGGCCGCTATGGAGAACCCTGGGGTCCCTAACGCGACCGCCAAAGTGCTCATGACTGGTCGAGAAGCTAGAGCGAACGCTTCCGTAACCAATCTGTTGCTTTCCGATCTGCCGAGAACGAATGATTGGTCGCGTCCCGCGGCTTCGACGGCTTCCATAGAATGGGTCGCGATCCAGATCTGGCCTTCATTGATGTAGTCGCTGAGAAAGGCAATCCAGTTTCTTACGAGATCAGGATTCAAGTGCAGCTCCGGTTCGTCAATCATTAGAAGACCCGAACGCAATCGAAACCTCTCGATCTGACCCAGTATGAAAGCTATTTCTCGTTCGCCGCCACTTAGGCGAGAAAATGGCAGATCAACCCCGGAACTATTAAACAGGAGCCCGGTTCCATCTGTATTGGCGCCGATAAAATCGAGGTGGGGTAGAATGCGGCCAATTGCTGCCTGATAGGTCTTGAAGACGTCGACGAACTCGGGGGGGCCAGTGCCCGCATCCCGCGCCTTCTTAACGGCGTCGTACCATTGAATCTTGATTCGGCTGGCAGAAGATAGTGTCACCCGTTCCCATTCTTGGTACATTGAACTTGCGCGGACGGAGGACCGCTGTCTTTCTCCCGCGTCGAAATTTGCATTCATCAGTTCAGAGGCGAATGCGAGTTGATTGAAGCCCACGGCGGGATACGTCCGATCCGCGTCAAGTGATAAGTACAGAGTCTCCTTTCTCGTGCGGAGCACCTGAATGACGCGCTGGACTAACGCCTCCAGGGCTCCATCGCCAGGTTCCTGGGCCGCAGTCAAACGCATCGAATTCCTGGATGGAGTTGCGGGATCGATGGTGCTTGTAAGCAATACTTTTCGATCCCATCGATCAAATATGTCCTGATCCGCCGCGTCATTGCCGCCTTCCGGGAACAAATCGGAATAGTTGCGGTCGATGAGAAACGTCGCGTTCACTTCGTGAGGCTCGCTAAATGGGTCTCCGCGAACGAGGTCTAGGCCGGGAGCTAAGCCTAGCCGTTGCGCACATGCAGCTACGAGCTCGAGTACGCTAGTCTTACCAGTCCCATTTTCGCCGACGAGGCATACCATCGACGCACCTTGGGGAATTTCCAATACGATGTTGCGAAAGGAACGCCAAGTAATAATTTCAAGCCGCGTGAACTGCATGGTTCAGAATCCTTAGGTGACGGTACACCCCTGTAGCGCGATGCAATCTCAGCTAGTTGGGATAGCTGTGCGCGAATGCCAAAATTGCGGTTTCACGGCGGCCGGCTATTCGCCTATGTGTCTAGCGGGCACCCTCGTGGCGTTCCAATCTCGTCGCACTGGGCGCTACCGAACGGTAACCCGCGGGTTTCTTGTCTGTTGCGGCAAATAACGGCATACTCGAACCGCCGTCCTGGGAACGTATCGAAACCGGAATGCGCCGACGCGCGACGAAGGGGTGGCGATGAGAAAGCTACTTGGGGTTGTGGCCTTGTTTTTGCTCCCGCTCGCCGCCGACGCGCAGACGGTGACGCGAACGCTCGGCCCGGAGCCTGGGATCACCGTCCAGGGGCGCGGCAGCGTCAAAGTGCCTGTCAAGGCGTTGGCGTTCTCGGCCATGGCGCGCGGCAACGTCGACGAAGCCGGTGCGCTGGCGGCGTTGCGCGCCGCCGGGGTCGTCGATCCGTCGATGGGACCGCTCGGTACTACCTTCTCGGCCGCAAACGCGATGTCGGTCCTGCGCGGCACGATTCCGGCCGCCAGCGAAGCGAAGCTCGAAAAGATCGGACTCGCCGCCGCGGACTACGTGAAGCAGCATCCGGGGATTGTCATCGAAAACATCAGCTTTGCGCCCCGCTTCGACGACTGTCCGGCAACCGAAGAAGCAGCTCGCACCGCGGCCTTCGCGGAGGCGCGGCGCCGTGCGCAAGCGATTGCGGCGCTAGCCGGCCTCGCAATCGAGGGCGTCACGGCGGTCTCCGAAAACGGGGGCTGTCCAGCTTCCGACGGGCAACCGTTTGCGGGCCCCGGTCAGGGACTGGATCTCGGCACGCTCACCGCGACGATCGGGGTGAATGAAAGCGTGACCTTTGCGGCCGGGCCGGCGAACGGCGCGCGGCGACAACCGCTCTGAACGACGTGAACCTCGACGCTGCGGCTGAGTACGCCGAGCGGCACGCCCTGCATGCGCTCGTCGTGCAACGTGGCGACGAGATCGTGTTCGAGCGCTATGGCGGCGGATACGACGCGTCCAAGCCGCATGCGCTCTACAGCGGTACCAAGAGCTTCTGGGGCGTGCTGGCGAGCGCGGCGCAAGACGACGGACTGCTCGACCTCGACGAGCCGGTCGCGCAGACGATCGCGTCGTGGAAATCCGGCGCGAAAGCGCGCGTAACGCTGCGCGAGCTGCTGCAGCTCACCAGCGGGATCGGTTTCGGCGGGCTGGGCGCGTCGGTGCCGGTCTACGACGCCGCGCTGGCCGTCGAACTGAAAGGTCCGCCGGGAGAGAAGTTCACCTACGGCGGGATTCCGCTGCAGGTCTTCGGCGCCGTGCTGGCCGCGAAGCTCGCACCGCGCGGGTTCACGCCGCACGCGTATCTGGGCGAACGCATTCTGGATCCGATCGGACTGCGGATCGGCAGCTGGCGCAACCTCAAGGACGGCACGCAGCCGTTGCCGACCGGCGCGTTTCTCGCCGCGCGCGAGTGGCTCAAGTACGGCGTGCTCGTGCGCGATCGCGGGAAGTGGCAGCAGAAGCGCGTCGTCGGCGAGGCCGCTGTCGAGCGATGCTTCGTGGGCTCGCAGGCCAACCCGCGCTACGGTTTGGGCTGGTGGCTCAGTCCGCTGCCGTCACATCCGGACATCGTGTATGCGAGCGGGTCCGGCGGACAGGCAATGTACGTCGTGCCTTCGCTCGACGCCGTGGTGGTGAAGTTCGGCGCATCGTCGTCGTACAAGCACGACGCGATGCTCAAGCGTCTCGTCGGGCCAGATGTGTTCGAAGCGCCGCAAAGCCGTCCTCGACGTAGCCGTCCCACGGCGACGACTTGACGACGATCGATTCTTCCGAAAGCGCGTCGGCCATGCGGTCGAGCGAGCTATGCAGCTGCTCGTACGCCTCGGGTCCGAGCACGTCGAGAATGTACCGCTCGATCGCATAGCCGTGCGCGAACGCGGTCTTGATGAGGTCCGCGCCTTTCTCGGTGAGACGCATCGTGAGCGAGCGACCGCCGCCGGCGGCGGGCTCGCGGACGATCAGTCCGGCGTCGCGCAGTCGCGCGACGATCGAGACGATTGCTTGCGGTGTCACCGAGCACATTCGCGCGAGCTCGGCGCCGGAAACGTCGGCGGTCTCGGCGATGTGCGCGAGCGCGAGGAACTGCGGGATCGTCAGCCCGATGCGCGCGAGATCGGCGTCGAGCGCGTTACGCGCCGCCGATTGGGCACGCTTGAGCTTGGCGAGCAGGTGCTCGGAGACGCGCATATTTTCCAGACGGGTGCGAGCGTCGGCCATGGCCGCTGGTTCCCCAACGGCCACGGCCGTCATGCCTCGGGTTAGGAAGGCAGCCAGGTCGAACCGTCGGCGAACGTCACCGACTCGACGGCGCAGGCTGCCCCGGCGGCGGCGTACGCATTGGTCGCGACGGGCTGGAAGTCGTGCACGATCTGCGCGCCGGTCGCGAAGCGGCCGTTGTCGTCGATGATCTGCGTGATCCCGCCGTAGTTGACCGCGAAGCGCACGTCGGTCGCCTCGAGCGGAGACTGGTTCACGAAGGAGATGCGGAGGTTGCTCGCCTGCAGCGGCGCGGTTGCCGAGATCCCCGTAGCGGCCGGGACGGCCTGGACGGAGCTGTAGTCGCACGAGACGACGCTAATCGGAGCGACGGCCGAGGTGAGCGGGGAGCTGGCAAGAGTAAGGGCGCCGGCGAGTCCGGCAAGAGCGAAGAGTGCCATGGCGGCGGTGATAACCTCGAGAGAGAGTGTTGGTGTAGTCTTTATATCAATATATTGATATCAAGTCAATACAACCAAAGTCGCATGGCGTCGAACCGCGCCGCCGGCGGCCAAACCGGCCGCTTCCCGACGATCCGGACGCGACTGCGATCGATCGGATTTCGCCTGAACGCGCTCGCAAATCGAATGCAGCCGGCCCTCGACGACGGCGTCGCATCTTTGCGATGCGCCGTTCGCGATGCGTCGGAATGCGCGCGAATAGCGGATCGGCGGCAATGTGCCGGCGATATACGCATCGCGTAAAAACGCGCGTAATATAAAGAAGAAACGCGCCGCGAGCATGCTCGCGACGCGCTTCGTGCCCATCAGGGCGGTGGTGTTAAGCCGCGGCGGCTTTCTTCCGTGTCGCCTTGCGACGCGTCGACTTGCGACGTGCGGTCTTGCGGACGGCCTTCTTGGCGCCGGCCTTCTTGCGTCCGCCGGTCTTCTTAGCTTTCTTGCGTCCGCCGGCTTTCTTCTTGCGTCCGCCGGCCTTCTTGCGTGCCGTGGTCTTCTTTGCAGTCTTCTTGCGAGCCGTCGTCTTACGAGCGGCGGTTTTGCGCGTTGACTTCTTGCGCGTCGATTTCTTTTTCGACGCGGCCTTTTTTGCGGCCATTCGGTAGAACTACCTTTCCGCGTCCGCGGTACCCGACGGACGCGCGGAGAATCCGGCGGACTTCCGCCGGCGAGTTGCATACCTTATACCACTAATCAAGGTGCGCGTGCAACTTTTTGCCGATGATCGACAGGAGACGCGCGCGACGATGTCGGCCGCACCGCGAAGGAACTGTATTCCGGCTCGCGCAACGCGGGCCGAATGATAAGACGTGTCTCGGCGGCGGTGTGTGCCGCAGCGTGTGCCGCAATTACCCTTGCGCCGTTGACGGCGCGCGCCGACCTATCGGAGGCGAGCGCGATCAACAGCGGGCTCTTGGCGCCGGCCAACGCGTCGCTGCAGCGCGCGCTCAAGGACCTCGCGGCGAATAGAGACGGCGCACCGGCGGATGTCGCGCAAGCCAATCCGGTCGGCACGCCGCAGGCGCCGATCCGTCGCCCGAGCTTGCCGCGCGGCTTCACCTATAACGTCGACGTGTCGTTCGCCTACCCGTACGGAGCGATCAACTACAACGCGAAGATGCCCGGTGGCGTCGACGCCGGTTTCGGTTACGGCTTCACGCCCACGAACCGGTTGCAAGTCGGTTACTTTGAGACCCAACAGTTCCCGGTCGGCTTCTCCAACAAGAACGTCCCGTTCTTCATTCAAGGCTTCACGGGGCCGGGAACCGCGCTCGCCGGCATCACGCAGAATACCGGTCCGGTCGACGCGACCACCAAGGATCAGATCCTGACGGTCGTCGACCAAAACCTGTTCGTGATCGGCAACAAGCTGCCGATCGTGATCTCGCCGACGTATCTCGCGCACACGGCCAAGATCGCCGGCGGCAACGATACGGCGCTGATCGAGTACAACGGTTTCCCAGTTTCGGTTCGGCAGCGCACGGAGCAAGAATGGCTGCTGCCGGTGACGCTGCCGTTCCTCGCAACGCCGCGAATGTTCGCCACCGCAACGGTCGCCGGGCAGTGGCTCAACCATCTCAGCGGCGTGAACCAGACCAACAAGGCGCAGATATTCCTGTTGGGCTACGTCGAATATCGCGCGAGCAAATCGACAACAATTTTCTTCCAGCCCTCCCGGTTGGTGCAATACAATCCGGTCGACCCCTTCCCCGAGTACACCCCGACTTTTATTTACGGACTTTCTCACCACTTCACGCCGCAGACGTTCGTGCAGATGTCCGTGCTGACGGGCGGCGCGACCAACTATCAGGAGCTCGGTATCACGGGACTCTACTGTCAGAATCTTCCATCCTGTAGCTCCGTCGCGACATCACGCGGCGGACTCAAGGCGACGACCGTTCAGATCCAGTTCGGTCTCGGTTCGCCGACGGTGCTGCCGCTGTGAGCGCGCGCATTCGCGCGACCGCGGCGCTCGCGGTCACCGTCGCACTCACCGGCTGCACCGGCGGCGGCGGAAGCAAACCGTTCACCGCGCCGCCGTTCAATGCCAATCCCGGCACGACGGTCACCGCCAATGTGCGCATCGTCGGCGTCGGCGACAGCCTCACCGCCGGCGTACAGTCCGGCGGGCTGGTGGGCGCCGACATTCCCGGCGGCGCCACCGTTCCCGGCGTCGGCGTTCTCGGGCGCGTGCAAGAGACGCAAGAACACGGCTTCTTCGCGCTCCTCTGGGAACAGGCCAACGGGGTTCCGCAGTCGGCGCTCGAGAATCCGGCGACCTCGCCCCTCCCGTTGATCGCGCCGCCCGGTATCGGCGGAATCCTCGCCAAGTCGAGCAGCGGTTTTCCGGTCGGCTTGACGACGGCGTGCGCCGGTCAGCGCGCGGCGGCGTTCTCGGTGGCCGGTGCGCTCGGCGACAGGATCAACCCGAACGTCACGCCGTTCGACGTCGCGGTCTCGGGTCAGACCACGCATGAAGTCGTGGCGATGTTCCAGCCGCTCTCGAGCTGCGTCACGCCGGCGTCTTCGTTGACCTTCCCGCCCGCGCTGGATGCGCTCAACGCGCTCTTGGCCAGCGAGAGCGAAAGCTTCTATCCGGCCTTGGCCAACTTCGGTTCGCAGGTCACGCAGCTCCAAGCCGCCGTCTCGTTGCACGGCCAGCTCGCGACGGTGAACATCGGGTCGAACGACCTGTTGCACTTCGCGTTCGCGAACGGCGCCTCGCCGCCGGCGGACCCGACCGCGATCGGCAACGACATCACGACGATTATCCGTCAACTCCAGGCCAGCGGCGCGAAGGTTGCGGTCGCGAACCTGGTCGACGTCCTCGGGGGAGCGCTGTTCTTCCCAGTCGCATCGACGACCGAGCCCACCTACGAACAGAATCTCGATGCGTTCTTGCAGGCGGCGATCGTCAACGGCGCGGCGCAGCAGTTCAACATTCCGCCGGCGGTCGCCGCGACGCTTCCAGCCGTGCAAGCGAAGGTCGCAGCCGCCCAACAAGCCGCGCACCAATACGCGCAGGCCGAGATCGCGCAAGCGGGGCTCGGACCCAACGGCTACTTCTTGCTTCCGGTGCTACTCAACACGGTCGCCGCGATTCTC
>Ga0182024_10008585_pt1 | contig 21451 bp, 17 predicted proteins | sample P32metaG_FD_120480 | JGI IMG/M metagenome (GOLD analysis project Ga0182024, IMG submission 120480) | Permafrost microbial communities from Stordalen Mire, Sweden - P3-2 metaG (Illumina Assembly) | ecosystem: Environmental > Terrestrial > Soil > Wetlands > Permafrost | place: Sweden: Stordalen...
AAGCCGCCGGAGCGATTAACTAAGGAAACTGTCAGTGAGCGAAGGCAAGGCGGCGAGGAGCCGTCGCAGCCGAAGCGGGGACATAGCGGAGGAGGCGAGGGACGAAGCCGCCGGAGCGATTAAATGTAGAATTCAACATGTCCAGCCGGTCAATCCTGAGTTCGCTGATTGTCTTTTGTGCCGGTGCGCTATTGTGCGCTCCGGCTTTGGCTGACACGGTGATTCCGCCGGCCGGTGAGAAACTGCTGGATCAACATCATTACCACGCAGCTGCCTCGTTTTTCGACAATTATTTGCAGCAGCATGGCTCCGATGCCGGCGGCTTTTTGGGACGCGGGTTGGCAAATGCGCACATCGGACAGCAACTGTCGGCGATGAACGATTTCACGCGTTCGATTTCGCTGGCTCCGACAGCACGGGCGTACGTTGCGCGTGCGCACTTGCTGGAAATACAGCGGCACAAGCGGCTGGCCTTGCTGGACTACACCCAAGCCATGCGGCTGGAGCCGAAAAAACCAGAGTACAGCGCTTTGCTGGGGGCGCTCTATTATGAAGTGCACAATTGGGACAAGGCGGATGAATGGTATGGCAAAGCGTGCGCGCTTGATCCAAAAAACTCCTCATATTGGTCCGAGCGCTGCAGAGCCGCGGCAAAGGCTGACGACAATTTGCACGCCGCAGAATACGCTCGCAAGGCCGTGTCTCTGAGCGCCAAGGAATACAAGTCTTTCGAGTTTCTGGCCAAAATGGCTACAAGAGAAGAAAAGTACAAAGAAGCGATTGATTATGGGCTGAAAGGATTGGCGTATAACTCAGAGGACGAAGATCTGCTGATTTATATTGCCGAGTCATACCTGGCCTTAAAGCAACCGGGAACGGCGGTGTCGTTCCTCAGTGCCCAAATGAAGCTGCCTCACAAACCTTCTATTCGTTTTCGACTGTGCGTACTGCGAGCCAAAGCCTATTACCAGTTCGGCAAACTCGAGCTGGCGCTGCAGGATTACAACTTCGCCATTGAGAAGCTGATGAAACCGGGCGACGACGTCGAGACATATGCCGAGCGCGGCTTGCTTCTGAAGAAGTTGGGCCGGCTCAAAGAAGCAACAGCCGACTTCGACACGGCTGCGCGCATGAGCCACGAAAAAATCAATGACTACAACGCCGACCCGCTGGCCAAGCCATAGCCAATTCATCTAGCAGTGTCATTGCTTGCAGCCCGTGTCATGGAACCATTGATGCGAAAGCACCGCTTGTGGTGGCAAGAGCGGGTGCAGTTGAGAAACGACGGGACTGTAGGATCACTTGGTCGATTTTCCCAGGGGCTCGCCAAAATCCATCTGTTTTGCCAGATCGTCCATCTCAGCAGTGATGGACTTTCCTTGGAACTCTTTAAATGAGCGGCAACTCTGATAGTTTGGCGGTGGCACAAAATCTGAGTCCTTGACTCGCACCCGCTTCCAGGCGACAAGATTGATCCCTGGTAAACGCTTGCCATCACTGAGAATCCATTTGTTCTCAACAACGACTCCATCGCTGGGAATTACACGCATCACACGGCCAGCCGCTTGCACAAGGGCAGGCGAAAAGCCTTGGACATCTAAGCGAAACGACTCATTGCCCACAACGATCACTCGTGTCTTTGCTGTATGGCCGCTGGGCATGAACTGTCCGACCATTGTTTCAGTCTCGTCAAATACCGCAGGTTTCATAGGGTAAGTCTCCTTAATAACCGGCAATCCTTTCAGCCCGGTCTTGATTCGTGTCACTTTAGCTGCAGCCGGTATCGTCATCACAGGATTCTCTTGGTTAGACAGTTCACAGATCTGTCTGCCCTCGTCACGAAAGGCAATAACCCGCCACTGCGGTTTTCTGGACACCATCGTAAATTTTTGCTTGATCAGTACTTTCTTGATGCCATTGGGCCAGACATAGATCAGCTCGCGACCCCAATCTGCGTCATCGACGGTGATTAAGTATCCTTCGCCGCTCAAATCGGTAGAGTGCGCCGGTTGCAACATGGTGGCGAACAGCATAAGTGCCAAAAACAGAAGCGACTGAAACTGGCGCCGGGAAAAGTCGGGACGGCAGAACTCGCTGCCGCTGGAGGTGCCACTGTGACTAAGGTAGTTTCTCATCGTATCGTTTATTTATACCCGGCGAATTGCTGCGCCGTGCGATTTATGTGCCGATCTGATGTGAATGTAGTTGAGCTTCAGTGCCTGATCCTTTCGACGCGCACACTACCCAGCATTGGCCTATGAGTTTACATCCATCATGGTGTAAAATTTGTCGCAATCCAATATGAACCGCTCGTCCATAAAGCCGTATAAAATGGGGGGGGGGTTCTGGTTGTTAAGCCACAAACCGATCCGGCCAAAGCGTACATCATTTTTGTAGTAAACTCACAGGCCGATGAGCCTGATACCAGCAGTGGTGTTTCAGACAACCGCAGCGGATGCATGCATAGCGATCAAAAGACGCAAGGGCCCGGCGTTGGTATCGCGTCAGTTCTCAGGTTGCTATTGAGCTGGCTGCTAGCCAGTCCGTGAGCGAGACCGCCGGTGGTGCAGAAGCGTCGGTTGAATGATCGGATGCTTGTAATAGTTCGGCAAAAAGCCTGGTGCACTGGTTGATTTCTTCTTGATGGATGGAGGCGAAACCGGCTAGAAATTCACCGCGAACTGGTTCGCCCACGTAATTGACGCGCGTGCTTGCCAGGGGAAGCCTAGCCTGCCTGGCGCATTGCAGAATGAAATCGTCGCTGTGGTGATTGCGGAATTTCACCAGGACATGCATACCGGCGCTGACGTTTGAGATCGCCAGAGATTTGCCGAAGTTGATCGTCAGTGCCTGAATGAGAGCGGCTCGTCTGGCGGAATAGATGTTGCGCATACGGCGTATGTGGCGCTCGTAGTATCCGCCGTCGATCAGTTCGGCTAGCGCGTGCTGCTCGAGCAGCGACATCTCGCGATCGAGAACCTTGCGCGCTCGCCTGAACAATGGCACCAAATTCAGTGGCACAATCAGGAAGCCGAGCTTGACCAGCGGGAACAACACCTTCCAGAAGTTGTATCTGTAAATCACGTTGCCGCCGGTGTCCAATCCTTGCAAGGCTTGTGCCGGCTCTTCACCGTAACGATACTCGCTGTCGTAATCGTCCTCCAGAATCACCGCGCCTTTACTTTGAGCCCAGCGCAACAGCTCGAACCGGCGGGAAAGCGACAGCGAAACAGCCGACGGATCGTGATGCGAGGGCGTGACATAAACCAGCTTGATCGGCTGTTCGCAAGCAAAGAGCGTCTGCACCATCATCCCTTGCGAATCTACTGGAATGGGGATGAGTCTGGCTCCGTGCATCTCCAGAGTGCGCCGCACTCCGGGAAATCCAGGATTCTCGACGGCGACATTATTGCCTGGATCTAGGAACAAGCGACAAACCAGATCGCTGTCCGCTTCCGGCTGCGAGAAAACAATAATCTGATCGGCTGTGCAATTGGCGCAGCGCGCGCGGCGCAAATAGGCGGCGATTGCTTCGCGCAGCGGCAAGAAACCGAAGGAGTCGTTGGTGTAATTGAGCAATTTTGCTTTTGCCAATCGCGTGGCGCGGTTGAGCAGAAGCTGCCAGCGCTCGAGCGGCAGCTCATCTATACGCGCAGCTCCGTAGTTCAACTCCGGCACCACATCTGGTAGCGCCTGGTCGACCGAGCTGTTGATCAAGCGCTTGCCGAAGGCGGACGGGCTTATTTGGCAAGACTTCTCCGGCGCTGTGCCGTCATCGGCCGCCGGCGGTTGAAACGACATGCTGGCGGCGCCCTCGACATTACGACTGACGAAGGTGCCGGCGCCGACGATGGTTTCTATATAACCTTCATTGTGCAATTCGCTGTAGCTTTTCACTACGGTCAATCGATTGATGCCCAGCTGCTCAGCCAACTCTCGCGTTGAAGGCAAGCGATCGCCGCAGGTGAGCCGTTGACACAATATAGATTGGCGAATGCCGGCTGAGATCTGTTTATACACTGGCAGCGGGCTGCTTTGATCTATTGGCACAATCAATTCCATGGCGGTATTGCTCGCTCTTTCCGGGTGGAGGGCAAGGGAAAATTGGTGTCGCAGCCGGGCAAGCTGCGCAACGACGATTATTTGCTTTGTGGTCTGGCCCACGATAAAACATAACAATGGCAGTACTGTGACAAAGTCAAAGTACCATGCGGTTTTCCGCAATGATGTCGAAATAATCTGCAAGCGCCGTATCGTATCGGCCTGTGCGACTCGCGAAGCCCGTTATTTGACTAAGCTGTCAATGCACGATCGCTTGATTTTGCCGGCGCGGCTTCCGAACCATGAGTTCCAGTGGGGATTTTTAACCAGAAGCAGCTGCCCTCTCCAGGATTGCTCGTCACCCCAATCGTTCCTCCATGAGCCTCGGTAATCAACTTGCAAATCGCCAGACCGAGACCAAAACCTTTGCCGGTGCCGTTATCGAGCTGGAAGAACTTGCTGAAGATTTTCTTTTGATCTGCTTTGGAAATGCCGGGACCCTTGTCTATTACTTTGACCGTAACGAAACCGGCATCAAGAGTGGAGGCTACAATAATGGGCGCCCCCTGAGGCGAAAATCTGATTGCGTTGGAGAGCAGATTGGTCAGCACTTGAAGCATTCTACCTCTGTCAGCCCGCACCAGGTCTTGCGTGCACTCGTTGTGCAACTCGATATTTTTCTGGCGAGCCAAATCGAGCAGAGTTTGCATTGCCTCTTCTACCGGCAGTCGCACGCAGACATTTTCGAGATCCAGCTCCAGCTTGCCTGCTTCCAGCTTGTCGATGGTCAACAGATCATTGGTCAGTGCTGTCAGCCTGGTCATGTTGCGTTTCAAAGCTTCGATCTGGCGCTTGGCCACGTCGGAAAGCTCGCCGGCACGCGGGTCCAGCAGCACTTCCAGCGCTACTTGTGCCGACATCAGCGGCGAGCGCAGATCGTGCGCCACCATTTGCATGAGATATTGCCGCTGCTCGGCGGAGTTTTTCAGCTCTTTTGCTGCTTCATGCAAAACGTTGTCCAAGTAGGTGAGTTCGTCGGTGCCTTTCACGTGCGTGACCAGAGGCAGCTGCTTCGGCAATCGGCGCGCATTCTCGACCAGAATTGCCAGCCGGCTTGTGATATTGGTCAAGAACAGCAGGGCTCCGATCAAAGCCAGCAAAGAGTTGCCGACGATGCCGTAAAAGACCAGTTGTTTGACGGAGCGCTTCGACGCCTCTTCGCGAGCACGAAGGTGATCGACCTTGTCTTGTTGCGATGTTGTGAAGGACGACAGTTCTGTAGTGGCCCCGCCCGCCGACTTGATGAAAGACCGAAAACTAGGGCTCTGAAAGCGGTTGATCAAATCAACCATAGAATCTCCAGCGCGGTTCTGGCCAGACCCGAGCTGTTGCATTAACAGCAGTTCCCGATCGCCCATTTGACGTATGTGCTCGATCTTGGCGTGCACATCCTTGTCTTCCGGCGCTCCGTTTTTTGTCGCATCTGACAGCCGTTCGTAGTGCTTTCTCAGCTCAAGGCGCTGCGCCTCCGCCGATGCAAGGGTGCCAGGGTCTCTGCTCATCATGTAAGAGCTCAGCTGCCCGGCGACACCGGCATAAAGCGTAATGACCTGATTGGCGAGGGCAATCACCTGCGCGCGCTTCTCTTCTTCGGCTACGATTTGCTCTGTGCGGCTGAGGACGTCGTAAAGCTGCCAGCAGAAGACGCCATCGATAATACATGGCACAATTACAAGCGCCAGCCCCTTATGCAGAATTTTTGACCGAATCTGGCCGCCTGTTACCATGAAACATCTCCGGCAATTGCTTATATTATTAGCCAAGCAGACCTAACGCTTCAGAGAAATGGCAAAAATATTGTTGGTCGAAGACGATCCAGAGCTAGCCGCGAGGCTGCGGGACTGGTTCACGCTTGAAAATCACGTTTTCGAGGTGGCGGGCAGCGGCGAAGACGCGCTGCAGATGCTTGGTGGCTTTGATTTTGACGTGGTCGTGCTCGATTGGTCGCTGCCAGGCATGACCGGGCTGGATGTGTGCAAGAAGTACAGGGCGTCTGGCGGGCAGGCGGCGGTGATTTTTCTCACCGGCAAAGCCGATATTCCCAGTCGCGGAGAGGGTCTCGACTCAGGCGCCGACGACTATATGGTGAAGCCGTTCGATGTCCGCGAGCTGGCTGCGCGGATCAGAAGCCTTCTTCGCCGTCCGCGCACAGTGCTCTCGGAATTGAAGATCGGTGATGTGGAGCTGAAAGCAGAAACGCGGATGCTGACCATCAGCGGCAAAAGCATCGTGCTAATGCCGAAACAATCGGCTTTGCTGGAATATTTGATGCGCCACCCCAATCGTCCTTTCAGCGCCAAAGCGCTTCTAGACTCGGTGTGGCCGTCCGATGCCGAGGCGTCTGAGGAGACAGTACGGACCTGTATGAAGACGCTGCGCCAACAATTGGCAACCCTCGACCGCAAGGAGTTTATTAAAACTCTCTATGGCGCTGGCTATCTAGTCGAGGACGGCAAAGAGCCAGCACCGCAGGCACCGAATAACCCATAGGTCTGTGGGCAGGCGGTGGGCAGGCGTCGGCATGACCCCGCCCGGATTCCAGCGACTCCTCCACGATTGGGCAAGGATATCGCGGCGTTCAGGCGATAACGCCGCAGCACGGAAGGCGTTTTCGTAGTCTGGTCAGGCCCTTGGCGGAAACCTTGGTATTTTGCAGGTAGAGCGCCGTCAGTGAGCTCAGTTCATAGATAAAGTTGATGGTGTCATCAGTGATGTTCGTACCGGAGAGGTTGAGCACGCGCACGTTTGATAACTGTGACAGCTGCATCAAATCGGGATTGGTGAATTGGCAACCCGTCAGATCGAGCACCATCAAATCGGCGAATTCTTCCCACGGCTGCGTGAACTCAGTCGTAAGCACTGTCAGTCCATTTCGAACGCAAGCTTGCATTCCCTGGGTCATTTCTTCCTTCGGCTGATTGTTCTCGCAGCATGTTACTGGCAAGCCGAACATTATCACACACGGTAAATACGACTAAACTCGAACAGTTACGCATTCGATACAGATGGGGCGGCGATTCCGACTTCGGACCTGTGGATTTTCTGCTGCTCCTTTTATTCCTACTGCGTATAGTCAACCTACCCCTAAATTTTTGAATTCGAATGGGCTTGTTATTCCAAATGGTCGTCAAATTCGCAGCAGTCCTGACCCGGAGCGAACGCGGAGTGGAAATCTCTCTTGCTGTTGCGAAGCAGCCCCAGAATCGACAAGCGCAGTGCTGATCGAATTCTGAGGTGGCTCGCAATATTTATGAGAGATTTCTCCACTCCGCTGCGCTCCGGTCGAAATGACATGGATTGCCGTGATGCGGCCTGACGGATGTGTCCGTCGGGATGCCGGGATGCGGGGGTGCCGCGACGAGTGGGTGCCGCGATTAGTGGGTTGAAAGACTACTTTGCTAGCAGTCCGGCGCTTCGGGGAAGCGCACCCGTTTCCCCGAGAGTTTTGGAGTTGGCACCGAACTTTGCGACCAGGTTGTTGAACAGGTCTGCCCATGCGCCTTCGTATGAATGCTCTTCGCTGCTTGCGAAGCGCACCGGCAGATTCGGTGTGCGCGTTTTGTGCGTGTGGTTGAAATACAGACCCTCGTATGCCAGGGCCGCCTGGAATTCGAGCGGCAAAATCGAATTAATGAAGTCGGCTGTCGTCGCCGGTTCAGTTCTTCTCAACTTTGCCAGGGTATCGCGGGCGGTGGCGCGTGATTCTTGCAAGGCGCTGGTCAAGAGATCATCTAACCTCGTAGTCTCGAGTCGCCTGGACAACTCCTCCGCCAACTCAACCGATGCGTCAGCAATTGTTTGCTTCGGGTTACTGACGCGCAGATTGCGGGCTGTGTGAAAATCCTCGTGCCACCAGATAATCTCAAAGCCGTCGCGCTTTTCGTTCGGTCTGATCAGGACACCGCCCAGCGTTGATTGGAGGTCTGTTCCGGCCTGCTCCAGTAATTCCTTCATCTTCTGTTCGTCTCGAACGCCGTCGATCGCCGCCAGCGCTGGGTGCAATCCGGTGCTCGGAGACATAGAATCAACCGCTCGTTGGCCACCGATAATCAGTGCGCAAGCGTTTATCGCATATCCCAGGCACAGAGAAAAACGAACAGCGCCATATCGCAGCGCCAGTTCGTTGGGAAACCTTAACCAGGCGTTGCCGTCGAAACGAAAACGGTCGCCCAGATAGTCCCGCGGGGATTGCAGAAATGCCGAAGTGTGCAGCCCGTCCATAAACGGCCGAGCGCACGCAGCGAGAATGGTTTCGATTTTGAGTGAGGTGTTGCCGAGGTCCGCTGCCAAAATGTCCTTTGCTGGACCCGACAAACTCGATAACCCGGACTGATTGCTGATGTTAAACGTCAAATTGCTGCAGTCCATGATCTTTCTGCGAAGATGCATGTAATGACGCTCTCTGTCTGACATTGGTCGTCCGTCAATGCCTACCATAAAACTCCTTTCTAAATCGCAGCGAAATCTTATGTCGCTGTCGATCAGCCACACTCCGCTCGCACAAGGACAGCGCCACGTATTCGGCGTCAAATTTTTCTTTGGATTCCCCTGTGTTCGCGTCATGGCGTTATAACCAGACGATAGCCAGTGGGAGGCGTTGAATGCTACTGACAACGCGTCAATCGTCAAACACTTCGATAGCCCAGCTGCAAGTGGCAGCGCCGTTTGGATCCCGACCGGCCGGTTTGTTTATCCGCGCCAACCGTCAGTAATTTGTGATCAGCAGCTCATTAACGCGCCCGCGGCGATTGCCTTTGCAGTTGATTGCCCGCGTGGCAGTGACTCTGGCGATCTTAAATTGTGGATAAAGTTTCTCAATCGATTCGTTGTCTGAATTGCTCACCATTACGTAGCAGCCGCGTTTGTCCAGTTCGTTTACGAAGCGAGCCAGCCGCTCCTGATCCGGCATGCCGAACGATGCCGACGTGTAACTGGTGAAGTTGGCCGTCGGGCTGATTGGCTGGTAGGGCGGGTCGAGATAGACGAAGTCGCCGGCGCTTGTTTGCGAAAGTATGGTTTCAAATGAACAGCAGAGAATTTTCGTGCGCTGCAAAACCGCGCTGACATTGAGAAGATTGGTCTCATCGATGATGCGCGGATTTTTGTATTTTCCAAAGGGAACGTTGAACTGCCCGCTGCGATTGACGCGATAAAGACCGTTGAAGCACGTTTTGTTCAAATAGATCAGTCTAGCTGCACGCTCAGCCGCGGTCATTCGCGAAACGTCGCAAGCGCGCACGCGATAGAAGTGATGCTTGTCGTTGCGGTGCTTTTTCAGCGCCTCAACCAGGTCTTCGACGCGATCGCGCACTGTTGAATAGCAATTGATCAACTCTTCGTTGCAATCGGATATGGTGGCGTGAAAATTGTTCCCCTCTCTCTCCGCCAGAGCAAAGAAAACCGCTCCTCCACCTACGAATGGCTCGAAGTATCGCTCGAATTTTTGGGGAAAGTGCGGCGCGAAAGTCTTGAGCAGTTGGCTTTTGCCACCGGCCCATTTCAGAAACGGTGCTGCGGAAATCTTCTGTGGGAGCGGGCCGGCAACGGACAGCCTGCTCCTAACGCGTGCTCTGGCTTGCAACTAAAGTACCACTTCTTTCTAGTAATCGCTGAGTCGCCCAATAATGTACTTCCCAAACATCAGGTCCGTAGCCGCCGGCGAAAACCGACGCCAGCGGAACTCCCAGATCGGCAAACGTATCGATGATGAAATCGTCCCTTTTGTGCAACTGCTCGAGAGTGAGCTTCATGAACGCAGTTCCCGGCAGCACGTCCTTCTCGTAGGGATCGCTGCCGGCGACGTAAAGCACCAGATCCGGTGAAAACCTTCGCATTGCTTTAGCCAGACCGAGTTGAGTTTTTTCCAAATAGAGATGTTCCTCTCCCTGCAGGATGGGAACATCGAGGTCGCTGACCTGCTTTTCGTCCGGCCACCCTTCTTGAGAGTGCACGGAAAAGGTGAAAACATCTGGATCGTCTTTGAAGATCAACGCGGTGCCGTCTCCCTGGTGGAAGTCTAGATCGACTACCATCACCCTTTTCACACGCTTCTCTGCCTGCAACCGGCGAATCGTAATCGCCAGGTCGTGCAACACACAGTAGCCGCGACCACGATCGGGGAACGCGTGATGGTATCCCGCTCCGAGATTGGCGCACAGAGCGTTATCTAGTGCAATGCGTGCCGCCAGAAGTGTGCCGCCGCATTTGAGTCGCAAGTCATCTAGCAGCTCTGGCATCTGTCTGGTAGCGCGTTCAGGAAAGTAGTCATCCTCTTTGAATTCGAAGATGTCCAGCCAAGTTGCCGTCCGGGTCAAGTTCTGCAAATAGCGTTCGCTGTGCACCAGCAGAATGTCTTCTATGGAGATCGGTTGCGGTTCGTGATATTCGGCTGCTCTAGTGCCAAAGCGGCGGCTCAATTCCGCCAGCACCAACTCGCCTCGATCCAGGGCAAACGGTTTCTCCATGCCGAAGTCGGCAAGGTTTGTGTTATAGCGGGGACTGTAGACCAGATGTTTCATCATATTCGCCATAAATATTAGAGCACGTTAGGCGGCTGCACAAGGGCCGGCGTGGCGATCGGACCGATCGGAAATTTTTGATCTTCGTAAACGTGGGCGAGTTAGAGCCCGATGCCGGCTGGAAGCCGGCGCTCCCGGGTAGTGCGGCGATACCTCGAACTGCGGTCGGACAATAGGCCGCAGCGATCAAAATTCAATTGCAGGACTGTAACCGCCGATGGTATCGATGGCGGTACCAGCTGGATTTGCCGCCATTGCCGATGTCAAGCGAGGGGCGGCGCTTGCGGGTTGCGTGGTGGTTTTCAAGACTGCGCGAGCGGTGATCTCTGTTACATACATAGCTTGCATTATTTATGCCATTTATCAAATAAACCCATAACTTCTGTCTTGAGTCTGGAATTAGGAATTGCCTAGAGTAACTTGCTGTTTCTCTTCACATCATAAATCTATAGGTCTCCCTTTCCTCAAGGCCCCCTAGTTCCTGTTTCACTACACCCTGAACCGCATTTGCGTGCGCAGGCTTTTCACACTCTTGACAGAGCATTCAAAAGCACAGCCCTGGCTGATGCTGAAGTGCTCACAACTTGAAAGAGGTTGGCATGACAATTACGTCTGTTGTCGCCGGCTTGCTTCTGCTTGCCGCGTTAATCGTTATCAACGGTCTGTTCGTTGCTGCTGAGTACGCCCTGGTTTCCCTCAGGAAAAGCAGGATCGAGGAGATGGTAAAAAGCGGCCGACCCGGCGCTGAGACCCTCCTCAAGCTCAAAAGCAACCTCGACCGCAGCATCGCCGGATCACAGCTGGGCATCACCTTTGCCAGTCTGGCTGTTGGTTGGCTCGGAGGCGACGCCATCGCCGGGCTGTTCAAGCTGCTTCTCGGCTCCGTGCCCAGCTTCGGCTTCATCTCGCCCACCGCCGCCACCGTGATCATCTCCTTCATGCTCCTCAGCCTGACTCAGGTGATCGTCGGTGAACAGATTCCCAAACAGATCGCCCTGCGTCTGCCTGAGCAAACTATCGTGCGGCTCTCCAAGCCGTTTCGCCTGTTTTGCTGGCTGATGTCGCCACTGATCTGGTTGATGAATCTCACCGCCAGAGGGGCGCTGAAAGTCTTGGGCATCGCCCAGATTCAGGCGGAAGAGCATCCACTCCCGTCCGCTGGCGAATTCCAAATTCTCATCGAAGAGAGCGAGCGTGCCGGCAACCTCGGACAGCAAGAGTCAGACTTACTCTTGCGCGCGCTCGACTTGAAAGCGCTGACTGTGCGCGATGTAATGGTGCCGAGGCGGCTGATGGATACCATCCCTGACTCACTGTCGCTACCGGACGTGCTGACTGTCGTATGCAAAACCAAGCATACGAAGCTGCCTGTCTATCGCGCCGGAGAAGGCATCATCGGCATTCTCTACACCCGCGACCTGTTCGATATCTGGCTCAAGGCGCAACCTGTTGCACCGAATACGGTGCCGACCACGGCGCCCTTCAAGCTGTCCGCCTCCGTGCGAAAAGCGCACTTCGCGCCGGAAAGCATGTTGGCAGCCACGCTGTTGCAGGAGTTGAAGACCAAGCGCTTGCAAATGGCCATCGTCGTCGATGAGTTCGGCACCGCTGTCGGCATGATCACGCTCGAAGACCTTGTCGAGCAGCTGGTCGGCGACATCTGGGACGAGTACGACACGCCCAACGCCGGCATCGAAAAAGTCGACGAGAACGCGTGGCGTGTGCAAGGCGAGGTGACGCTCTTCGAGTTCAACAAAGCGCTCGGGGCAGAAGTCTCTTGCTCCGTGCACTGCACCACGGTCGCCGGCGCCGTCATCGACGCGCTGGATCATCATCCCTCCGTCGGTGAGAGCATCACCATCGGCGGATTTGTTTTTACTGTGCAGGAAATGCGCGGCGCTGCCATCTACCGGCTCGAAGTCAAACGCGAGTCGCAAGAGCCTTTGACGGCGCCGGTCTCCGGTGAGCCGCTCGAGTCTCGGTAGGGAGCTGGCTTCCAGCTTGCGCATGAAATCAGGTGAGCTGGCTCAGCCCGCTCGCCCTTTGGAGCGCGACGGTGGAGCGGCGTGTGCCGCGCCGTCGCGTTCGCAATCTTGGCGCATGCAGGCGAGAAGCCGAGCCATCGCCCATACCTTTGAGGAGGTAACCCAATGTTGTTCAACGCTATTGCGATCACGATCGGCGGTCTCGCCATCGGTGACTTGATTTTCTTTGGCTGGCTGTTTCTGCGGATCCGGCGCGACGAGCGTGCGGCTCAGCAGCGGAAACAAGCCGAGCTGCTTGACGGCGGCGCCCCGGCGGAGCACGGCTCCGACTGCGGCTGCCCGCATCGCCACGAAACCTGAACTGGCTACAGCCACTAACAAACGAGAGGAGGAGCGATGACGCCCACACTCATTGCACTCGCAATTCTTGCTGCTCTCCTCCTCGCCCTGGTCATCACAAAGCTGTGGCCGGAATCGAAGGAGAGCAACGAAGTTAAGTCCGGCGGATGCGGCTGCACCAAGCGGTCCACCAAGTCGGCAGAAACGTCCGGGTCGAACGCCTCGGCAGAAACCGCCGGGACCGTCCCCGCGGAAACTCCCGGGTCAGCCCTTGCCGCAGACGGGTCAGTCGTCCCCGCAGAAACAATCGGGTCAGCCATCCCCGCGCAAACAGCTGGGGCGGCTACCGTTGGTCAGGAGGAAAGCCGGCGTCAGTCGGAGCTCTTCTTGATTAAGCCCCACCTGCAGCTCGGCACCACATTTGGTGCTAAGCCGGGAACGCTGGAGATCGTCTGGCACGCCGAAGACGGCGCCCATACCGCCTGGTCGGTCAAGGTTCGTTCGCTCGAGTCCGCTGACTCCGGCGATCGGTCGGACCGTGCGGAAATTACCACCGTCAACTTTCCCGAGTTTGCTCCCGTGCCGGCGCACAACCAGCACCGAGCGCTTGTGACCGAACGCCGCCCCGGCGAGCAGTTTTCCTACGACCTGTATCGCAACGGCGAGTTGGTATTCACCGGCAGCACCGTGGCGCCAAAAGGCAAAGGCACCGGCTTCCGCTATGTGGCGGTCGGCGACCTTGGCGACGGCAGACCCGGTCAGGCGAAAGTGGCGGATCAGATCTGGCGGCTCAAGCCTGACCTGGTCGTGGTTCCAGGCGACATGGCCTATAAACGCGGGCGATTCTCTGAGAACCTGGAGAAGCTGTTCCCCGTGATGAACCACGATGTCGCCTCGCCTGAGACCGGAGCGCCTTTGCTGCGTTCCGCACTGACGGTGTTCATCCCCGGCAATCACGACCTGGGACGTCCCGACCTGGTCGAGGTGCCGAACTTCGACACTTATCAGGACCTGCTCGCTTACTTCTACCTCTGGTCCGCGCCGCTCAACGGTCCCACCGTCGGTGGTGACAAGAGGACGGCTAACATCCAGTTGCTCAAGGGAGAGTCAGTCAGGCAAAAAGCGTTTTTGCAAGCGGCCGCCGGGCGCTATCCGCGCATGGCCAGCTTCAGCTTCGACTACGCCGACTCGCACTGGCTCTGCCTCGACTCCAATATCTACATGGACTGGACCGACGAGCAACTGCGCGCTTGGGTGCGCAACGATCTGACCAGCACAAAAGCGCGGTGGAAGTTCGTGCTCTTCCATCACCCTGCTTTCACGTCGCATCAGCGCCATCGTGTCGAACAGCGGATGCGGCTGATCGCCGACATCTTGCAGGAGACCGGTGTCGACATTGTCTGGCTGGGGCATGCGCACTGGTACGAACGCTTGCATCCGCTCAAGTTCAAGCTCAAACCGCAACCCGATGGACGCCCAATCAGCGACACCGGTGCGGTCGACGGCGACATCGTCCTCGACACCAACTTCGACGGTGTCGAGCACACTCGTCCCGACGGCGTGCTTTACATCGTCACCGGCGGCGGTGGCGCAAAGCTGCAAGCGGTGGACCTGCCTCCTGAAGGCTGGCTGCCGTTTACGCACAAGTTGATGCATGACCGGCATTTCTTCACGGTCGTCGATGTCGAAGGCGCCACGCTCACCGTTCGGATCGTTTCCGAAGACGGCGAAGAGCTGGATCGTTTCACGGTGTCGAAATGAGCGAATGAGGGGCTGCGTCCGGGGTTTCTCGCGAAACTCCGGCGCTGCTTCTGGTGGCGCCGATTTGCAGCCCAGAAAGGGGGCTAACAAACATGTTGAATTTCAAGACCGCTCGCTGTCAGGCGATGGAGCGATAACCACGCGCTCTATCTCCGGACTGTTTCGAGCAAATTTAAAGGAAACAATTGTGCCGATCGTTTTGCAACGGTTCGGCGGTTCGACTTTCTTCGCTCACTACTTTGCGGTTCAGCCGCGGCAGCATTGCCGTCGCTCGACCGCCGCTTTCTGAATGAGACGCATATTGCGCGTCTTCGGAGTCTAACTATGACTAACTCCCCAAAACCGCTCAATCATGACGATCGCGGTCATGTCCGGCGGTTGATGATTTTTCTTGCGTTAGTTTACGTCGCGGAAGGGTTGGGACAAGTCTCGGGACTGATCAGCCAACCACTCAATTACTACCTCAAAACCGTGTTCGGTTGGACACCCGACAAGATCACCGAATACCTGACGGTGCTGACGCTGCCGTGGGTGATCAAACCGCTCTACGGGCTGATCTCCGACTTCGTTCCGCTGCTTGGTTACAGGCGCAAGACCTATCTGTTTCTTGCCAATTTCGTTGCTGTCGGTGCTTACTTGTGGATGACCAGCATCACTTCGGCTCACCAGATCATCATCGCGCTCTTGCTCACCGCCTTCGGTATGGCGGTGTCCAGCACCTTGTGCGGTGCCGTGATGGTGGAGAACGGCAAGAAGTACTCTCTCAGCGGTACGTTCGTCAACCAGCAATGGCTCTGGTTTTACATCGCTAGCGTGGGAACATCCTTCGCCGGCGGCTGGCTGACCGAGCACATGAGCCCGACGAGCGCCTTCCACACAGCCGCGTTGATTGTGGCGTTCGCGCCCATCGGCGTGATGCTGGGCTGCTGGTTCCTGATCGCCGAAGAGAAGGCGCACATCAACATGCAGGCCCTGGGCATGAGCACAAAAGCTCTGTTCAAGTCCTTCAAGTCGCGTGTGCTCTGGTTGGTCGGCGGCTTCCTCTTCCTGTACAACTTCTCGCCAGGATTCGGCACGCCGTTGTACTTCCACATGACCGACGAACTGCACTTCAGCCAGGAGTTCATCGGCATCATCGGTGCTCTGGGCTCGATCGGCTCGATCATGGGCGCGTTCGTCTACATGTGGCTGCAGAAGCGGATGACGCTTAAGTCGCTGCTCTACCTGAGCATCACCTTGGGTGTAATTTCGCAGGGAGCGTACATCTTTCTGGGGGGACCGATTAGTGCGATTGTGCTTAGTATCGTTAACGGTACTTTCAGCATGATTGCGTTAGTGGCGTCGCTGACGCTGGCTGCCGACTATTGCCCGGATGGCTCCGAAGGTTTTGCATATGCTCTGCTCATGTCCGTCAACAATCTGGCTGGCCAGTTGTCGGCAAACGTGGGCGCGATCATGTACGTCAAAGTGTTCAGCAGCCACCTGAACCCGCTCATCCTGGTTTCGGCAGCTTTCACCGCCGTGTCCTTTGTGCTCGTGCCGTTCCTGCGGCTCGGCAACAAGATGCCCGGAGAGAAAGCCAAGGTCGACTAACCTCTTGCGCAGTCTCGAAGAAGGCATGCTATGCGCATAAACCCGCATGGCATGTCCTTCTTCGTTTTTTATTTTAGATACTAGAGCATATAATATAACCCGAACCCCGTGAACTATTCATGACCAGTGATTGATGAATAGTTCAGGAACCCCATTGAGCATCTCGCGAAGGCAATCAGGGCGCAGCAGCGGTGTACGTGCAGCCTCGCATGGTTGGCACTAGATTTTGTGAGCGTCTAGTGAAGCGTTGGCCAGCAATCCATGCGTGATTGCAGCTGATTTAGCGAAACGGCACGAGGTATTGTGAACGAATAGTGAATGGTGCCACCATGCCGGATTGGGCAGTGGTTGTGCGTTTTGCGCAATGTCTTAATGATCTCATTATGATCTGGTGTATGCATTTGTACACTGGTAGTTTGTCAGTACAACTCTCTCGCTTGCACTCGAATAAACCAACCAAACAGGCAACCAACTGCCACTCTCATGATGCATTTCACAGCCACGCATGTGTGTGGGTTTTGGCCGGTTTTCATTTAGTTGACGCTTGATGCGAGACATTTGATGTTTGCATATGCGACAGCAATTTTTCTCACGCCGCTGGCATCTTATTCATCTGGGCGGGCGGGACGCCCGCGCCAGGAAAGAACAGCGAGCGGAAATTCTTTTACTCAGCTGTGGCAATTTCGCTCGGCTGCGCAAGGAGCACTTATGAATAAATACATTGTTTCTCAGCACCTGTATCCGGCGGCGCTATTGCTCACTGCTTTTCTCGCAGTGAACGGTTGCAAGCGCAATGACACTGCCGCGCCCGCGCCTCGGCCGGCAATACCGGATCGAGTCGAGGTGCGTCCATCCAGCTCTGGTGAGCGCGTCCGGGTGCACAAGCACGACAGCGACGGCAACGATACTGAGTTGGATGTGGACTACATTGATGGTTCACGGGCGGTCGTCAGTTACGGCAACGACGGTTCAATCAGTGAGATTGCCGAATGGCACAGCGACGGCAGTTGCGTGCGCTTCATCCCCGGCGCCGGCAACACTTTCGCTAAAGCCTCGTGCTTTGCCAAAGACGGCGCTGTTACCACGATCATCGAACACATCGGCAAGACCACGGTTGAAACGCAGATGGAGCAAGGAAAGGCGTTTCTGCGCAAGACGGATCTGGGAACCGATAACCGGTATGAGGTGCTGTTCTTCGCCGCCGACGGCGTAACGCCGCGCGCCCGATTCGTCCTCACGCAGTCCGGTATCACCGGTGGTGCGGTTGAAATGTTCTTCTACGATGGGCAAGGCAAACTGAATGCCGTTTCCCATTGCGAAGATGAGCAGACGATGTCGCTCAGCCGATACGGCACCAACGGTGTCGAGCTTTTCCGGCAGCACTGGCGCATGAAGAGCTCTGAGGGTATGGAGCTGACGGAGCCGCCGTTGGCACTGGTCGAGGAGCTTACGCCCGATGGCAGCCGTGTCCACCTGGGAATCGAGCTGCCTGCGTCGGATCAGTCCTCGGAAGTGCATCATGGCTCGCGCGGTGGACCACCGCCTGTGCGTCTGCCGAAATCGGCGTTGCCAGACATCCTGGAGCCTCGCGATACCACCGGCATGATCGTGCACGAGTATGACAGTGCCGGCCACGAGATAGCCACACGCACACTTGGTGCCGATCGGCAAGTGGTGCACGAAATCGTTCGCGATGCTGCCGGCCAAACAGTGCGCGATCGAGTCTTCGCCGACGGCGACCAAGCCGCTCCAGTCGAGCCGCTCGACATGAGCCATCTGGTCGAGATTGAAACACCTTCGCTGGACGAATTCGTGCCTTATCTCAGCTCGCTCGAGATCACGCAGATTCCCAGCCACTTCCAACAGTTGATCAGCGAAAAGTGACACTGCGCTGCTAGTAACGCGCGCCGACTCTTTACGAAAGGAACTTTGTTATGCCTCATTTCATTACGTTCAGCCAGCCGCTTTATTTGCTGCTGGCGCTGTTTCTCGTGCCAATCCTGCTCCTGTGGAGCAAACGCCGTCCGGCGATTGGGCATCCACACATCCATCTCTACGGAAAAGTCGGTGGCACTCCACTGATCGCCAGGCTGGCGGCGCTGGTCTTCAGCGCTGCTTTCCTGCTCGTTGTGGCGGGCATCGCCGGTCTCAACATGCCGGAGATGAAAGTGAAGGTCTCGCGGATTACGCGCGACTTTGTCATCGGTGCCGACATCTCCGGTTCGATGTGGTCCACAATCTCGGACCAGCAACAACTGGACGCGGTCGAAGCCGACGAAGCGGCGGACCTGGCCGACGAGCCGCCGGCACCGCCAATGCCGGGTCCGACACCGCATCCGCCTCTGACGCGGATCAGGATGGGACGATACTGCATCAAGCTGTTCGTGCGATCCCGGCAAGGCGACCGAGTGGCGCTGATCGCCTTCGACGACACGACGTACTTTTCCTGGCCCCTGACGTTCGACCTGGACGTGATCCTGCATAAGGCGCGCAAATTGGGAACGAAACAGGGCGGCGGCACCAACTTCGATGGACCGTCGGAATCAGATCCTCGTCCCGGGCTGTTCCAGTCAGCCGTGGATCACTTCCACGACCTGGGACAGGCGCGCACGAAGGTGATCATCTTCGTCTCGGATGGCGACGCCAGCATCTCGCCCCAGCGGCACGATGACCTGGTCAAGCTGATGCACGAGCCGGGACAGGTGATTCACATCTACGCCTTCATCATCGGCGACAAGTCGCAGATCCTGTCGCCATCGACTCAGTCGGTGCGTGACCTCGTTCGCGACGTCGGCGGTGAAGTCATTTGCGCCGGCGATGTCGCCGCCATGAAGGCTGGTTTCGAGCGGATCAATCAATTGGAGAAGTCGGAAGTGGTCGTCGAAAAGATCCAGACGAACCACGAGATCTCGCAGCCGCTGTTCTATGCGGCGCTTGCTGTCTTGGGTCTGTTCCTGCTCTGCGCCGCGGTGACGCGGGAGAGCCCCTGATTGGAGGTTCACATGAAATGGCTACACAACCATATGGCGGCGATCCTCGCGATCGCTCTGGCTGCGGCTCTCGTTTATTCGGGTAACGCCGCTGTCTCTCACAATGCCACCATCCTCGATGTCGCCGTCTTTCTCAGCGCTGCGGCGCTGCTGATCGGGTACGGCGTCATTCTGGTCCTGCACACCGGCTGGGGCAGGCTCGCGGCCATTGCCGGCGGCGCGCTCGTCTTCATGGTCGGCTACCGGCTGCAAAACTATCGCTCCGATGTAGTCTCGCACTACAACGATGCGATTGCGCAGATCACGCAAGGCGACGCCACCAACAGCTTGAAAGAATTGGACGCGGTGGTTGCCTGCTACCGTGCGGAACTGCAACGCGAACGCCTGCCCGCCCTGGTTTTACCGGCACCTCGCCGGGACCTGGCGGCGCTGGCTATGTTCCACAAAGGCAACCTGCTGGTGATGATGAAGAAGACGCAGGAGGCTTCCGAAGCCTATCAGGAGGGCTTGCGCCTCAACCCTGCCGACACGCCGCAGACACCGCCGCTGTTGCAGAAAATCGCCCTGGACACGCGTTACAACCTGGAGCTTCTGTTGCGCTCCGGGCAGGCGCACGGTCAGGGACAAGGCAACGGCAAGGGGCAAGGTCAAGGCAATAAGCCCGGCGACGGGCAGCAGCCTGCCGACCAACCCAGCGCCGGACACAGCAACGACGAGGACATCTAACCGGAGGTTTGTCATGCATATCACATTTACAAACTCGGCAGTCCTCTTGTGGCTGCCGCTGGCATGGCTGCTGACGGCAGCCTGCTGGTGGATCGCCGTCAGGTCGCAGATGGTTCTGCGCCAACGTTACGGCGAACGCGATCTCGTCGACGCCTATACCAGGCGGGAATCGCGGCGCTCGATCGGCTTGCAGCTCTCGGGCTGGCTGGCGGTCGTGACGCTGTTAGTGGTGGCGATTGCCCATCCAGTCACCAAGGATGAGCCGCATAGCGTTGCTGCTGGCTCGGTGCGAGTGGTGGTAGCGCTGGACGTTTCCAAAAGCATGGGTGCGGAAGACTACCGCCAGACCATGCCGGTGGAAGATGGCGACAGCCAAGCCGCTCTCATCGGTCCTCACGGCAGCCGATTGGCGATGGCCAAGTATGCGATCGAGCACCAGATTATGGCGGCGGTGCGCGAAAACAAGCTCGGGCTGGTCACCTTCACCCGCGAGTTCTGGCCTCAGTCGCCATGCACCACCGACTTCGTCAGCCTCAAGTGGGTGATGGATCACTGGGTGGGACTGGGTTCTGCCCCCGGCGGCGGCTCGGATTACGTCGCCGGATTGCGCGGCGCCATCGACACGATCAAGCGCGATCACGACAAAGCAGCGCTGGAAAATGTCGTCATTCTCATGAGCGACGGCGGCTGGACGCAAGATCGCATGGGATTGGCCCAGGCGATGGAAGAGCTGAGCAAGCTCAACGTCAAGCTGCTCGTTGTTGGCATGGGCGACGCTGCACCACAGCAGATCCCCGTATACAAGGCGAACGGCGAACGCGCGGGCTGGTATCAAGTGCACGGAGAAACTGCCACAACCGGTCTGGAAGAGGACAGCCTCAAAGACCTGGCCGCCAAGGCTGGTGGGCAGTACGTGCACATGGATCCTTCCACCACGCTGCCTATCAATTGGGTAGCACAGATCGCCGGCTCGCGCGTCGAGCGCGGTGATCTCGATATGTCGCGCTACCCGGCCATCGCTGCGCTGTTGCTGATGTCCGCTCTCTCTTTGCGCGGCTTGATCAGGCGCTCCGACGTCGTCGCGGCAGGGATGTGAAACCCAATCAGGAACCAGTTTCACGAGCGTGCATGGCATGCCAGGAATGTGGTTCCCCACCAGTGAAAACGGAGGCGCACCAAATGCGGTGCGCCTCCAACAGAGTGAAAACCTTTCAACCGACCTTCTTAAAACGGGCATCACCTGATGCTCAGGAGTTTTGTCATGATTACAAACACAGTTCAAACCGTTCAGGACCTCTACCGCAAGTTCAGCTCCGAGACCGGCAAGGTGGTGATCGGCAATGAGAACGCCAAGCGGCGCGTTTTCGGCGCACTGCTCACCAACCAGCACCTGGTCTTCACCTCGGTGCCCGGGTTGGCCAAGACGACGCTGATCAAC
>Ga0182024_10008586_pt1 | contig 21448 bp, 24 predicted proteins | sample P32metaG_FD_120480 | JGI IMG/M metagenome (GOLD analysis project Ga0182024, IMG submission 120480) | Permafrost microbial communities from Stordalen Mire, Sweden - P3-2 metaG (Illumina Assembly) | ecosystem: Environmental > Terrestrial > Soil > Wetlands > Permafrost | place: Sweden: Stordalen...
GCGCCCACGATACTTATCTCAGTAGTGCCCGACCGGGAGTTGACGAAAGCGAGAAAGCCGCTTAACTGACCATGAAGCCGCTGCTCAATCCTAACAACCGAGCGGACATCACCGGCGGAATTCGAGGGGCATTCACCGCTAGCCTTTTGGCTACGCTGCAAGAAAATGTCGAAAGCCCTCTCGCCAACTACTTCGATCTAATTGCTGGAACCTCCACAGGAGGAATCATAGCCACGGCTCTTGCCATGGATATTCCAACAAACACGATAAGAGATTTCTATTCCGAATATGGCTCTAAGGTCTTCGGACGACCGACCAATATTGTTGCCCGTTTGTTGGGACCAAAGCACAATCTGCGGCTTCTGGAGTCTGCGTTGAAAGAGGTTCTCGGTGAGAGAATACTGAATGAAGCCAACCATCGCCTAATAGTGCCTTCAATCGACCTCATAAAAGGGCAAACCGTGACCTTCAAAACACCGCATTTGCCGGGAATGGTGCGCGATCGTTGGTTCCCCGCATTTCAGGTATCTTTGGCTACCGCTGCACCTACTTACTTCCAACCTTACTCGATCCAAGAAGGTAGCCTTTATACAGACGGTGGGCTATGGGCCAACAATCCCTCTATCGTGAGTTATGCTGAGGCCATTAGAATCAATCGCGATTGTCAACGAGACTGCGATCCGCACTTTACCCCAGACGATATTTGTTTGTTATCGATCGGTACTGGTTCTTTTCCTTACTATGTTAACCCAGGCACCAAAGGGGCGGGACTCATTTTCTGGAGTTCGCGCTTTCTAGACGTTACTAGCGGAGCGCAATCTCAGGGGGCGGACTTTGTGGCTGGATTCTTTGTGAAAAAAGAACAATACTCACGCATCAACTTTCAACTTCCAGACTCATCTTGGGGATTGGATGCCAGTGACAAGTTGGGAGACCTGATGCATCGCGGGAGAGAGCGAGCTTTCGAGACACTTGCTCAAATCAAGACATTGTTTCTGACTGAGACGGCGATCCCTTACGTTCCATTCGACAACTGAGAATCGACAGGATTCGCTGATCGATTCTGGGCGATGGCTGGAGCCGGATGCTCACCTTCACCGTGCCACTCCCCCGTACAAAACCACACTTCGTAAAACAATAGCCACTGCATCAACCAAGGGACTATTGTGAGAGCAAGTGGCTTGGTGGGGGACCACTCATGTGCGAAGGGCCGAAAGAGGCAAACCTCATCGTCGGAATACGTGTGCGGTATCATCTGGTCCGCCTCGCGCCGGAGCAGTTTTGGAGACTCAATGAATGTGTGCGGTTTTCTTCCCAAAGCGTATTCGATTCGAAAGGAATACGATGCGGCTAGAGGGAACGGTTGAACTGAGCCTCGGCAGATCAACAGGCCAGAAACTGAATTATGGAAGGATGGATAGAGACGCACCAACCATGCGCGTTGGTCACGAAGGCTCAAAGTACCAACCTCTTGTTTTCGCTTACCGGCCATAGTGTGTGTTGCGCGGGATAGTCCGCCCAACTCCAAGTGCAAGACCGCTCGTCGTCGCCTTCAATTGTCCGGCTAAACGCTGCTCCTGAATGCTCTTTGCGAACTCATTCAAGACCGAATTTGTGATTGTGCCTTCCTCATCAAAGAGCTTTTTCAATTCGCTTCCGATTGCGGGGAGGCCCGAGCCTGCTTGTGCCAAAAGACGATCAATTGACGCTGCAAAATTGGAAACGAATCCAATGAACTGATTGTACCGCTCGTCCGTCCACTCCCTCATGAGGCACTCGCCATCGTTCCCCGGATTCGGTAGCGACATCCTGCCGGGTGAGGCAAGCTGAGCGTCGCGAAGTATCGACTTCAGGATGGATTGCAGAGCTTCGGCCACGCTACTCTCCGCGCGGTAGTATCTTGCTGCCAAAGTTGTCAAGACCATAGAACTCGGTGCCGTAGAAGCACCTTTGAAAACGACATCGCGATGCCTCTTTAGAAGCTGAACCGCGCGCTTGAGCGGAGGTTTATCATCCGACGAGATCAGCAGCGGCAAAGGATCTTGTGCTGCCTTTTCCAGAATGACGTACTTAGATGCGGCATCAAACAATGCTTTGTATTTCAGAGGATCATTCGGCATCCAGCGACTTGAACCTTTATCAGGCACCTCAATCGCCGTGCCCCCTCTTTGGACATCGACTCGCGCAGGCACCACGTCCAAATGAAATTGTCCTGCGTAGTTTACCCGGATACACCGAGGAAACCGAAGATCGAGTCTGTCTCTGTAACGGGCGTCCTGACGCAACCGTTCAATGACTGCGTTGCGAAGGTCCACCGGACCTGCCAGCCAGCGACCAAACAGAAGTATTAGATCGAGGTCGAATTCTTCTTCATCGCGCGGTTTAACAGTCGTTTCTAGAGCCATCGACCCCTGCGGGTAAATGCGGATGACCAGCGGGGCAAGCGGGCTGGGCTTCTCAGAAAGAACACCCCCTATAGAAAGGTAGTGTTCTTCGGCACTCCAGTATTGGGTCTTGGTCAACTGCAATCGAACGCAGATTCCGCTAAGCAGATGATCTATAGTAAAAAAGTGTGTTCCTTCGGCCATAACACAATTGCCGCTCCTTTAAATTGGAACTTACCGGGGTTAGAGCCAAGGTTAAAAACTAGCTGTAAGGAAGGGAAGAATAAGCCAGTTTCAACTGGGGCCAAACTGCCCCTCAGCGCTGCCTAATATATCACATCGTAGACGATGATTCAACCTCGGCTGAATGCTGCGTAGAAATCCCTCTTTTTGGACCCAAATTTATTAAGGAGCAACAAAGACATCAGGCAGGCACGTAACGTGTCCTGATTTGTTGGCAAAAGCGCCACATTTTAATTCAACATGCTGCGGGACGCAGGACGACATACTAAGAGGTCGGGGGCAGATTTGCGGAAGGGGGGGACCAAATTTTCCCGTTAACCCCTATCCCGTCAATCTACTTTGGGGTAGGTAGAGAAGACGTCCCAGCACTTCTCCCCGAGAAGGCGCCGGGGCAAACCGAACCTCTGCTACCTGCCCGGCTACGCGACCTACTCGTCTAGCATCGCCATGGCGATCCGGTCCAACTGGCACAACCCATGCTCAAAGTTGACGTTGTGAAACCCCTGGCAGCTGTGCTATGCGAAAAGACCGGCGGTGGCCCGCGTTCGGCTTGGCAGCCTTATTTTGGCAAGAATATACTTGACTCATCAGCGCCAAGTCGGTATTGTTTAGTCATGGCGAACGAACCCAGAACCCTCAAAGACGCAATCGTCTACTTCTCGAACCCCGACAATTGCCTGAATTATTTGGTAGCGCGCCGCTGGCCTAGGGGCGTCACTTGTCCTACTTGCGGATCGGACAAAGTCAGCTTCATTCCAGCGCGCCGCGTCTGGCAATGTAAGACCCGCCACCCTAAGTGTCAGTTTAGCGTTAAGGTAGGAACTATCTTTGAAGATTCGCCTCTCGGACTGGATAAGTGGCTGCCTACCGTTTGGATGATCACTAATTGCAAGAACGGGATTAGCTCTTGGGAGATTCATCGCGCCATAGGTGTTACTCAGAAAACCGCGTGGTTCATGCTTCATCGCGTTCGGCTGGCGATGCAGAGCAAGCGCGGCGGCAAGCTGGGCGGCGAAGTAGAAGTTGATGAAACCTTCATCGGCGGCAAGTCGCGCAACATGCACAAGAACAAGCGCGCGGAGAAGATTCACGGCACTGGCGGAGCGGATAAGGCTATCGTCTTTGGCATGGTTGAGCGAGATGGCAAGGTGCGCGCGATACACGTTGATAAGCGCCGCAAGAAGGAACTTCAAGACGCGATCCGCGAAAACGTCGAGGCCGGTTCCGCGATCTTCAGTGACGAATTGCTTTCGTATCAAGGAATCGCTGACGACTATGATCACGCCGTAATCAACCACGCCGTCGAGTATGTAGACGGCAATGTCCACACTAACACCATCGAGAATTTTTGGAGTTTGCTGAAGCGCGGCCTGCACGGAACCTACGTCAGCGTCGAGCCGTTCCACCTGTTCCGCTATATCGACGAACAGGCATTCCGCTACAACAACCGGAAGAACATGGACGATGGGGAACGATTCAGCGCGGTAGTGTCGCAGATCACCGGCAAGCGCCTGACCTATAGCCACCTGACCGGCAAGGATGGCGCTACGACGCCACTCTAAGCGTCGGCAGGGCCGTGGGAAGCGGAAGTCTTGATCTTCCGCTTTGGCCCACGCCTTCGCGGATTCTGCTCGGCCTGCTTGCGGTATTCCTTTTCGCGCCGGAGCATTTCCTCGCGCGGAACCGTCAGCAGACGATCTACGGTATTCGTGAAGGCGTCGAACTCGGGGTTGGTTTTCGACTTCATCGGGACCACCATACCAGCCGCATTGAGATAGGTTCAACAAAGGTCACTTGCCTTGTGCTTTCGCGCGGCCCGCGTCCGCTGTGGCAGTCCACCCACGCACAGTTCCGACCATCTCCGTGCTGAGTTTGACGTTTACGTTTTTCAAAACGACTTCGGATTCTGGAACGCTGTACTGGCTGGCCGTTTTGCGGGCCAACGCTTCGTGGATGGTGGCTTCGCTCGGTGGTCCGGGAAGGCTAAGAGGCCAGATCGATCCCTCGCCTTTTTGGTTGCAGCCGCCGCCGCACCAACTGACTGGACCCAGCGGTTGAACGCCGTCGCTCCAAGTTCCGTAATTGCCGTAGGGCTGGACCGTGGAACACGCCGACAGCATCGCAATAGATGCCGACAGCAATATAACGATGAAACTCACCAGCGGTGGTCGGATTTTCATTTCTGATCCAGCGACGGCGCAACGTCAGAGTGCTTAACGATCAGGGATTCGATCACGTCGCCATTGCATTCGTCTAGCCACGCCAACCAATTTGTGATCGACTCCTCACCCCAGAGCATCACCAAGTCCTGCGGCGGCGGGCGAAGAAGATCGTCAAATGATAACCGTTGTTTGCGCGGACTTCCGGCGACGTAATTGTCAGCCGCTTTGTAAGCTTCGAATCCAATAAAATCGCCCGCTTGAAGTTGGACGACTCCCTGCGGACCCTTCTTTGAAGCAAAAGTCCAACTGGCGATACGAAACATCTCTCGATACTTGGGAGAATCGTACAGCTCCTTGATAGCTTGATTGATCTGCCCCTGACCGTGGTCGCCCGCTTCAAAGAAATAGTGAATCCAGTCGTCATACTGGCGCGCGAAAAGTCCGAACCATACGATGGTGCGCAACACGCACCATCCGTAAGCGCCGCCATATTGTTTCTGAATCGCCTCGGGCATAAGGCGATTAAACGGATCATTCACAACGGCCTGCCCACAGCCGCCACTAGTATTTTCTCGGATGATTTTGTGAAGCCTGCCGAGCACGGCGATTTGATGCTCTTTGTTCCATCCCTTCTCTGCAAACTCACCATAGAACGGCCACTCCATCTTATTCCGGTGAAAGCATTCGATTCCCTCAGCCCTCAATTCATCGCTCCATAGAGGATAGAAACCAGAATCCCATTCTTGAACAGTCCCGACATAGGCACCCAATGCAAGATTGCTCTTGTCGCGGTTTCCGCCAGCATCACCGTAGACTCTGAGGATGGCCACTTTACTCGACTCCGAGAGTCCCAGCCCCCGCACAATCTCTCTGAATGGCGAGGTCATCGCGCACCTCGCTCGTTCGACTCAGCATCGCGCGAGTCTGACACATGCGGTTTGATGAGGCAAGTATATTCTTGCCCTTATTTTGGGGCAGCCCCGAGGATTCCCTTCGGCATTTTTGATCCGCGTTGCTCGCTACCTCACTCCGCTCTCCGATTTTCTCAAGAAGAACGGATCTCTCGACGACCGGAAACCGGGTGTGCGGCGGCCTGACAGCGTTCCTAATCCCCCCAACGCCAGTCTAGCTTACATTCAGGCCGCGCCCATCTCGCGTCTCGGAATGGAAAAGACTTCAGCGCGCGCTTCCCAACCATTATCCGAGCCTTGGATCGGCTCCCGGATGAGACTGCCATTGATGGCGAGATCGTCTCAGTCGACGAGAGCGGCCGGCCATCGTTCAATTTGCTCCAGAACTTTGGCACGGCTGAGGCGATCCTGTTTTATGCGTTCGATCTGCCGATCCTCAACGGCACTGATCTTCGGCCACGTCCTTTGGAACAGCGGCGCGCTTTGCTTCGCGAATTGATGGACAACCTGACTGAACCGATTCGCTTGTCGGAATCGTTCGCCGTTCCCGCTTCGGAATTGCTTGCGGCGGTTCGGCAGCAAGGCCTCTAAGGTGTCGTCGCGAAACGACGCAAGAGCAGGTATCGGGCGGGCGACCGCGCTCCGGCGATGGGGTCAAGTTTCGATGACGGGCGCGGTCAGCATCTCGCCTACGAGCTGTTGGCGGCCCTGGAAAAATACTTGACCGTCGATGAAATCGCTCCGGGACTTGAGTTTCTGTTTGTCGATCTCTTTCCTCCCACGGATTTACCCGCGCCGAGGTCCGAACGCCAAAAATCCCGCCGGCCGCGAATGGCTCATGAATCGGAGGATCGGCTATTCGGAGTCGGGTAAGCGCCCAATACGAATCTCTCGATCGCCAGTCCCCCCCGACCCCCTCATACTGGCGCCCGAGACGTGCAGTTGTGCTATCATCATTCCGAGGCTGAGAATTGGAGCCTTTCCAATCGGCTGAGCTTTACTAAACTTCCGGCACGCCAGGTGCAATTTTGCCGACCGAATTTGACGAAGCGAAAATCAAAACACTCTTAAGTCGTTACGCTCCAGTCCGTCTGGACGTAGCGACGGAGCATTTGGCTCCGGGCGACCGCGAGTCTTTACAAGAGCTTGCACGCGCCTCAGTCTGGGTCGATCGCATTTTTTGGAAGCAGCGAGCTGGTGATGAGTGGCTTTCGAGGTACTCAGCGATCGATACCAGCACTTCTTCCGATCGCGACTTGAAGCGGCTTCTCAAGTTGAATTTCGGTCCATGGGACGTTTTGGATGGCAATCGACCCTTCCTCGGGACCGAGCCACGACCGCCGGGTGGCAGTGCCTATCCAAAAGATCTGTCCCGCGAAGAACTTCAAAGTTATGTCGCTTCGCATCCCGAACAGCGGCAATCTCTTTTAAGCCATACCACTCTCATACGCCGCGAGGGTGACGCTCTCAGGGCCATCCCCTATGAAGTTCAATTCGCAACCGAGCTATCGGCAACCGCCGGGGGACTTGAACGAGCTAGCAATTTTGCCACCTCGCCGGTGTTCCGGGATTTTCTTCGAGCTCGAGCGGAAGGGTTGCTCAGCGGGTCGTTGCAGCCAAGCGAACGTCTGTGGATTTCTACGAGCGACAGCCCTATCGACATAGCGATCGGCCCATACGAGATTTATGACGACGGACTTCTTGGAGTAAAGGCGTCCTATGAGGCGACTGTGTTGGTGCGCCACCCGATGACCGAGCGGCTTGCTCAATTCGAAACACTTGCTCCCGAGCTGGAGCGAAGACTGCCCGGCGCGGTTGAACGGGCGGAAAGGCGCCGGAGATTTGCCATTGGGGTATATGACGTCGCTCTGACGGCCGGTCTTACCAATATAGGTGGGAAAGCAATTGCGGCGACTCTCCCCAACGATGAGAAGATAAGGAGCGAGGTCGGAGCACGCCTCATGCTGTTTCGAAATGTGATTACGGCGAAGTTCGCACCGATTTTGAAGCCGCTCGGAGAGCGCGTGCTGCGTAGCGACCAACTTGCCTGGGTACGCGAAGACGTCTTCCTTTACCACGCCCTTCTGCATGAGATGGCGCATGGCTTAAGCACCTGTTTCGTCGAAGGCCGTCGCGGTGCAAACCCCATGAGTATCAACGAGGCGTTGGGTGAGCGTTACGCTACAATTGAAGAATGCCGGGCCGATCTGCTTAGCGTGGTATTTCTTGGTCTGCTAACCAACCATGGCTTCTTTCCACCTGAAACTAAGACCGCTGCGGCAGTTACGTTTGTGGTAAACAGTATGCGTACTCTCAGATTCGGCGTTAGTAACGACTATAGTCGCGGTGCCGCAATCGTATTGTCCTTTTTTCTGCGTAGTGGATCGGTCAAGGTTGAGCGAGAAGGGAACCTCTTTGTAGACCCTGTGGGGGTGGAGCGTGATGTTGAGGAGCTCGCTACAACCTTCCAGGAGATTGCAACCACTGGAGATTACAAGGCCGCGGGTGAGTTGATCGATAACCTCGGTTCGATCCCGCCTGAAATAGACAAACTTCGTTCCAGATTTACCGATGTTCCTGTCGATCTCGAGTTTGTCTTTGGCATCTCAGCTGGCCTTGGCTGAATCTCTAGCCTTGCTCAGGATGCTGTTTCGCCGATCGTAAGCATCGCGAAGTGCGGCTATCGTCTCGGTGCGTAATTCCGGGACGTTGTACTGCACGGCTCTCTCCAGTGCCGCAACGGCCTCATCATACAGCTCTCTGATGTTGCTCTTTGCCGTCTGCGAGGCCTGAAGTAAGGCTATGCCCAGCTGGAGATCGATTCGGCAATCCAGTTCGGAGTTAACGCCTCGGGCGACCTCAAAACTTTCACGCATTGTAATGAGCGCCTCCGGGTCCTTTGGATTTCGAATCGCAAGCCGACCGCTCAGAAAAGACTCATGGGCTTCGTACAGTCGAACTCGCGAGCGCATCTTCTCGAGAGCACCCTTGACGGGTTGTTCCGTTACAGGATCGATTTCTCTGTCCAGTGCATCTTGGAGCTGCCGGTCGTTCTCTACGCCGGTCCGCAGCGTCCCCAGGATTTTATGTTCCTCCTTGAGCAATTCTTGCGTAGCGTCGCCACGGCGTTCACAGTAACTTTCCTCAGCCAACGCTTGGAGGGCAGCTACTGTGTCCAGGCGGAGCTTAAAGTCTAGGGCCTTCTGCGAAGACTGGGCATTCACAAACTTCTCAACTCCTTCGCTGCTCAAGATTGAATTGGCGGCCTCCCAGTACTGTTGTGCCGCCTTTGATGATGAGCGGCGCCGTTCCTGCCGCGCCAGGTGAGTATAGGCTTTTGCCCGACCAAGCTCGCGGCGCCACGTTACTTCCGATACGGCTCTTGCCTTCAATTCTTCCAGGCGATCGAATGCTTCGACCGCGGGTTGTTCCTTACCGGAAAGGTCAAGGTAGAGATATCCGAGCAACTCCAGGATTTCGGCCTCGATCTGGGTCAGGTCTTTGATGCCTAATTTCTCAAGGCGTTTCTTGTTTCTATCAACAAAAGCCCAAGTGTTCTTTAAGAGATCGGCTGCCGCAGAGATGCATAATACGCGCGCGCTGCCAGGTGTATTCGCCGCATACCGGGCCGCGAGAATCTGATTGCGCAGGTATTGCTCAACATCTCCTCTTCCTCCCTTCGCAACCTCAGCCTCAGCTTCAGGCGCGCCATATTGTTGAAGCGCGAGAATAGCTCTGAAAGGTTCGTCTTTCTTCCAAAAAATTTGCGCTTGAGTATTATAGAAATGTGGGTCTGGAGCTCGCGCGAGTTTTAGGGCCAAGTTTATGGTTTCTGTCGCTTGGGCAAGGCGGTTACGACCACGTTCGCGCAACATATCAGCGAAGTTATTGAAATCGAGCGGCGATGGCGGATCGTCTTTGTTGTCATTGTTTGTCTGAGCGCAACGACTCAGATATTCTTCACCCTGGCTTAGATACGTCTCCTTTTTAGCCCTATCCTGCGAATAATCACCTAAAAAGGAGTTGATAAAGCCGATGGCTTTCCAAAGTTCTCGCTTATAATAGTGGGAGTTATCCTTCGAAACGCCAAATCGTTCAGACCATGTCTGAGCGTCGGGAATCGCAGTCATCGCGATCTCAATTGTGTTGGCCTTCTCAAGCAGAGCGTTGACAGGGCCCACAAAGTCGGAGGAATCTACCGTGAGGCTCGGGGTTTTATCGAATACTTGTTTCGCATGAATGTGGTATTCAGTCGCGAGCCATGCACCCCCGGCCGGATGGTATCGAGGAGTACTGTCGCTGGCGAAGCTAATCTTCTCGACAAATGGCTTTGCATCCTCCCACTTACCCTTCTGCGCGTACGCAATTCCCGCCGCGAAGAAAATTAGAAAATTGTCCCGATCGCTCTCCAGTTTGTCAGTTTTCAATTCACACAGTCGGTCCTTGAGCCATCCAGCTCGCCTTTCCAGAAGCTCCACAAAGTTCCCGGCCTTGAGGAAGCGCGCCGCTTCCAGGTTCTTAGCGTATTGAAGGGTCTCTTCTCTAATGTTTTCCCACGATGAAGCGCTGTCTAGCTTATCGCCCAAAGCCTTAAATCCAACTTTCAAGTTGTGGGCTTTGTCTCTATGCTCAGGTGACATAGTCCAGTAAACAGCCACTCTATCGGTCAAGTCGTAAGCCTTCTGCGGTTCGATCTGGCCTAAGTCTGACGGCTTATCATCCAGAGCGACCTCCAGGTCGAAGGGTGAATACAGCCTGGTCTGGTCAATCGAGACGTCGAGTGGAAGCTCGCTTACTGTCACCTTGAATCCGGGTAAATCGAAGGCGAACCCGCGAGTTTCCATTGCCGCTGCGAGCCCACGCAAGAGTTTCGAAAAGGACCTCCAGAAAATTACAGGCAGCAGCAAAGCTACGATGGTCCAAGTAATGCCGCTCATGAAACCCGTTGCTATCTGCTGGACTTCTTTAGCATAGGCCAGCGGTGGTACCGCCGTCGCTGTCGCCGTCGGCGTGCTGGAGACTGCGGGCGTAGCTGTCGCTGTCAGGCTGGGCGACGTCGCGCCGATTGTAGGAGTCGCCGCGACCGCGAGCCGAGCCACAAATGAGGAATCAGATCTCTCGTCGCCATGTTTGCGGTCGTGAAAGTAGTGGTGAGTTCGGGACGTTGCCCAATGAAAGCGACCTTCAATGTACACAAGCCCACCCCCGAGATGGTTTGCGCCATTCGTTTTCAAATCGCCAATTTATTCGAGTCAACAATTTCCCCACCCGGAAGTTCAAGTAGCAAATCGAACGCAGACAGCGCAACGAATTCACGGCATCAGTTCAACCCGGATTGACCTGAGATCAACAGACTTGACGGCAATTCAAAGGCGGGTCGTGGGCCGGCTCTTCCTGGACGAATGTTAGCGAGAAGTCAAACCGCCGGTTCTCTGCGTAGCATCCACAGGTGCGGATTTGCTACACGCGGCTCGTAAGCTCAACATTGTCTTCTTACGACCATTCCAATTATCGTTGCGCCGCCAGTCGCCAGCGGTCGATTGTTTCGCGGTCTTGGCCCTTCGCATCCAAGGGGGACGAAAAGTTGGCGAACAAATAGCAAAACTGCTGCGGTTCGCCGCTATGACGGTCGGTGGCGCAAAGTGAGCTGTCGAGACGCTCAAGAGATCGAACACAGCGTGGATCTCTCCGCTGAAACTCTCTTCGAAGCCGTAGCGCAAGGCTGGCAATTTCTCGGGGATAGCACGACCAGCAGATACTGGCACCGATTCAAGGCACTGCAACCCAAAGCGATGCAAATTCCGGAGGCTATAAAGTCATACCTAAAACCTGAATAGCGGCTCTAAACCGCTAGACCTCTGTTGCGGCATCAGACGCGGATCGCGCGTATCAATGCAGTGCGCGTAATCCGCGTACATCAACTCAACAGCTTTGTCGGACTTTTCCGCTGCAACATCCTGCCGCTCGCGCACGCGCTCGCATTGGTCCGCTCCGTCGAACGAATATCGTATCGTCCATCTGCGCAAGCGAGCCTTGCTGTCTGGCTCCTCGTTTGCCAGAGCGGGCGGGACCACCAGATATCAACCGGTTAACGCGGCAACAAATAAGTGCGTGTCATCGCATAGACTAGAGGTGTAGCCTAGTTGCTTCGCTGTCGCAGTCCGTCTATTTAGTCCAACATCGGCGTAGTGATTCAATTGTCTCGCCGCGGGCGGTTGCTAACGGTGGATGATGTAACTGCAATCTTGGGCTGCTATCTTCGAATCGCTTTCGCGAGTTCACGTTTTGTCTCGAAGCACTCCCGCAACGCTTCACTATGCGGCGAACAGTGACTCGCCCGACCAATGACTACCACGTCGGTGACGACCAACCGAGGCAAAATGGTCATTACTACATGCCGACAACAAAATGACAAATCAGCGGCGGCGCCTAAAGCCCATCTCTTGATAGTTTAGAAATCCTTGCAAACGAGAGATTCCATTTGGTCTGGCTTATAAAAGCATCGGTGGGCCTGACTTGGCGCTGATTACCGAGATGTCCTTGCCCACTCTTTTCCGGCAGTCATTGCGGGAATGTAAGGCCCAATCTCAAACTACAATACAGGAGGCCACCCACCACCCGCGGGACACACAATCGCGTCTGCAGCCCTCGGGTGATAGTCCACGGTCAGATCATCACACGCCGATCCTCTTTGGACTGCGCCTGGCTTCTGCTGTTCGATATCCTCCAGCATGCAGCGATATTTTCGATCATTCTTTAGAAGCTCGCATCCCTCACTGATCAGTGCGCGCACTTGTTCAGAGGGCAACCCAAAGTTCGTCCCGATTCCGTAAAATGTCTGGCGGCGCGCCGGGTCCGCTATTGCCTCAAAGCTGATTTCAACCATGTATGGCGCTGCATGAATCGAGCTCTTGTATCGCCCGGCTGCCAATTCCTTTTCGTTTTGCTCGAGTTGTGTCATCATCTCGTCGGCAATGTGTACGCTGTCGAAGCTATAGTTATCCATCCCTATTTCAGCCGTTGCTGCCGCTACTGTCGGGATAATGTGCGGAGTATGCCTCCCTTGACCGCTCGAGTCCTCCGATTTCGAGCGCGCGTTTATTGAAATTATTACAAGTCGGTCGATTTGTGGGAGATTCCGGCTGATAAATCCGTTCGTCTGCTCGTAGGCATTGATAATCGGCCGGAGTCCAATATTATCGGCTAGTCCACCGTCCAACAAATGTATGTACGGTTCGAGGTGTGCCCTATATCCGGCTTGCGTCTCACCCCAATAGTAACGACTCGGATTTGTATAATAGTCTTTCTGCGCCTCTAAATACTCAGTTTCTGTTGGGAATCCCTCTAGCGGCTGATAGTTCGCCAGCGTTAATGGGCTGAGCAGGAATGGAAACGCCGATGACGCAGCAACTGCGCGCGCAACCGGATAACCGCTCAAGTCCGAGCCAATGGCGTCAAATTGTTCCTGCGTAAAGGAAAACCGCGATTCATTCCCAATATCAGTCGCATTCAAAATAATGAATGGCCGCCTCGCACGCTCGATGAGTGATTGAAACGTCTTACGCTCGAAGATCGCGTCGTCATAGTACTGGGCAGCAAGATCGATGCGGCTATAGTAGGGAGACCAGAGCCAAGGCCAATTCCATGGTGCGAGTCCCTGCAAAATCAGTCCGCCCTCAACATTCCGGTATAGCATCTTCTGTTCAAAGTCTTGGAACAGCTGGTCCCCAAACAGCCCATAATACGCTGCGGTGAACGATCCTCCCGAGACGGACGAGATGCAATCCACTTCATCCAACATCGTCTCTTCGCGCGGCCATTCAATTTTCGTCTCCTTCAGCGCAATCATCGCGCCGTAAGCGAGAGCAGCCGCGCGCGTCCCACCTCCCGAGAAGGTCAAACAGAGGAACAATTTGTTTTCATCGTTGGTACCTGCAAGATTCGTAAAACGATATCCATTTCGAGGCTCGCCTGTCGCTCCGATAACGGGGCCGTCACCTCCCACCGTCGGGAATCGATCCGCCGTCAACTTCGAATTGAGCGGTGCGCACGACAGTACGGCAACTGCGAGCAACGCGAGCACAGTCCTGCGCATGGGGCTACGCCTCGGCGTCATTCGTTTTGAGAAACTGAATGACTTTTGGTTGCTGCGGAGTAGTCCCATTCAGGATGACTTCAATTCTGATGGGTTTGAAACATCCGGCTGGCTCGCTTAACGTCACCCCATGGTGCCCCGCAGAAAGTTGCAAAACCTCGTTCGTGATCCAACCCCCCGGAACGTCATCGATGATTACACCGCAGTCATCACCGTCATAACCGACGACCAGAAACTCCATAGTGCTCTCTTCCTTGAACGTCTTCTCACGTCTATTCCAGATCCACTCAAACAACGCGCACGCTCACCAGCTGGATATAGCGCCGTCCACTTGACGCTCGCAAGACCATTTGTTAATAGCGGCTTCCGTACCCATATGTGATTTTACCCAACTCACAAGCGCCGAAGGCCTTTATTGGATATTGGCGATGCTCGTCAATGTGGCTTCATCTAAGGAACAGAGGATGTGGATAACTCGTCTGCATTGTCCGGTACCCTTCTGCCCCTGTTGGCAGATCGCCGGACCGTTAAACCGATAGCGAAGGAGAAACCATCGTCCGGTTGGACGGAGGAGCAATCATCGAATGATGACCGCACAGCGACGCAGCAGAGTGAGTTTCTCGACTTTGTTTGTTTTCGCGGCCTGTTGCCTTTTCGGTTGCGGTCTGACGAAAGCGCAATTGTCCGCAACTCAAGCATTCGCGAAGGCTGCGAAAAGCTATCCGAACGCTCCGGCCTCCGTGGTTACCACATATGCTGACGTCTACTTGGCGCGGTCATCTATTCAGGCTTCCACTTACGGTGGTGCTGGCCCGATCTGGAACTAGGTTGGCCAGCAGGTAGATACTTACAACTCGCAACAAACCGCCGCAAAGAATCTTTCGAAAGCTCTCCAAATCGTAAGTGAATACGGCGACCTCCTCACCACGCTTTCATCGAGTAATTTCACGCAAGCGGAGGAAAAATCTGCTAGTTCTCTCGGGACTGCGATCGACAACGATATTACTAAATACAATGCTTCTACCAAGAGCAGCCTTCCTACCATCGGTAAGTACGTGCAACAAGGCGTCAGCGCGATCGGTATGCTCTATATTCAAGAACGCCAGGCGGCGGAGATGAAGTTTTACGTCAGCCAAGCCGACCCCATAATAAAAGTGCTGACGCAAGACATGAACAGCAATTTAGACAACATGGCAACTCTGCTAACGGGTGAGGAATGTGAATTAGCGGCCTCCCTCTGCATTCGGCAAGGAAAAATCGCCCGGGAAAAGGTAGCGTTCAACGAGCAGCACTGTTCTGATTCGTTGTTCTGTAGCCCTCCTAATGGTTCATTCCTGGTTTCACCCGAGACGGCACAGATGCTTATTGCCTCTCGACAAAAGCTCGGCGCTGCTAAAACCGCGATCGAGTCCGCAAAAACGGCTACCGATCAACTGTTAAAAGCGCATAACGCATTGCTAAGTGCTCTGCAACAACAAACATCTCTTGAGGATGAGATCGAGCAGATTTATCAATTCGTCGACGCGGTCTCGAAAGCAAACGCGGCCGCTAAGGCAAGTGGATCAAACACTACTGGCACACCAACGGGCGGCGCGACAGCCGCAGCAAACGCTACGTAAATGAGGGAGGCGCACTGAACAATGGCCAACACGGAAATAATGGCAACGCTTGCAAAGGTTCGAACCGCGAAACTTCAAGTGGATCAGGCAAACACAGATCCAGCCCTCACACCAGCGCAGTCTGACCTGCTCACTCAGGCATCTTTGGCACTCAACGATCTTGAAAATAAACTAATACTGGAAGATATACAGTCATGGATTAATCAGATCGCTGCGGACGGCCGGCAACTGACCACGCTAAGCGGCCAGATTAAGAATACAATTGCAAGTCTCAATGCCGTCGCGCAATACATCCAAGCTGCCGCGACCGCTGTCGGCGCACTGGCCTCTGCCTTAGCCGCAGCCAATAGCGGCGGTCTACTCCACTGATTATTACGCTAGTCTAATAGATGATAGAAGCCGACCTCGCGAAAGACCATGGCGGGACAATGACCCTAGACTTTTGTGGTCGACAGCGGCCTAGCCGATCGCGGTTTTGTTGTTACCGGGCGATCTAGCTCATCAGGCGGCAAAGACACGACGGTTCTGCAGGTCCATGTCTAGCACCAGTATCGGCCAGGTCGGATCGAACGTAGATCTCGGGAGCTTGCGATCTCACAAAGATCTACAGACGTTCCTTTATTGGCTGACCGCATTTCTGGGTTTGCGGCGGCGGCTCTCCTACTGTGCTCTCTAGTGTTGCGTCCCATTAACACTAGCACCCGAGATTTGGCGAGCTGTATTCTCCAACGTAATTCGACTCGCTATTCCCCAGCAGAATATCATCAATCGTTGCTCACGGCCCGATGTAACCGTTCGCTCTCGTGCACAAATGTAACCGCTCGGACACTTTACGTATTGTCATCGCTCGGTTACTATAGGCTCCAAAGCGGATTTGGAGCCTCGCGCATGCTCGTCAGAACGCCATCGGATCTTGGAGCGATAATTCGGGAGCGACGCCTGAAGCTGGGGCTTGATCAGCAGTCCCTTGCAAAGAGAGCGGGGACCAGCCGCAAGTGGCTGGTTGAAGTCGAAAAGGAAAATCACCTTCGTCCGGAAATGGGTTCGGGGCTAGCACTCTGAGTGCCTGCAGATTTGCCCCGAAAGCTCGGATACCGGGTGGAGCTAGACATGAAGTCGTCATTGTAAGTAAGGATCTGCGCTTCTGAATCGGCAGCAAAATGCCAAGAATCGGCGTTAAGGTTTAGCAGGAGGGTTTGGCGTTGGGGTGGCTGAAGGCGTGAACTTGGGAATTGCCCAGGTGGTGCGCCATAGCGAGATGTTTTGTTCGATGTCGGCGGGGGATTCGCTCGGCTTAGGTTTCCAGTTTTTAAGGCTGTCCGGGAGTTTCTCCTTTGGACTCTCTTCCGAATAGAGCCAGATGAGGCTGTCCTGAATACGCGCTCGGACATCGGAGTTCGGTGCGCGGAGCGCCTCGAACAACAACTGGTGAAGCAAAGGATTACAGGCGCCGCCTGGAGGATCGTTGGCGAGCAAGGTGGCAAGGACACGGTCGGCATCTTTCGGACTGAGGGATTCGTATCTTAAGACGGCTGCGAGGTCCTGACACGCATAAGACGCCGTCTGCGGGTTGGCAAGATAGGCAACGAGTTGTTCATTAGTGCGGTACTTGTCGGCTTCGGAGCTGTTGGTCCGTGCGACCCGCCACACATAGAAATCGATAAGATCCGCTCTATACTGGCCATACATCCAGGCTTTGGTACTGGCTCCCACCGGCAAGAGTGCGATGAGAAACAAGAGGAAGAGGCAGAACAAGAAAAATGAGGTGAAGGAAGGGAGGCGAGTGCCAGGGGAATTGAGATCTGAAGGTACTAGGAGGTCTGCTCTCTTGAGTAGATAGCGGTAGTCGTCGATACCCAGTAGAGCCTCATACAATCGGGCAGCTTGACGGAAGCGAATTGCGGAAGCCTTGTCGATGGGATCCTGGAGATCTTTGACGCTTTCTTCTTCCGCTTTGAGCTTTTCTTGTACGTCCTTAGGGTTGGGGACGTGCTGAACAATGAGATTTAGCAGGAGCTGATACTTATCCTTACTGGATAGCACATCAGCGATCAGCTTTTCGCGTAGTCGGTTATCATCGCGCGCGACGCGCTGGCGTATCCGGCCGTTCATCCAATCGACCCATTTGACGAAGGGTTGCCACAGGATGGAAACCTCGCTGGGTGCTTTGGCGGAAGCTATTTGGCCACTAAGAACTTGTTGATAACCGAACCCTATCAAGAGCGCAGCGAAAACCGAGGTGTCGTGAATTGCGCCCGTGCGGTCTAGGACAAAGAACAGCAGGGCGGGCAGAGCGGTGAAGGCGAGCATCAAAAGCCATGTGCCGGCAAGTTTCCACGCGTCGGGATAAGGTTTAAAGCGATCGGAGACCTCCCAATAGGCGGAGAGAGCGCCAGCGAGGAGAACGATGGCGTAGCACCAGAGTGGGTTCAAATCTCCGAGCAGGTCCGTGGGCATCTCCCCCTAGTGCGGCCCACGAGTTACGCGCGATAGAGCAGGTCTCTGGCCAGACCGATAGCATAGGAACGAATGTTGATGTAGGCGGTTCTGACGTCGTCGGGAACAGAGGGAAACTTGTCGGAGCTGACGAGTTCCTTACCTAATAGAGCCTGAATCGCAAGGAGCAAATCTTTTTCGGTCAAATTAGTTCTGGAAAGAAGCTCTAGACCACTGACGACGCCCTTTTGCAGGACGATGCCGAGGACGGCCTTCTCTGGGTCCGTGAGGGAAACTACTTGCATTGGGCTCCTTGATACAATGATCAGCTTGTCGCTTCGCCATGTCAAATGGGTGGCTTGGTAATGAAAGCGAAATGCGAGAAATAGGGGCTTTCTGGTTCATCGACGCTGGCTATTGCGGTGCATCCCCTATCGGTAATCGGCGTACAAAAACCGTACTACATTGCGATACACGCGCGACAGGCGCGCGGCCAATCTCACGCATCCTCCCGAGAGATTGACCCTCCTTCCCGCCGCGAGTTGCCGCTACCGTTTGAAACTGCAACGCAGAAGATTAAGTATCCACAGCGTTAATGTAGCGTACGGGCAGCGTGACCTCAAAGCCGTGTCTGTCTCCTAAACCTCTCAATCACTTAACCGATAACCGACTAACCAACTACCGAAAATGACGGCCTATCGGGCATTAGGTTAAATGCTCGCCGTTGGCGAACAAACAGCGAAACTGCTACGGTTCGCCAGTATGACGGTTCGGTCGTGCAAAGTGAGCTGCCGAGACGGCCAAGGAATCGAACATAGCGTTGATGTCTCCGCTGAAACGCTCTTCGAAGCGGTAGCACAAGGCTGGCGACTTCTTGCGGACGACGATTGGAACAACGATACGAGCAGACGACCTCCATTCCTTACCGTCAGGGTTAAGCAGCCGGAACTTGAGCACAAGGTGCGGCTGCAGGATTTCGAGAATTGGCTCAATTCTCCACCGAAGAGCCCTGCAGAAATGGCGCTGAAGAATCGTTTGCGGAAAGTGCTCAATCGGCACGACTAACGTCCCCTCAATTTCTAATGCTCCGCCCCGATGATACAAATGCCGCAACGTGAACGCGCGATTTCTTGAACCGATGCTCTGCCTAGCGGTACCGAAACTACCCGAGGGCATCGATTGGCAATACGAACTCAAGCTCGACGGTTATCGAGGAATCGGCTTCAAAAGCACGGGACGCGCACATCTCGCCTCACGGAACGGAAAAGACTTCAGTGCGCGTTTCTCCACCATCAACGAAGCGTTGGATCGGCTGCCTGACGAGACCGTAATCGATGGCGAGATCGTCGCAGTCGACGAGAGCGGCAGGCCTTCGTTCTATTTGCTCCAGAACTTTAGCACGGCTGCGGCGATCCTGTTTTATGGGTTCGATTTGCCGATCCTCGCTGGTACGGACTTACGATCTCGCCCACTTGAACAGCGGCGCGCGTCGCTTGGCGAGTTGATGGACAAACTGCCCGATTCGATTCGCTTCTCAGAATCCTTCGACGTTCCCGCAGCTGAATTGCTTGAGGCGGTTCGGCAGCAAGGCCTCGAAGGTGTGATCGCAAAAAGACGCGACAGCACGTATCGACCGGGCGATCGCTCCGGCGATTGGGTCAAGTTTCGCGCGAATCGCAAGCAAGAGCTCGGGCAGATTGACGAAGGGACAAAGGGCGCTGGGAGACGGTCTGACCGCCCATGAGATGAAGAAGTGCACATGGCTGAAACCGCATCTTATCGCGGATATCGAGTTCCTCGAGTGGACGGCCGAGAATCGGTTGAGGCACCCGAAATTCGTCGCGTTGCGCGATGATCTGAAAGCCGCGCACGTCGTGCGCGAGGCTTGACGTTTCATGTGCGGACGATTCGGACTAACGCGCGAGACATCGCCCGAGCTCGCTTACCTGCTCGGAGTCGACGAAGCGCACCTGAGTTTTCATCGTCCCCGATACAACATCGCCCCCACCCAAGAGCATTTCGTTTTGATCTCAGAATACGAGCGCCGCAAGGTTCTGCGCGCGCGGTGGGGACTCGTGAACAGTGGCGCGCAAGACAATTTGCGCGCGGCGCAGTGTATCAACGCGATGGCCGAGACGGTCGAAGTGAGAGCTTCGTTCCGCGATGCTTTCCGGAAGCGGCGCTGCATTGTGCCCGCGGATGGATTTTACGAATGGGTCGGATCCAAACGCGACCGAAAGCCAATCTGGTTTCATGCACGCGATGGCGGATTGCTCTTCTTCGCCGGACTCTACGAAAAATGGTCGCCGCAACTGGGGCAGACCGAGATCACCTTCACGATCATCACCTGTGCACCTAACGCGGTGACGCGACCGATTCACAACCGCATGCCTGTCATTCTCCCTCGTACGAAGGCCCACGAAGATTGGTTCAATCCAGGAGAGCCTGAAGCGATGTCATTGAAGCGTTTGCTCATCCCGGCACCTGATGACCTGTTGGTGACGCAACCGGCGTCGAGTCTGGTAAACAGCGTCCAAAACGAAGGGCCTGAACTTCTGATCCCGAATTCCAAGGGCGAGACTCTTGATCTATTTGCGATCGGAAAACGGTAAGGTATTCAGATGTTCCGCCGGTCTTCGACCGCCGGTGTAGGACTTCCCACTGGTCCGGAAGGCCTGCTTTGCCTGACAAGATATCTGATGGATTCGGGCGCGATTGATACCCCACGATGGTCGAAACGAGACGGGGCATCCTACGAGCATCGCCGCGCGGCCAAAGGGAACTAAATTATCACCATGCTCCTGAATCCGAAGGAAAATGAAAGTGTCACTTGAACTGCGACGAGCGGGGTTTGCAGGATATTTTGGGGAATAAGCATGCGCCAGGCGACAAGAACGGAACCACGCGGAAGCATGACAATGCAGGCTCAGTCCGGACGTTTTGCACATTGTCCAGCTTCTGCGCCAGCATTCGAGGACCGAGGCTGACGAGTGCAGTCGTTCCTTGACGCTGTCGCCTTCAACTGGCTGATAAGCTAGCACTGACGCGCAGGCGAAAACCTACGACATTGCTCTTAGGGTGCGGAGGGCCGTCCGGCTTGCTCCATTCTACGTGGGAAGCGTGCTGCCATATCACCGCATTGACCCAAGAAAGCTGGGCTCGCGATGAACTCGCCCATGCAAGGCGTGTGGGATTTAACCGCGCAACTCTACGAATGTCTGCAAGCGTCGCCGGTCGTATGACGGACCAAGGCATCACTAATCCGACGGTTACACTTCGCGACGAGCTGACAGCCGCAGCTGCACAATGCCGCAAAATCATGACCGGGTCGCCGCGAATTGCGGATTTGCTGGCGTCACCGCCTTGAAGTTCGATCCACGCCGATTTTACCAACCGCGCCACGCTGCTATGATTTGCGCATTCAGAATCGGGAGAGCGCGATTGAAAGCAACTAATCGTCAGCAGGAACAGTCTGAGGCGATGCCCGTCCCGCTGTTGGAATTGAGTGGCGGCCTCATTGTCAGTTAAGCGGCTTTTTCAGTTTCGTCAACTGCCGGTCGGGCACGATTAGTATCGTGAACGCGGAGCGCGGCGACCA
>Ga0182024_10008587_pt1 | contig 21448 bp, 9 predicted proteins | sample P32metaG_FD_120480 | JGI IMG/M metagenome (GOLD analysis project Ga0182024, IMG submission 120480) | Permafrost microbial communities from Stordalen Mire, Sweden - P3-2 metaG (Illumina Assembly) | ecosystem: Environmental > Terrestrial > Soil > Wetlands > Permafrost | place: Sweden: Stordalen...
ACGCCGATGACGGTGAAGGGATACCCGTTCAGGCGAATGTCTTTACCGATGATTGCTGACGAAAGTGCGAACTTACGCCGCCAATACTCATAACCCAGCACCATTACCGGATTGCCACCTTCAGCCGTGTCGTCAGCGTCGGAGAACAACCGTCCAGCGGCGGGTTCGAGGCCGAGGACAGTAAAGTAGTTTCCGCTCACCATGCGTCCCAGAATTTTTTCGTCAGGAAATTGACCTTGGCCGGCATCCACCTCAATATGATGGTCGCTGGCGGCCGCGCACAGTCCGGTAAGAACCGAGTTCCGGTCGCGAAGCTCCTTGTACAGCGGATAAGAGAAAACATCCGTGCGCGGCGTTCCGTTGGAACGGGAGTTGGCGCGTGTAGGATCGCCGACTACGACCAACTGCTGCGGCTCTCTGACCGGCAGCATCTTAAGCAGAAGCCCATTCACCACCGTGAAAATGCCGGTATTGGCTCCAATGCCAAGCGCAAGAGTGAGGACGGCCACGGTTGTGAAACCTGGGCTCTTGCGCAACTGCCGCACCGCGTAACGAAGATCCTGGAAAAGTCCATTCATATTGTTCTTCCTCACTCGTAACGCAGCGCTACCATAGGGTCGACCTTTGCGGCGCGACGTGCGGGAATGTAAGAAGCGACCAGCGCCGAGATCGCGAGTACAGCCGCTACTGCGGCCAGGGTTGCCGCGTCCCAGGATCGCACCCCAAAAAGCAGCCCGCGAATCAGGGTGGCTGCGCCGATGGAGCATAGAATGCCCGCCGAAATTCCCACTCCCGCCAACCAGCCGGCCTCTTTCATGATGAGCTGATATACCGAGCTACGCTGTGCGCCAAGCGCCATGCGAACGCCGATTTCCCGGGTTCTCTGGTTTACCGAATAGGCGATTACGCCGTAGAGACCGACCACCCCCAGCAACAATGCAACTGACGCGAAGCCCCCCACCAGCCAGGCCGAGGAACGGTGGAGATATGCTGTCGGCGAGTCGTTGATTCTGTCGATCATGGTTGTCTCGTTCATTGTGCCAATGCCAGGATCGATCTCATGGATCGCGGTGACCAGCGTGGGCAGCAGGGATTGCTCGGCTTGCGACGTACGCACAATGAGAGAGAAATAAGTGTCGGTATTTTGGTTGAATGGATAATAAACAGCCGGCCAGATCTCCGAATCCAGGGCACCATCTTTAACGTCTTCCACCACGCCAATGATTTCGGTGATCGACTTTGGCGAAAGGTCAGTGTCGCCCAGCTTCTTGCCGATCGGATCCTGCCCTGGGAAGTACTTCCTGGCCAGCGCTTGGTTGATGATGACCACAGAAGGTTTCGAAGCATCTTCAGCGTCGGAGAAGTAACGGCCCCGCAACAGCTTTGCCCGCAATGTGGTGAAGAAAGCGGAGCTGACATCGCGTTGGTTCACCTCATTATGTTCCCCGTTGTATGGCTGGCCCACGATCCTGATCCAAGTGGTGTTGCCATTAAAGCTCACGGGCAACACACTGGAGATGCCCACAGATTGCACACCCGGTAAGCTTGCGATGCGGCTTATGATCTGCCGCTCGGCCGCGACGATCTGCTCGTCCTTTGGGTAGCTGGCACCGGATAACGCCACTTGCACCGTGGCCAGATGATCGGGCTGGAATCCGACCTCTACGTGGAGCAAGCGATAGAAGCTCTTGCCCAAGAGTCCCGCGCCAACCAGGAGAATGACAGCAATCGCAAGCTCGACGACGACCAGGTTGGAGCCAAAGCGGCGCCACAAAGTTCCGGCGTAACCGCGACCACCTTCGGTTAGTCCTTCTCGCAGTTTCGTCAGAGGCAGGCGCACGATGGGCGGAAGAGAGAAGAGAGCCGCTGCGAACACGGAGACGGCACCGGCAAAAAGCAGCACGTGAGAATTCATTCCGAGGCCGCTTAGATATGGCATGCTCGCCATCATGTCCTTGGAGATCAAGCGAGTGAGGATTTGCATGGCTCCCGCCGCAACCACAAGTCCAAGCAACGTGCCTGCCGCTACCAGGACCAGCCCCTCCGTAATAAACTGGCGAATCAGCCGGGCGCGTGACGCACCGAGCGCCCCGCGCACCGCAATCTCACGCTTGCGGACCTCGGAGCGGACTAACAGCAAGCTCGACACATTCGCGCAGGCGATGACGAGCAACAGTCCCGCACCGCTAAACAGCACCAGCAGGATGGGGCGGATATCCGTAACAATCGCTTCGGACAGGGGCAGCACGCTTGCCCCCTGACCGCGATTGTCGTTGGGATACTGTATTTCCAGTTGACGAGCAATCGACTTCATGTTTGCCAAGGCGGCCTCGACGGAGAGGCCATCCTTGAGCCGTCCTATCCCGGTGAAGTTATGGCAACTTCGCCGAAGAGCGCAGGGGTCGGAGGCGTGAAGCGTGGTCCAGAACTCAGCGCTCCCTCTGGGAGCGAATTGGAAGTCCTGAGGCAACACTCCCACAATCGTGTGTGGAATGCCGCTCAGGGTAACCGTTTCCCCGACCACATCTTTCCTTCCGGCATAACGTTTCTGCCAAGTGGCGTAGCTCAAGATCACGGTCCGGGACGCCGCAGGCAAATCCTCGCCAGTATAAAAATCGCGTCCGAGCATAGGAGTAATACCTAAGGTATGAAAGAACCCATCACTCACTCGAATACCGGGCACCGGCTCGGTGCCTGTGGGAGTGCGCATCAGGTAACCGGTTCCGTTGTAGACATCCATCGAACTGAAGACCTGGTTGAGTCTTTTCCAGTCGAGATAGTCAGGATAAGAAAGGTCGGCGCGGGGAATCATCGGAACACTTTCCGTCACCTCCACCAGCCGGTTGGGGCTCGCGTATGGTAAAGGCTTGATTAGCGCGGCATCCACGAAGCCAAAGATGGACACACTCGCGGAAATTCCTAGAGTCAGCACCAGAATAGCGATGCCGGCGAAGCCGGGACTCTTGCGCAACTGGCGCAGTGCGTAGCGAAGGTCTTGCAGCAGGCCATTCATCATTCGTCTCCTTCTACTCGTAGCGCAACGCCACCATGGGATCGACTCGGGCGGCACGGAATGCTGGAATATAGGCCGCCAGAAGCCCCGCCAGTGCCACCGCGATACAGACCTCAATGAGCACCATCGGGTTTCGCGAACTGGTGCCGTACAGCATGCTTTGCAGGACGGAAGCTGTGGCCAGGGCAGCGCCCGTACCAATGGCAATTCCGATTGCGAGCAGGATTGAAGCATCTCGCAAGACCATTTTCAGGACCGTGTTGCGCTGCGCCCCCAATGCCATGCGGACGCCGATTTCGCGTGTGCGCCGCGAAACCGAATACGTCATCACGCCGTACAGGCCAACAATGGTGAGGACGATGGCCAGCCCGGCAAATGTACTGAGTAAGACCGTCGCGAATCGGGGCTGCGCAAGCTCGCTGAACATCAGCTCATTCATGGTGCGAACCTGGGTAACGGGAATGTCTTTGTCCAACGCCGAGACGATCCGTTGGACGCTAGCCTCAAGGCTGAGCGGATCGAGCGATGTGCGCACTACCGAGTACAGGCAGCACCAGGTGTTCAATTGGTCGGCCGGCAGATACATGGCTGGGCGCATCTCGCGTTGGGTCCCTCCAAGTCTGATATCGCCGACCACGCCCACGATTTCACGCCAGGGTGGCCCGCCCGGCATCCCGTTACTAGCCCCGGGCTTGAGCTTCTTGCCCAGCACTTCCTCGCCCGGAAAGAATTTTCGCGCGAAGGCTTGGTTCACGATCATGACTTGAAGAGACTTCATGTCGTCCCGCTCCGAAAAGCCGCGTCCTTCAAGCAGAGGGATCTGCATAGCACGGAAATACTCTGGCGAGATTGGGCTGAGGTCCGCACTGGGTTGCTGCGATTCGGGAACGGGGTGCTCAGGATCTTCGAAGCTGATCACGGCGCGGTCGCTCGTCATGGGCAGAATCATGGCGCCGCCGGCCGACTGCACGCCCGGCAGGCTGCGGACTTTGTCGAAATATTCGCGGTAGAACTGCGCGCGGGTGTCTTTGTAGTGCGCATCCGGTGTTTCAAAGAACAGGGTCGTGAGGTGGTCAGGATTAAATCCTTCGTTGGTATGGACAAGGTGCGCAAAGCTGGTGATGAGCAAACCAGCTCCAGCCGTGAGCACAACGCCCAAAGCCACTTGTCCCACAATCAGCGATGCCCGCAGCCAGTCGCGGCCTATGATTTCGCTTCTGCCGCCTTCTTTCAAAGTAGAGACGAGATCGGTTTTTGACGCGGCCATGGCCGGGACGATCCCGAAGATCAATCCTGCGGCCAAGGACACGAAAACCGCAAACGAGAGCACACTGGGATCGACGCCGGCGTCAGCCGCGCGCGGCACGCTGTTGCCGACGAGCGAAAGTATGGCCGGGGTACAGATAAAGGCCACACCGCAACCAACCAGTCCACCGACAGCACTGAGGACGAGGCTTTCCGCCAGCAACTGGCGTACGATCCGCTTCCTCCCCGCCCCCAAGGCCGATCGCACCGCGATCTCACGCTGCCGTTCGCGCGTGCGCGCCAGCAGGAGGTTTGCGATGTTACCGCACGCGATCAACAGCACTACAGCAACGGCGCCCAGCACGACCAGAAGCGCGGTTCGCGTGTTGCCGATCAACGCCGCGATTTCCGTTTCTACGCGAGCCGAATCATGGCGTGTGTTTGTGTTGGGATACTGTTTCGCCAGATTCGCCGCAATGGTCCGCAGTTCCTGGTCCGCTTGCGTCACCGTAACGTCCGGTTTTAACCGTCCAAACACGTTCAGAAAGTGGGAGCCCCGGTTGCTGGTATTCGGCTTAGGGTCAGACGGATCATCGTCCACGGCAAGCGTAGTCCAAATACTGTTCCGAGGTTCATTGACCGGGAAGCGGAAAGATGGCGGCATGACGCCGACCACCGTGTAGAGATCTCCGCTCAGGCGAACGGCACGGCCGACGATCGCCGCATCCGCGCCGAATTGCGACGTCCACAGCGCGTGGCTGATCAAGATTACCCGCGTCCCTGCCTTCTCTTCGTCTAGGGCGAAACCTCGCCCCAGTTCAGGACGAATGCCGAGCGTGGGCAGCAGATCCCAGGACACGACCTCGGCATCCACTTGGACCGGTCGTTCCAGGCCAGTCAAGGTAAACAAACTATCGTGATACGAAACCAAGTGTTCGAGGGTGTGATTTTGTGATCGCCAGTCAAAGAAATCTGGATAACAGACGGCGTTCGGCCCCGGATTGCGCGTATTTACGGAGTGGGCTTCGATCAAACGGTCTGGCTGGTAGTAAGGCAACGGACGCAGCATTACCGCGTCGATCACGCTGAACACGGCCGTGTTCGCGCCGATCCCCAGCGCTAGCGTGACTACGGCAACTGCAGTAAAGCCAGGGCTCTTGCTGAGTTGGCGCAGAGCATAGCGAAGATCTTGCAGCAGCCCTGTCATGATTCGTCTCCTTCTATTCGTAACGCAACGCCACCATGGGATCGACCTTTGTCGCCCGATAGGCTGGAATAATGCTGGCGATCAATGCGATCCCAGCCAGCAGAAATGTCACTGCTACAAAAGTAATGGGATCGGTTGGCTTCACGCCGTAGATGAGGCCGGACAAAACGCGTCCCAAAGCGAGTGCCCCAGCTACGCCTATCGCAACCCCCAGCAAGGTTGGCTTCATGCCCTCGAACACAACCATGCGCAGCACATCGCCAAGCCTGGCGCCCAGAGCCAGGCGGATTCCGATCTCTCGCACGCTCCGTTTCACGCTGTAAGACAGCACGCTGTAGATGCCCACGGCGGCCAACAACAAGGCGAGTGCGGCGAACGCCCCCAGCAGCAGCATGTTGAACCGCTGCTGGGATAAAGAATTCGAAACTAAGTCATCCATGGTCATGATGTCGCGTAGTGGCATCGCGCGATCGATCTCGTGAACGGCATTCGACACGGCGGAGGCCATGCCTGAGGAACCAGTCGAACGAACCACTAGCGTCATCGGAAATGAATTCCATCCTCCCGTCGAAGGCACGGAAAGCTGATCCAGCGGGAAATAGAGAGTTGCACTCGGACGGGTTTGATCGAGACCGTCGAGCTTTACGTCGCCCACAATTCCAACCACTTCGCGGACTGCATCGGGAGAGAAGGTCAAGGTGAGCCGCTTGCCGAGAGCGTCTTCGCCCGGCCAGAACTGCCGAGCCATCGATTCGCTGATCAGGATCACTGCCGACCTTCCCGCGATATCGGTATCGCTGAGGTCGCGGCCACGCAGGATCGGAATGTGCAGTGCGCTCATGTAACCTGGGCTGATGAGACGAACATCCACCTCAGGTTGCTCCGACATCGGCACCCTAGGGCGGCCTTCGATCGCGATGGGCTGATGCGAACCTCCATTGTCCAGAGGAATGTCGTCAACCACTCCCGCGGATTCGACGCCGGGTAACGCTCGCACCCGCTGCAGTACTTGCTCGAAGAAGTTGACCTGCTGGGCCGGCCCCGAAAATTTCGCCCGAGATACCATTGCGCTCATGGTCAAGACATGGTGCGACTCAAATCCTGGATTTACGCCGTGCAGACTCTGAAAACTACGAATCATGAGGCCTGCGCCCACTAGCAAGATGAGCGAAAGGGCGACCTCCGAAACGACCAGAATGCTGCGAGTGCGATTCCCGCTGGAATCCGCATCGGTGCGCCCCAGTCCTTGTTTCAGCGACTGATTCACGTCGCCCCGCGTCAAGCGCAGCGCCGGAAGAACTCCCGCCAAAATCCCCGTGGCTATGGAAATGACGGCTGTGAAGCCGAGAACCTTGCCATCCAGCCCGACATCAATCGAGTGGGGAAGCTTGTCTGCCAGAAAGGCCATGATCAGACGGATCCCGGCGGAAGCCCAAGTCAGCCCCAAGGTCCCGCCCGCGAAGGCGAGGATTACGGACTCAGTAAGAATTTGCCGGAGCACGCGGGTTGAACTGGCCCCTAGCGCAGTTCGAATCGCAATTTCCTTCTGGCGGCTGAAAGTCCTCGCCAATGCAAGGTTGGCCACATTGACGCTGGCGATGAGAAGAACGAAAGCTACAGCTCCCAACAAAACCAGCAATGCCGGCCGCACATCACTGACTAGATCGTCATGCAAGGGCACGACCACGGCGCCCCATCCTTTGTTGTCCTCAGGATACTGCTGCTCCAGCCGGCTGGAGATCGTGTTCATCTCCGCTTGAGCTTGCTTCCAATCAACGTTTGGCCTGAGGCGAGCGACGACCACGGAGTGATGCTCTCCGCGGACGGCTCGCTCCTTGTCCGTCCAAGCCATGGGTGTCCACATCTGTGCAAAGTCCGGAAACTGAAAGCTCGCCGGCATAACGCCGGCCACGAGATAGCTCTGGCCATCCATGTTGATGTTCTGGCCGACGATGGCAGGATTCGATCCGAAATGCTCTTGCCAGAGGCGATGGCTGAGCACCACAACATTGGAGTGGCCAGGTTGATCCTCCTCCGGGAGAAACCCACGGCCCAGCACGGGCTGAACTCCCAAGGTCGAGAAGAAACCGGACGTCGCAGCGCACCCATCGACCTGCTCCGGCTTGTCACCGCCAGTCAGAGTGAACCCGCGGTAGGTGTAGATCGCCATCCGTTCGAAAACGTGATTCTGGCGCTCCCAATCCAAATAGTTTGCCGCGGAGACCGAGAAGGTCGTCATTCCGGGAAAACTCTTCGGCGGGGGAACATGCCAAACCCGAACCAGGCGGTCGGGATCTTTGAACGTTAGCGGACGCAGCAGAACTCCATTCACTACGCTGAAAATTGAGGTGTTGGCGCCAATTCCTAACGCTAGGGTAATCACCGCAACCGCGGTAAAGCCGGGGCTCCTGCGCAGTTGGCGCAGTGCGTAGCGAAGATCTTGCAACAGTCCTGTCATGGTTCGCCTCCTTTCACTCGTAGCGCAGAGCCACCATGGGATCAATCCGCGCGGCGCGGCGCGCAGGGATGTAACTTGCAACCAGAGCTATCAGGCTCAGCAGCAGCGCGACCGTGATGAAGGTGACCGGGTCACTTGGTCGAATGCCGAATAACAGGCGTGCGATTAGCCTGGTGGCTGCCAGCGCGCCGATTAGCCCAATACCAACACCGACTACCGTGAGCCACGTTCCTTGCCTCACTACCAGGGTGAGTACGTCGCCGGTCTGTGCACCCAGGGCCATGCGGATACCGATTTCACGATGGCGCTGCGTGACGCTATAAGACATCACCCCATAGATACCCACGGTGGCGAGCGCCAATGCGAGTCCGGCGAAAAGACTCAGAAGGAGAACGGAGAGACGCCGCGGAGCGACATTTTCTGCGACAAAGCTTTCCAGGGTCCGCACATCGTAAACTGGCAAATCTGGATCGAGTGATTGAGTGGCCGCGCGCATGACGGCGGTAGTGCCACTCACATCCGCGGTGGAACGAATCACGAGATTGCCCCCACTGCTCGGCCTCTGCGCAAACGGAACAAAAATTTCGGGCAAGACCGGCTGGTCCACGCCGTAGTTCTTGATTTCGTGAATGACGCCAACCACGGTGGTAACCGGAGGCTGTTCGCCCGGCTTGGGTTCGTCCATCAGGACTGGCTTGCCGATGGGGTCCTCGCCGGGCCAGTATTGTCCGGCCAGCCGATCGTCGATGATGCAGACCTTCGGGGTGTTCTCATTGTCGCCCTGAGTAAAGAAGCGGCCGCGAAGCAATTCCGAATTCATTGCCTCCAAAGCCCCGGGGCTGACACGGGACATTTCCGCTGAAGGAAAATGCTCAGGGTCGGGCAACGGACGCCCTCCGATCGCAAATGAGTTTTGCCAACCGCCGAGGAGCGGGTCCTTGAATCCGGCGGCTTGCACGCCAGGAATGCTCGCCAGCTTCTCCGTAAGCCGAGCCACGAGTTGCCGGCGCTGATCGTCAGTCTTGTATTTCAGTTCGGGCAAAGAAACGCGGGCCGTCAACACCCCATCGGGCTTGAATCCAGGGTCGGCTCGCAGGACGTGGAACAGGCTTTCGAGAGTCAGTCCGGCGCCGACGAGAAGCACGAGTGAGATGGCTAACTCACCTACGACCAGCACTTCGCGCAGTCGCTTGCGAACTTTGCCAGTACCGCTGCCGGCGCTGTTTTCTTTCAGAGCGTCGCTAACATCGGCATGGGAGCTGTGAAGAACTGGAAACACCCCAAAGATGACTCCAGTAAGAAGAGAAAGCCCAAGGGTGAAGGAAAGAACCCAACCGTCCACACTGACATCTCCGATTCTCGGAACAGCTCCTGATGCCGCATTCGCCAGCCCTCGCGTTGCCCACCAGGCAATGCAAAGACCGAAAACACCGCCAAGAAACGCCAGCAGAATGCTCTCCGTCAAGAGCTGGCGAGCCAGACGCCATCGCCCCGCGCCCAGAGCTTTTCGAATCGCCACTTCCCTCTGACGCTCGGTCGCGCGCGCCATCAGCAAGTTGGCCACATTGGCGCAGCAAATGAGCAGCACAAATCCCACCGCGCCCAATAGGATCAGCAGCAACCCGCGCACGTCCTGAACAATTGCGCCGAGCAACGGTTCCACCGATATAGTGATCCCCAGATTTGATTTCGGATACTGGTTGGCGAGCCGCCCGGCAATTGAATCTAACTGGGCGCGGGCCTGTTCGACGGTGACGCCGGGTTTCAGTAGCGCGTAGGCGTAAATCCCCGGATGGTTGTCGCGGCGGGTGGGGCCACCAAACTGGTTTTCCAGGCGCCACAGCGAAGTAAAGATGTCAAAATGCTTCCAGTTTTCGTGAAACTGGCTGTTGGGGAGCACTCCGATGACGGTGAAGGCTTCGCCATCGAGTGTGAGCTGCTTGCCGATGACATTCGGATCGCGGGCGAATTTGTTTGCCCACAGGGCATCGCTGAGCATCACCACCGGCGGCGCTCCTACTTTGTCATCTTCCGGCCCTAGAGGCCGGCCCAAGATCGGCCTGACCCCAAGAGTTGGAAAGAGTCCCGCGGTTACGCGGCGCATCCGAAGCTCCTCCGCCTGGCCCTGTCCGGTGAGGGTGACGTTCTCCGACTGGTAGGCGACCGTGCTCTCAAAGACGGAATTCATCGCGCGCCAGTCGTCGAAGTTGGCCATCGAGATGCTCACGTCTGGAACCTGCTTCGAGGACTCGGCCAAGAACACCAGGCGATTGGGATGAAGATACGGCAGAGGTCGCAATAGAACCGCGTTCACCACCGAGAAGATGGCGGTGTTTGCACCGATGCCGAGCGCCAGCGTAATCAGCGCAACCGCAGTGAACCCTGGGCTCTTGCGCAGTTGGCGCAGTGCATAGCGAAGATCCTGGATCAAGCCGTTCATCGTTGGCGTCCTCCTATTCGAATCTCAGAGCCACCATGGGATCGACCTTGGCTGCACGCCGTGCCGGCACATAGGCAGCGACCAGTGCAACCAGCGTCAGCAGCAAAGCAACGCCGGCAAAGGTAAGCGGATCGGTGGCACGGACTCCGTAGAGCAGACTGGCCATGAGCCGGGTGAGGCCGAGCGCGGCAGCCAGTCCGAACGCAACCCCAAACCCGGCAAGCTTTCCTCCACGGCCCAGGATCAGTCGCAGAATGTCGCGCGGCTGCGCTCCCAGAGCCATGCGGATGCCCATTTCACGCGCGCGTTGGCTGACGACGTAAGAAATAACGCCATAAATTCCCACGCTTGCGAGCAAGAGTGCCAGCGTCGCGAAAACCACGAGCAGGATCATTGAAAACCGGCGCGAGGCCATGGAATCGGAAATAAGAGAGTCCATGGTTTGCGCGCCGAAGATGACCTGCTGGTGGCTCATCTGCGCGCTAACCTGCCGGATGGAATCGAGAATCCCGGCAGAAGCATCGCTAACCCGCACAACCACAGCTGACCCAGACGGCGCCCCGGCAACAAAATCGTTTGGCATCTGAAAGCAGGGGATATAGAGGTCAGAGCGGAGCGACTGCTGATCGTCGGTGGCCAAGCCCCACTGCTTGACGTGCCCGACCACGCCGACGATCTCCGCCGGTCGATTGAACAGGTTCAAGTTGATGCGCTTGCCGACGGGATTCTGGTTGGAGAAATATTTCTGGGCAAAGACTTCATCGACCACAACGACGAGTGGGGAGTGCTCGTTGTCCTGGGCAGTGAAGAACCGGCCACGCAGCAGCGGAATGCCCATTGCCTTCAAATAATCCGGTTCGACGATGTAGTCGATGGCCCAGTTCATATCGTTTTCGTTTGCCGGTTTCGGCTGCCCCTCGAGCCAGAAAAGGTGTTCGTCGTCGCTGCTCAAGGGGACCGCTCCCCATGTCTGAGAAACCGACTGGATGCCTGGGAGGGAGGCGAGCTTGTCATCGAACTCACGAAAAGCGACGCGGATCGCATCCGGCTTTGCAGCCATCATCGAGGGTGGAAGGGAGAGCCCAAAGGTGAGCACATGGTGCGGATTGAACCCGGGATCAACGCTCCACAGCTTTGCCAGGCTGCGGATGGTCAGTCCCGCGCCGGTCAATAGCACGAGCGCCAGCGCCATCTCGACGACCACGAATACATCCTGCGCGCGGTGGTGGGAGCCGCCTGCTCCCCGGCCGCCTTGCTTAAGCGTTTCGTGCAGATCGGGCCGCGATGTTTTGAGCGCCGGCGTAAGGCCAAAAAAAACTCCTGCCAGCAACGAGATGGCAGCAGTGAAGATCAGCACGTGTGCATCAAGCCCGACTTGCTCGGCGCGCGGTAAAGTCGCGGGCAAGACTCCGAGTGCCGCACGAGTTCCCCAAGCCGCCAGGAGCAAACCGAGCCCTCCGCCCACCAGGGCAAGCAGGATGCTCTCCGTAAGCAACTGGCGAACTACGCGCCGCTGGCTTGCCCCCAATGCCGCGCGAACCGCAAACTCGCGCGTTCGGCTGGTCGAGCGCGCCAACAGCAGATTGGCAACGTTCACACACGCAATCAAGAGCACAAAACCGACCGCGGCCAGAAGAACGAGCAGGAGAGGACGAATCGACCCCACCATCTGCTCTTTGAGTGGGGTCAGCTTGGCGGTGATGCCTTTGTCAGCTTGCGGGAATGCCTCCGCGAGATTGCGCGTGACTCGTTCCATGTCGGCTCGCGCCTGCTCAATCGTCACGCCAGGCTTGAGCCGGCCGATGCCGTGGAATCCCAGCCCGGCGCCTCGCTGAAGCAGCACGGGGTTGCTCCATTGCCCAATGGGGGCATACACGGCCGTGTCGCGGAAGCCGGGAATCAGCAGGTGGAAGTTCGCGGGAATTACTCCCACGATGGTATAGTCCCTGCCGTCTAGAGTGATGCTCTTGCCCAAAATGTCGGGCGCGGAATTGAACTTGCGCTGCCACAATCCCGCGCTGATGAGCGCGACGGGGCCAGCGCCGATCCGCTCCTCATCCTCGGCAAAAGTGCGTCCGAATACAGGTCTCACACCCAGCACTGGGAAGAAATCTGAGGAGATAAACTCTCCACCCACCTGTTCAGCCTCGCCGATGCCGGTCAGGCTGAAGGCGTAAGTGCGTCCTAAGGCTAGCGCCGAGAACGTGTGGTTATCCTTCTGCCAGTCGCGGAAATTCGGATAGGAAACAGATCCGCCCTCAAAATTAGGCTTGTTCTCGTGCAGCGTCACCAACTGGTCTGGTTCAGGGAAAGGGAGCGGACTCAGCAACACGCCATTAATCACGGAGAACAGAGCAGTATTGGCTCCGATGCCCAAAGCCAGGGTCACGATCGCCACCGCCGTGAAGCCGGGGCTCTTCACCAGCATGCGAAAGCCATAACGCAGATCCTGAAGTAGAGTTTCCATATCCAGCTCTCCAGGCTTCATTCGTAGAGCAATGCAGCCACGGGTTGACTTTCGTGATCCCTCACGCGGCATGCAGGCCGCACAGCGCTTCTGGCGAGAGAAAACTGAGCCTAGAATCGCGTTCGCGAGCCATCCCCCGGGAAATGAAGGCCGTTCATGCCTGCACATCCTGCATCAATTTGTGGAGTTCCTCTTCTGCGACTATCTTGCCGTCGAACAGATGCACTTCGCGTTGCGCGTGCTTGGCGAAGCGCGGATCGTGCGTCACCATGCAAATCGTCGCGCCCTCACGATGAAGGTCTGCCAGAAGCTCCATCACGGCTTCGCCGTTGCGCGAATCCAAATTCCCCGTAGGTTCGTCTGCCAGCAGGATGGAAGGTTTCCCCGCCAGCGCGCGAGCGACCGCCACGCGCTGCTGCTGACCGCCTGAGAGTTGCGACGGATAGTGCCTCAGGCGATGCGCCATACCCACCCGCTCCAGTGCTTCCATGACCCGCTTTTTGCGGTCAGCGGAAGGCATTCTTTGCCGGTAGGTCAACGGCAGTTCCACGTTCTCGTAAACCGTAAGATCGCCGATCAGGTTAAAACTCTGAAAGATGAAACCTATTTCCTGATTGCGGATGCGCGCCCGCTCAGCGAAGTTCAGGTTGTCGACTGGCTTGCTATTCAGCTGGTAGCTTCCGGCGGTGGGCGTGTCGAGCAATCCGATGATGGAAAGCAGTGTCGACTTCCCGCAGCCCGAAGGGCCCGACATGGCGACATACTCGCCCTTGGCTATCGAAAGGTGAACGCCTGAGAGCGCGTGCGTTTCAATCTCGTCGGTGTAGAAAACCTTGGTCATATCCGAAATCTGGATCAGGGGTTGGTTCGCATCTGTCATAGATAGTGTGCCTCGATTCTGAAGTCTGCTTGTTAGTCCTGGTTCTCAATCCTGGAGCCGAATGCGGTCCGTGTTGTCCCAACGCGACATGTCGGAAAGCACGACTGTGTCGCCTTCATGCAATCCATCTACGATCTGGATCGAATTCACCGATGCCCGTCCGACTTTCACCGGAACTCTCAGCGCTTCGTGTCCATCGGGGCCGAGTTTGAAAAGAGTGATGGTGCTGTTCTCCTGCCCAAACGCCGGGCGTCCCACGTACAAGATGTTGTCCAGGCGTTCAAGGTCAACGGTACCGTCGACGCTGAGATCTGGCCGGGCGCCCTTGGGCAGTTCGCCTGTTAGTTTGACGTCGACAGTGACCGTTCCGTTTTGTACTGCAGGATCAACTCGCATCACTTCGCCGGAAATAACACCATTATGGGTGTCGACCGAGGCCGGTTCGCCGATTTGCACATCGCGAGCCTGGGTCTCCGCAACTTTCAGTTCAGCCATCAGATGGTTCGGTTGCACCACCTTAGCCAGCATCGCCCCGGGGGAAACGTGCTCTCCTACGTGCAGGGGCAACTCGACCAGCACCCCATCGATCCCGGCGCGAACTTTGAGAGCATCCAGTTGTTTCTTCTTTAACTGAGCCAGAACTCGCATCTGTTCCACTTTGGCTTGCTGCTCGGCAAGTTGCGAGTCGATCGCGTGTTGCGTGCTCGTCAGCCTTTGCCCTTCCAGACCGTTGCGGGTGGTGAGTTCGTCGGACTTGCCTTTAGACGCTTTATACGCGAGGCCTGAGATCACGCCGAGATCGAAAAGCGCCTTATCGGTTTGCGCCTGCAGTTGCGCCTGCGTGTAATCCGCCTGGACCGTGGCTGCGCCGGCCTTCTGGTTCATCAAATTGCTTTCGAGCGTCATCCGCTGGCTCTGATACTCGGCCTCCGCCGCCTTCAATTGAAGTTGGGCGTCCACGGCAGCCTGTTCGACCGCCGGATTGCTCATCTCGAGCAAAACGGTGTCCGCCTTGACCAGCGAGCCAGGAAGCATGCGAATCCGCACCACCGTGGCTTCGGTCTCCGCAGGAATCTGCAGAACCGCTTCCTGGGAGGGAACGAGAGAGCCTACCCCGCGAACCTGGCGCAGCATCGGACCTCGCTTCACAGAGTCGGTCCATACGGTGCCGCGCTCTACCGTGGGTGCCGCCGGCCGCAGCCGGTAAACCGCGATTGTGACCGCCGCGATAGCCACCACGGCCACAGCCGACACAGCGATCTGCCGCTTACGTTTCTGTAGTTTGAACTCAGGACGGGCGATATCCATCACAGAGAGCAGTGGCAAGTTCCACGCCACTCGGGAACGGGATGCAAGTCATTGAAACGGAACGGAATGAGCCAACGTGGCGCCTCTCTTGTGAGGCGAGAAATGTCCGGATGAGGAACCTACTGTCCATGATCGGACAGTTCGCAACGGTGGCTTCATGTAGCCCTTGTGCGTTTCGCAACAATCTTAAGATGTAAAGGTGACTGACTAAAAATCCGTAAACAACTTGCTGAGGAGGCCGTCTATTGGATGAGACTTTGAGTGACGGGATGTGTGCGCTTCCTCGATGGAGAGGCAATGATCGATTGGCTGCAAAAATTATTCGACTGGCTGCGAGGGTTTTTCGATCCTGACATCCTGCTCCAGGATCTGCGCTACTCACTTCGCACGCTGCGCCGAGATCGCGTCTTTGCCTCCGTCGCTGTATTGATTCTCGCACTGGGAATCGGCGTCAACATAGTCGTATTTAGCGTGGTGAATACCATTCTGCTGCGCCCGCTTCCCTTTCGTGATTCGCAGCAACTCGCGTGGCTCGCGGGGAACAACGGGGTGGGCGGCCTTTCTGACACCACATACCGTGTGGACGCGTACGAGGAGTTCCAGCGCGACAACCACTCTTTCCAAGAGATTACGGCTTTCGTGCCTTATTATTCCATCTCCGAAACCAAGCTAATGGGTCGGGGCGAGCCGAAACCTGTTTCCAGCGTCTGGGTTGCAGCAAATTTCTTCCAAACTCTGGGCGTGCAGCCCGTGCTCGGACGGCTTTTTTCGCCCGAAGAGTGCGTGAAAGGCGGAAGGCCCGCGGTTCTGTTGAGCCACCCATTTTGGCAGCGGCAGTTCGGCGCGGATCCGTCGATCATAGGCCAAGCGATTCGGCTTAATAATGATTCGGTTACCGTCGTCGGCGTGCTGCCGGAGCGGTTCGACTTCGGCGCTGTTTTCGCGCCCGGGGCGAAGATGGACATTTTTGTTCCGGCCATCATGGATGGCTTTCGGAATTGGGGACACATGCTGTCGATGGTTGGCCGTCTCAAGCCTGGAGTGACCGCCGCGCAGGCGCAGGCCGAATCGAACATTTTCTTCCGGCCCCTCAGCGCGACGCATCCTGAGTGGATGGCCGATGCTGCCACAGAAATCGCCGGGCTAAAAGACTATGTCAGCGGCAAACTGCGGCGGTCGCTGATTGTTCTTTGGTGCGCAGTAGGGCTTATTCTTCTCATCGTCGGCGTGAACCTTTCCAATCTGCTCTTGGCTCGGGCCGCTGCGCGCAGCAAAGAATTTGCCATGCGCACCGCGCTCGGCGCGGGACGAGGACGGCTGATTCGCCAGTTGCTGGTGGAGAGCCTGGTCTTGTCGAGTATCGGTGCCTTGTTTGGCCTGCTTTTCGCCTTTGTCACGACATCGTACCTCGCCCACCAGGGATCGATCGCGCTTCCATTGCTCAGTAGCGTGAGGGTGGATTCGAGCGGGCTTGTCTGGACCCTACTCATCGCGGTCGTAGCTACAGTTCTGTTCGGCCTTGCTCCCGGATCCAGAATTTCGGTGGACAATCTGCAGGAAGCGCTCAAAGACTCCGGGCCGGCCATGAGTCAGGGAAGAAAACATGAGCGCCTGCGAGCTATCCTCGTGATCTCGGAGGTCGCGCTGTCCTTCGTACTTCTGGTCGGCTCCGGCCTGCTGCTGCGCAGCTTTCTCCGCGTTCTCGACGTCGATCTAGGATTCAAGCCCAGCCACGCCGCGGCCCTCAAGATCGACTACAACGACGGAGGCAATCGGACGCGCCGCGCGGCAGTTTTGCAGGACCTTCTAGCTCGCATTGGTGCAATACCTGGCATCGAATCGGCCGGCATCGCAGACATGCTCCCCTTGGATCGTAATCGCAGCTGGGATCTGACCGCAAAGGGCAAGGTTTATCCCAAGGAAAGAAATTCCGATGCCTTCGTCTACATCGTGACGCCGGGCTACCTCGATGCGATGGGCATGCATCTGCGCGAGGGACGCGACTTCAGTTGGCAGGATAGCAACGACAGCGAACACGTCATCCTCATCAATCAGGCCGCCGCTCGCCGGGAATGGCCGGGCGAAGATCCGGTTGGGCGCTTGGCGGAGGGAATCGGAGAGAAAGATACTCGGGTGATTGGAGTCATCTCCGATGTGCGTGAGAGCAGCGTGGAGGAGGCTTCCAGTCCCGAGGTTTACGTGCCCGCGACCCAGTCCGAGCCCGAGGGAGCGGAGTTGGTCGTGCGCACTAAACTTCCGCCGGAGGTTTTGGCGTCCGGTGTGATGAGCACTCTGCGTTCGATCAATCCCGGGCAGCCTGCCACGGAATTTCGTCCCATCCAGCAAATCGTGGATCATGCGGTCTCGCCGCGGCGCTTCTTCGTCCTATTGGTAGCGGCATTCGCGATGCTTGGCCTGGTTCTGGCATCGCTTGGGATCTATGGAGTGATCTCTTACTCGGTGACTCAGCAGACGCAAGAGATCGGCATCCGCATGGCCCTGGGTGCGACCGCGACGCGAGTGCAAGTCGGCGTCATCGCCAAGACATTGCGCCTCGCGCTTCTCGGAATTGCAGTGGGAATTCTGGCATCGTTCGCAGTCGCTAGGGGAATCGCCTCCCTGCTCTTCGGAACCGAGCCTTCCGATTCCATGACATTCGCCGGCATGATTCTGCTGCTGAGTGCCGTGGCCTTGGTTGCGGGATACATTCCCGCGCGCCGAGCGTCACGCATCAACCCGATGACGGCTCTGCGCAGCAATTGACCGGCAGTTCCCCGAGCACCGACAATTCATATCACTGCACTGGGTTGCCGTCGGCGTCGATCTTGTGGACCTCGCCCAGGTTCAGCTCACGGATGCCGGATTCGACCTTGCTCATGTCTCCTACGACCACCCACACCAGATGGTTGGGCAAGATGTATTTCTTGGCGATTTCATTGGCGCTGTCTGGCGTTACGGCCAGCGCTTTTTGAGTGAAGGTGTTGTAGTAATCCTCCGGCAAGCCAAACTCGAGGATGTTGCCATAAGCGCCGCTGAGTTGCTGGACGGTCTCAAAAGTACCGGGCAGCGCGAGGGTAGCATTATCCTGTTCATCCTTGAGTTCTTCCGGCGTGATCGGTTTTGAGCCCACGACATTCTTGTATTCCTTGACCAATTCAACCATGGATTCTTTGGTCTTGTCGGTTTGCACCGCGGAGATGCTGATATAAGGACGCTGGCCGCGGACAGGCGGCAACACGGTGCGTACGCCGTAGGACCAATGCTTGTCCTCCCGCAGGTTCATGTTGATTCGCGAACTGAAGTTTCCGCCAAAGATGCTGTTCACAAGTTGCAGCGCGATGGCATCAGGATCCTTCTGTGGAGGCGCCAGTTGCGCGCCTAAAATCATGCTCTGTCCAGATCCTGGTCGGTCGATGAGATAAACCACGTTCTTTTCTGGATCCCCCACGTGCGGCACGGTTCGTTGGGGAACGTCGCCTGGCTTCCAGGAAGCAAAAAGCCGTTCGAGCTTGGGTTTGATTTCAGCCAGTGTGGTGTCACCAACCACCAACAGCGTGGCGTTGTTCGGCTTGTACCAGGTATCGTGAAACTTGGCCAAATCCTCGCGGGTCATCTTGCTCACGCTGGCCTCGGTGCCGGTGCCGGTGAAAGGCACCGCGTAGGGATGTCCCTTGCCATACAGCAGCGTCGGAACCACCCGCAACGCCATGGGCTGGGGCGTCACCTTTTCGCGCTTGATGCCGGCCAGGCGTTCCTTCTGCAAGCGCTGGAACTCTTTCTCCGGAAACGCCGGATGCAGGATGAGATCCGCATAAATGTCGAGCGACTGGTCCATCGTGCTCTTGAGCGTATTGAGGTTGACCAGCGAATAATCGAGATTGGCGCCAGCACTAAAGTTGGCGCTGAGGGATTCCAGTTCTTCGCCAATCTTGAGCGAATCGCGCGTTGGGGTTCCTTCTTCCAGCATGCGCTGCTCAAAACTGTCTGTGCCGGTTGCGTTGGCGGGATCGGCAGAGTATCCGCTGTCGACCAGCAGACTGAAGTTCACCACGGGGGCAGTGTGGCGCTCCGCCAGCACGATCTTCAGCCCATTGCTGAGCGAGGATTTCTGCAAGGGAGGAAGCTTGAGCGACATCGGGTCGCCCGTGGTGGGTTCTTTCGACCGGTCAAGTTTGGCTTCAGTCTTGAACGAAGTCGGGTAGGGATGCACCTCCAGCACGTAGTCGCCGTCGCTGAGCCAGTCAACGGCAGCCTTCTTCACCGCGGCGGGAGTAGCCGCCTTCACTCCCTTGAGATATTCCTTATAACAGTCGGGATTGCCCGTGTAGGTCTGGCAGCGCGCCAGCAGGTCGCTTTTGCCGCCGAAGCCGCCAATCCGTTCCACGATGCGTGCGTACCTGCCAAGAATCTGCGTCTTGGCCAATTGCAGCTCGGCGGCGCTGGGGCCGTTCTTGAGGAAGTTTTGCAGTTCTTCCTCCGCGGCCGTTTCCACTTTACTCAGATCTCCGCCCGGATTCGCGGTGAGCGTGAAATCGAACTGCCCGCCGATCTCGTTTGTGTCATTATCCGAGGTCGCGCTGGTTGCAATCTGATCTTTGTATACCAGGCGCTTGTAGAGCCGCGACGTTTTGCCCTGGCCGAGCACCTGCGCCGCCAAATCCAGCAACGATTCTTCCGGCGAGCCGAATTCCGGCACGTTCCATACGCGATAGAGACGAGCCTGCGGTACACGGTCCTGCACCCAGCCGCGGTGCGTGCCGGTGCGCTTCGCGATCCAGACTTCTTGTTTGGCGATGGGCGGCCCAGCAGGAATCTCGCCATAATACTTTTCCACTTTTTCGCGCACCACTTCCGGTGTGACGTCGCCGGCGACCACGACCGTGACATTGTTCGGTCCATAATAGGTTTTGAACCACTCCTGCACGTCGCTTAAGGACGCCGCGTCAAGGTCTTTCATGGAACCGATTACCGTCCATGAGTAAGGATGGCCGACCGGGTACGTGTTCTCCACGATCAGCTCTTCAGTAACGCCGTAGGGCTGGTTCTCATCCTGGCGTTTTTCGTTTTGCACCACGCCGCGCTGCAGGTCGAGCTTTTTCTGGTCGAGCACGCCCAGCAAATGTCCCATGCGATCGCTCTCCGCGAATAGGGCATAGTCCAGCATGGAAGTAGGCACATTCTCAAAATAATTCGTGCGATCGTTGTTGGTGGTACCGTTCATGTTCGTGGCACCGACCCGTTCCATGGCGTTGATATAAGTGTGATTGAAGTCATCGCTGCCGCTGAACATCAGATGCTCGAAAAGATGGGCAAAGCCGGTCTTGCCCTGCTTCTCGTTCTTGGAGCCCACGTGATACCAGGTGTTCACGGCGACAATCGGGGCCTTGTGGTCCTCATGCACCAGCACAGTCAGACCGTTGTTGAGCACAAATTTCGTGTAAAGGATGTCTGGAATCGGGATGTCGACGCTTACACTCGCTGTTGGAGCCTTGTGGACCTGCGCCGTTTGCGACTGAGCCACGGCGGCGATCGGGTTGCCGATCAGTGAGGCGATGACAGCGAGCAGACTTATCACAGAAGATGTCAGTTTGTTTCTCAAGCTTGCCTCCAGTTGTTCCAGATCAAAGCTGGGCGGTTCCGCACAACACTCTACACAAAGAAGATACCTGTCGTCACCACTCGCCTTTAAACAGGAGATGAACAGCAGAAGTCCCCGTCTTTTCGAAGAAGGCTTGCGCGAACCGGGACAGTTCACTTCACCAGTTCGGATACGCCTGCGCGAATAGAGGAAGAGCAACAGGTTGCTTCGCAGAAGGAATTGCCAGAAGAATCCACAAACTGAGAGCACGGAAACAGATCAATAAGCGTTCCTGCTGTTGAAAATACGCAGCAAGGTCATGGAAATGATCTGCAGATCGAAGGTCAGGCTCCAGTTGCGAAGATAGTACAAATCATACTCCACACGCTTCTGGATCGAAGTGTCCCCGCGCCAGCCGTTCACCTGTGCCCAGCCGGTGATTCCGACCTTGAACGTGTGGCGGAAGTTATAGCGCTCGATTTCCTCCAGAAACCTCTCCACAAAATGTGCTCGTTCAGGTCGCGGACCGACGATGCTCATGTCCCCCCTCAACACGTTGAGGAATTGGGGGAGTTCGTCGAGATTGGTCTTCCGTAGCAGAACGCCCACCATTGTCCGTCGCGGATCGTTGGTGCAGGTCCAACGCGTATCTCCTTCTTCCCGGCTCCCTACCCGCATGGTGCGAAACTTCAACATGCGGAATACCCGGCCGTTGAGCCCGACACGCTCTTGGATGAAAAAGACAGGACCACGGCTGGAGGCTTTAATAGCGAGTGCGATCAGCAGGCTAATCGGCGAGGTAAGCAGCACAACGAGGAGCGAAAGGGCCACGTCGAAGGCACGCTTCTGAAA
>Ga0182024_10008588_pt1 | contig 21447 bp, 21 predicted proteins | sample P32metaG_FD_120480 | JGI IMG/M metagenome (GOLD analysis project Ga0182024, IMG submission 120480) | Permafrost microbial communities from Stordalen Mire, Sweden - P3-2 metaG (Illumina Assembly) | ecosystem: Environmental > Terrestrial > Soil > Wetlands > Permafrost | place: Sweden: Stordalen...
AAGCAACAAAATGGCAGAACAAGGAACAGTAAAGTGGTTCAACGACGCTAAGGGCTACGGCTTCATCAGCCGGCAGACTGGCGAAGATGTATTTGTGCACTTCTCGGCTATCCAGGCGGGCGGATTCCGCAGCCTGCAGGAGGGCCAGAGCGTGGAGTTCGAGGTAACCAAAGGACCTAAGGGCTGGCAAGCTGAAAACGTTCGCCCTCTGTAATTAGGCGACGTACAACTAAGACCTCGTGCCCGCAACCGCAAAAAGGGGCGGGCACGTTTATAGAAACGTTCCATCCGGGAGTCTCCTACATGCAGGCTGAATTAAAGGGTTCCTTCGCTGTTATCCGCTACAACCTACGTACTTATGAGTCGGGCGGTGTTATGGCCGTGATTAAAGGTAAGGACAGCGCCGAGGCGGTGCTGAAACAGTTTGAACAGAGCCAGACCTCCGAGGATCGCCACATTGGCTGGCGCTATTTTCTCGAAAAGACGGATCTGAAAGCAGGAATGGACCCGGTGGAAGCAACTGCCCTGCGCCAGTCGCGGCTCGAAATTCGTGAAGCCGAAGCCTAGGGTTGAGTTCTTGGTAGCGCCTGTTTCGGACACCCCGTTCATATCAGTCCGCCCCAAAAATCAACGCCATCCCACCCCAAAATGAATGTCATCCCACGTCCAAAATGATCTGTCATCGTTTGAAGGAGCGCCGCTTATGGTCGCAGTTGAAGTGCATGCTTCCACCTAGAGCAACAACTTTCCGCGGCCTTCGTGGGCACATTCTGCCGGGCTGCCGTTTGCTTCGGCAAAATCTTCCGGAATTCTCCATCTCTTAAAACTTCTTTTAACTTCTTCACGAAAAAACCTTGTTTCTACGCGGGGTTGGGCAATCTTCTTCTAACCATTGAAACGGCTGGCCGCGTGCTTCTATTCCTGCGGAGAAACCAATTGGGCAGCGGATACTATGCAGCATGTGCAGGTTTAAGAGCGCAGAGTCAGGCGCTCGAACTGATTGCCAACAACGTAGCCAACATCAGTACTACGGGATATCGCGGGCAACAACCCCTGTTCCACTCACTGCTGGCGAGCGCGGGCCATCAGATCGCCGATCCGCTTAATCACGCCATCAACGATTTCGGTGTAATCGAAGGCACCCGAACCGATCTGGCCGCGGGGAACCTGGAGCGCACCGGGAATGCGATGGATCTGGCCATCGAGGGCAAAGGATTTTTTGAAATTAAAACGGGCACGGAAATTCTCTATACCCGCAACGGCAATTTTCAAGTTTCTGCAAAAGGTCAATTGACAACCGCAACCGGGGACTTGGTTCTTGGGGAAAACGGGTTGCCCAAGAAGCCGGGATTGCCGATCACCCTGCCGCCCGGAGATATCTCGATTAGTCCCGATGGAACCATATCGGCTAACGGCGCAGTGGCGGGAAAGTTGAAGATCGTAGAGTTTGCGCCGGGCACGGTGCCACTGGCCATGGGCAACTCGTACTATTCCGTTCCCGCAGCTGCATTGAGAATCAGCCCGGATTCGTACGTCCGCCAAGGCATGCTGGAAGCTTCCAACATCGATTCCGTGAAGGCAGTCGTCGACATGATTACGGTGCAACGTCATGCCGAAATGCTGGAGCGGGCGATGTCGGTGTTTTCATCCAATCTCGATCACATTGCAGCCAATGATCTGCCGAAACTTTAGGAGAAATCATGTTACGAGCTTTATATACCGGGGCCAGCGGGATGAGCGCTCAGGAAACTAACTTGGACAACGTCGCCAACAATCTTGCCAACTCGAGCACCACCGGCTTTCGCAAACGCCGGGTGCAGTTCGAAGACATGATTTATCAGAACGTGGTTATGCCGGGCGCGGCGGCCACCCAGCAAACCACCTTTGCCGCGGGCTTGCAGATTGGCTTGGGAACCCGCACTGCGACTTCCGAGGTGGTGCAGTTACAAGGCGACTTCAGCGCCACCGGCAATCCGCTGGATCTGACGATTCAAGGCAACGGATTTTTTCAGGTGACCTTGCCGTCAGGCGAAACCGCGTACACACGCAGCGGCGCTTTCCAGGTTGACTCGAATGGAAATGTGGTGACGGCGGATGGCAATCCGCTTACGCCCGGGATCACCATTCCTACCGGCGTAACCTCTATCACCATTGGCCTCGACGGCACCGTCAGCGTAACCTCGGCCGGGCAGACCACAGCGCAACAGGTTGGAACCATACAACTGGCCATCTTCCCCAATCCTGGCGGGCTGAATAGTACGGGCAACAATCTTTTTCTGGCGACAACGGCTTCGGGAGATCCGGTACAGGGCACTCCCGGAGGCAGCGAGGGATTAGGAACCATTGAGCAGGGCTACCTCGAGCAGTCCAACGTGGATGTGGTTGAAGAATTCGTGCAGATGATTGTGGCGCAGCGTTCCTATGAAGCTAATTCGCGGGTAGTGCAAGCTGCCGACGAAATGCTGCAAGGACTGAACCAGCTCGGTAAGTAAGGAGTGTCTGATGAAGTATCTTGGGCTGGGCGCGAGTTGGATGTTGCTGGCGTTATTTCCCGTCACCATGTGCGTGGCCATTGAACGCGTCAACATGAATCAGCCTGCAGTGCAGTTGCGCGATATGGTTCAGGTAAATGGGAAGCAGGTTTGGCTCTCCGATCTGTTGCCGGCGGATGCGCCACTAGCATTACAGAAAACCGGTGCGGCCATTGCATTGTGTCAATCTCCGCAGCCCGGAAGCGCGCGAGTGCTGGAAGCGGAACAAATCACCGGTAAACTCTCTGCCCGCCCGGAACTACTTCGCCGGCTGACCATACCCTGGCGCGTCACCGTGCGGTACGCAGGTTGGCCGATCGGGGAAGACTCGGTACGCGTGGCGGTCTCGAGGTTCCTACGCGCGCGATGGAAAGCCAGTCTGCCGGACGCGGCACAACTCAAGTGGCCAGAGATGTTGGCGGTCACAGAAAAAGACTCCGCCCTGCAAGTCATGGCTGCGAATTGGGACAACCGCCAGCAGGCGATGCAACTTCGCCTGCGCTGTTCGCACCGCACATCCTGCGGCAGTTTTCTGGTGCATATAGTTCTACCAGCGCCGCTTACAGAGGAATGGCATACCCGATTAGAGCCGGGGAGCGGCCTCAATTCTTCAGGCGACGGAGACTCAGCCCTGATGGCATCGGGCGCTGCGCTGGCGGAAAAGGGCAAACCGGCAACTTTGATTTTGGATAGCAGCGACATGCGCATCTCGGTGCGCGTGATCTGCCTGCAGGCGGGCGCGTTGAATCAGGAAATACGCGTCCTTGATGCGCGCACCCGGCACGTCTTCCATGCCGAAGTAGTGGGCGCGGGAATGTTGCACGCAGCTTTATGAGGTCGAAAGGAAAGCTTATGTCGTGGCCGCGAACTATCGCTGTTCTGGTGGCTGGTCTGACAGCGGCTTCCATCTCACCTCTGGCGATGGCAAAAGAAACCAAGCCCAAGACCATCCAGCATGAGACTCAGGCGGCATACATCCAGAGAATGCAGCAACAGTCCCCGGACTTGTCGCATGCCACTCCCGGCAGCCTATGGACGGACAATGGAAGGTTTGCCAGTCTGAGCTCTGACTATAAAGCCATGCACGTGGGCGATGTGATCATCATCGTGGTGGCGCAGGGCACGACGGCGAATAATTCGGCCAGTGTTTCCACCGCGCGAACTCTGAGTGCGAGTTCCGGCATCACGGCTTTACCCGGGATGCTCAAAACCGCCGGCGTGGCCAGTCTTTTCTCCCCCAACTCGAGCGCCACTCTGAGCGGGAAATCGCAAGGCTCGACCACCTCCGCTTTGACTGACACTTTGGGTGGAAGGGTGGTGGCGGTTCTGCCCAGCGGCGTGCTGGTGGTTGAAGCCGAACGCCAGCTGACCATGAACAATGAAAAGCAGACCATTCTGGTGCGAGGACTGGTGCGGCCGGGCGACGTCACTACCACGGGCACGGTGCAGTCGAACCAGGTGGCAAACCTGGAACTGGAGCTCAAAGGCAAAGGCGTGCTCAGCGACGGGGTACGGCCTCCGAATGCGCTGATCCGGGGATTGTTGTGGCTGGTGGGATTCTAGGAATTAATTATGAAGCATTGTTTGCTTTTTCTGATTTTGTTGCTGACTTCGGTCGCCGGATATGGCGAAGACGCGGTGCGCAAAGCCTTAATTCGCGACATCACCAGCATTGAAGGGATTCGCGAAAACCCCGTCCTCGGCTATGGCGTGGTGGTGGGACTGCGCAATACCGGCGACAAGCAGCAAACCGTTTTTACCATTCAAATGCTGAGTAACATTCTGCAGAAGATGGGGGTGCAGATTCCGCCCGCCCTTGCCACCACCGTCATCGTGAAAAACGTGGCCGCAGTTTTTGTGACCGCCAACCTGCCTCCCTTTGCCAGTCCAGGCACCCAACTGGACGTTACGGTTTCTTCGGCGGGCGACGCCAAAAGCCTGGAGGGTGGGCTACTTCTACTCACGCCTCTTTATGGAGCCGACGGTCAAGTGTATGCCGCAGCCCAGGGGCCGCTGATATTGGGCGGATATAGTGAGAGTTCGGCAGCCAATTCCAAGCAACTGAACCATCCCACGGTTGGGCGCATCCCCGGGGGCGGACGGGTTGAGCGTGACAGTTCGCTCGATCTGCGTAAGCTGGAGAAGGTGTCGTTAATGTTGAACGAGCCCAACTTCACGACCGCCGAAGAAGTGGCGGGCGCGATTGATCGCGAATTCGGCAAAGAGATTGCCTCGGTTATTGACAGCCGTCGCGTCGACATCGATGCGGTTGCTTCCGGCGCCGCCACTCTTCCCGCGTTAATGGCGCGAGCCGAGAACCTTACGGTCGAAGTCCATCATCGGGCGCGGGTGGTGGTGAACGAGCGCACTGGAACCGTGGTTATGGGCAGAGATGTCCGGCTGGGTGCGGTTTCGATTCTGCATGGCAACCTGTCGATTGAAGTGGCCACGCGGTTCCTGGTGTCGCAGCCGAATCCATTGTCGCTGGGGAAGACCGAGGTCGTCCCTGAGACCATTGTGAAAGCGGAGGATGTCCCCGCCCGGCGCATTGAACTGGGTGAGGGTGCCAGCGTCGAGCAACTGGTTACCGGACTGCAGAAGATCGGGGCCACGGCACGTGATGTGATTGCGATTCTGCAAGCCATCAAGGCTGCCGGAGCGCTCGAAGCCGATCTGGAGGTGATCTGATGAATACACTCGCGCCCGCTGCTGCCGCCGGCTCCACGGCTGCAACCGAAGCCTATGGCAAGCGGGTGGCAAAAGCCGCACACCAGTTCGAAGCGGTGCTGCTCAACTCGCTGCTGGGGTCGCTGGACCACACCTTCTCTGCGCTTCCGGGAAAGAAAACTGACTCCGTGGCCGACGACTACCACTCGATGGGCATGCAGGCATTGTCATCGACGTTGGCGGCGCACGGCGGGGTAGGCATTGCCAGCATGATTATCCGCAATCTCATGCGCACGAAGGGACACAGCCATATCAGCCAAACCGGGCCCACTAAAGTTCCCTAACCGTATGCCGATAAGCACAAGTAGAGCCACGAAAGGGCCAGAAAGTGCATGCAAAGAGGCAGGCCAACAGTTACGCCTGCCAGACTGGACTCTCGGATTAAAGCTTTCTAATGCGCTGCCGATAGCTTAACTGCACAGGCATTCAAGGCGAGGAGACAAGCTATGAGAATCGACTTAAACGCAAGCAGTCCGGAGGCTTTAGATCCGAGGCAATCGACCAAGCCTGGTTCGCAGCCAGCTAGCGGAAGCTCGAGCACCACGGCGCAGGTCGGGGTAGACACTGCCAAATTTTCTCCGGATCAAGCGCGGGCGCAACAACTGGCTTCGCAGGTAAACCAGATGCCCGAGATGCGGCAGGACAAAGTTGCAGCTCTGCAGCGCGCCGTGCAAGCCGGCGCTTACCAAGTTACGCCGGCGCAGACCGCGGGAGCATTATTTTCCGCCATGCAACGCAGCCCGGCTTGATAGCTGATGCAATGAGTTTCGGGCGGATGGGTGGCAAAGGTGATGAGTGACATAAGCAGCGATCGCATAGAGCCAACGCCGCGAGTGATCGGGCCGCACGGTTCGGGAGAGCGGAATCAGTCCGATTCGAGGTCACGGCGCCGGCCGACTCCTCCGCAGGAAGAGCCTGAGCCGGAATCAGATCCCGACACTCCCGCGCATCAAGTGGACCGCCGCGTATAAGCAGGCAGCATTCGGATGATTGATCAGGAAATCATTGCTGGACTCGAGTTGGGGAACAAGCGACTGGATTTACTGCGCGAGCTGGCGAGTTCGCTGCAGTTGGCGCAGGCCGCGGTGGTGCGCTCGGATCTCAGCGGGATCGATGGCCAAACCGGGCGCCAGCAGGAGATCTGTAACGCTCTGCGGCAGCTTGCAAGCGTAGGTTTGCGACTTCCCGGAACCACGGTAGCGGGTGGATCTCGAAAACCGAATCGATGGGCAGAGTTGCCCGAGATCGATCTTGCTCCCGGTCTGCGGCAGCGCTGGGACGCATTAGGGCGGGAATTGCAGCAGGTAGAGACGCAGGTGAGCCAGTTGAACCGGATTTATGAAGGATTGTTGCGCCGCGCTCAATGTACCCTGCAGATTTTCATCCGGCTGCTGGCCAATTCAGCCAATACCTATACTCCTCCGAAGTGTGCTCCCGCTAAACCTCCATCGAGGTTGGAAGCCAGCCATGTCTAGTCTGTTTGGCTCACTCGCGATTGCCACTGGAGCGCTGGGCGCGGATCAGGGCGCCATGGATGCGACTACCAACAATGTGGCCAATGCCAACACTCCAGGCTATTCGCGGCTAGTACCGGTACTGGTCCAGAGCGATCCCGTGGTGATCGGGAACGTCACCTACGGCGAGGGAGTTGTCCTGCAGCAACTGCGCAGCGTGCGCGACCCCATTTTGCAGCTGCGTATTGAAAATGAAACCCAGCAGCAAGGACAGCTGAACACGGTGGTCTCGGCCATGCAGCAGGCGCAAGTGCAATTTACCAGCAGCAGCAGCGACATCGGTTCGGAAATCTCAAACTTGTTCTCCAGCTTGAATCAGCTCTCCACCGATCCCACCAATGCTTCGCTGCGGCAAAGCGTGCTGGCGGCGGCGGGAAATCTTTCCACCGTTTTTAACAATACCTCGAACGCGCTGAGCCAACAGCGGACTAATCTGGATTTGAATGTCAGCCAGACGGTGCAGCAGGTAAACACACTCAGCGCGCAGATTGCGGGATTGAACACGAACATCAGCCAACTGGAGGGGGTTGGTCAGGACGCCAGCGCCTTCGAGGACCAGCGCGATGTGGCCATTGGCCAGCTTTCCAATTTGATCGGTGTTTCCACCATTCAAAGCGACAACAGTTTAACCCTCACCACCGGAAATGGCTCGCCGTTGGTGGTGGGTGGTCAGAGCTTCAACCTTAGCACCCAGTCGAATGCTTCCGGCTTTCAGGATGTGTATTCGCAAGGCCAGGACATCACTTCCAAATTGACTTCGGGAGAGCTGGGGGGATTGGTTCAAGTGCGTGACCAGACCATCCCCGGCGTGATTTCAAATCTGGACACGCTGGCGTCGGGGCTGGCTAACGCCATGAATGCAGCCAACGCCAAGGGTTTCGATCTGTACGGGAATCCCGGGGGAAACATATTTGTTCCGCCGGCGGGAACCGGGCAGGGCTATGCCGCCACCATGGCAGTTGCGATCACTGATCCTTCGCTGATCGCCGCCAGTTCCGATGGCACCCAGGGCAGCAACGGGAATATAGCCGTGCTGACCGCAGTCGAGAACCAGAATGTTGCCGGCGGGCAGACCCCCACCGACTACTATTCGAATATTGTTGCCAACGTAGGCAACGATGTAGCCAATGCCACGGCGGAGTTGAGTTCAACCCAGCTGGCCTTGAATCAGCTGCAAGATCAACTAGGCAGCGTTTCCGGAGTAAGTTTGGATGAGGAAGCCGCCAATATGGTGCAATATCAACGCGCCTACGACGCCGCCGCCAACGTCGTCACTACCATCAACGACATGATCTATACCGCCATCAATATGAGTACATTAACAGTATGAGTTCGATACGCGTCAATCCGTTCCCCATGCCTGATCTGTTGGCTGCGGTCGAGCAATTGCAGCGGCAGCAGTCGAATGCCACGCTTGAGCTGGCGACGGGCAGCAGCATCAACAAACCCTCTGACAACCCGGAGGGCGCCGCCCAACTGGTCAAACTCAGCGATCTGAGCAGTCAACTGGATTCGTTTCAGCACAGCGTTAGTGCCATCAGCGGGCAATTCTCTACCGCGGATGCCACGCTCAGCTCGGTGGTAACCGTGTTGCAGAGGGCCATCACGTTAGGAACCGAAGGAGCTAATGGAACGCTTTCCGACGCCGACCGGCAGGCTATTGTCGTCGAGCTCACGGGAATTCAGTCGCAGCTTCTCAGTCTGGCCAATACGTCCTACCAGGGGCAATATATTTTTTCTGGTACCTCGACCACGCAACCTTTTGTGCTTGATCCCACCCAAACCTCCGGCGTCCGTTATACGGGAAATAGCGGGATCAATGATGTCACCATCGGAGCCGGTTACCAATTGCAAGTGAACGTGCCCGGCTCGCAGGTTTTCAACGGCGCTGCGGACACCTTCCTGGCCATCAATAATCTGATTACTTCGATGGAAAGCAACACCGGAATCGGCACGGCAGTGACTAATGTCGGCAATGCTCTCACCTACATTAGTGGTCAGCAAGCCTTCTATGGCAACGCCATCAATCAAACCCAAAGTCAGCAAACTTACCTCAGCGCGCAGAGCGTGGGCCTGGCCCAGCAGCAGAACACGATTGGAGCTGCGGACCTGACCGCGGTGGCGAGCCAGTTGGCTCTTGATCAAACGTCGCAAACCGCAGCCCTCGAGGCCATTGGCAAAATGCCGCAAACCAGCTTGTTTGATTATCTGAAATAGAAGCACTCGCGGAAAAACAAACTCCACATTATCGGTTTTCAAAGATTATCAGTTTGAAAATCGATTTTCCGGCTCGCTTAACTCCGGTGGAGTGGGGCTTAGAGAGTTGTGCGGCTGGCTTCAGCCCAGGCTCTTGCCGCAGCCATATGCGATTGCAAGGTCTGCAACCGCGCCTTTTCTATCAGCAGACGTCCTTGAACCCAGGGCAAAATTCTCTCCAGCTGCTCCAGATTTTTCCGGTATTCGGCGATATCGGCTGCCGTATCTGCACTCCCGGCGATTGCAGGAGGCAGGCCGCGCAGGTGTTCGGCTGCGCTTCGCAACTCCTGCAACAAATCGGTGAATTCGGTGGGCGAAATAGTGGCGGGGCGATCAGGTCCGCCGCGAAGGCGATCCAACCGGGCACGCAAGTATTGATTGGCTACGCCTAAGCTGCGCATGGTAACGGTCGGCATGGTAGCGCTGTACATGTGGGTGGCGGGCATTGGCTCTCAACCCGCAAAACTGCGCCGAGCGGACGGTGCAGCATCCGCTTGCAGCGCAACTGGTTTTGTCGGTGCGGCAGGGGTTTCGGCGCGCTCCACTTCACTCCAAGCTTCACGCACCACCAGAAGATCGGTGATCTGCTGCGACAAAATTAGTTGCGATACGGAGAATTGCGCTTTTGCCAGATTGGCCCGCAGTTGCTGGTAGAAGTGCTCAAGATTGAGGGCAACCTTGCCGCCGGCGTTCTTATTCAGGCTCGACTGCAGGTAACCAATCACAGAAATGGCGTGATTGATTTTGTTCGTCCGCAGTTCGATCTGATTGTGTTTGATGGCATTCACCGCCTGTCGCAGATCTTCGATCATTTGCTCGTAGAGCAACACGACCAGCCGTACCGGCCCGGCGCCTCGGATGGCAGTTTCTCGATAAACGTTTGTAGGGTTCATAAGTGGTTTATAGTCCTGAAGTTAGAGTGGGATTGGAGGAGCCGGATGCCCCGCCGGTAGAGGTCGTGCCTAGCGAGCCCAGGATCTCGGTAACCGATTGCAGAAGAATTGGGTACTGCTGCAGCGAAGCGTTCACTGCGTCGTATTGCTGCGTCAATTGCGTCGTCTCAAGGGTTAGCTGGGTTTGAAAGTTAGTGATGGTAGTGGTGAGATCCGCCTGTTCAGCCTGGTTTTGCGACAGATCCACATTTAAGGGACCAGTCGTAGGATTAGTGAGATTGTTCAGATCGGCGTTGAAAGCATTGGCGAAGCCGGTCGCCGACGCATTCTGAAAAAAGTTCGTCACCGCCGAGGGATTGGCTGCCAGTACTTGGGCAAACGTTTGACTCGTTGCATCGCTTGCTGATGGCGTAGAGCCTATGGTCAGGGTGCCATCGTTGTTCATGTTAATGCCCATCGCAGCCAGGTTGACCAATCCACTGTTCCCGGTAGTAGAGAAGCCCGCGTCGGCCAGCAAACTGGATTGTAACGAGCTTAAGGATGCGTCCCCTAACAGAGGAGGCGGGGGAATGTTTCCGGTTGGATCCACCACGTATTGCGTGTTAATGGTGCTGACCACGGTGTTGTATGCGGAGACGAAATTATCGACGGCGTTGGTGATCTGGTTTTGATCCGCACCGACGGTGAGCTGTACCGGGTCGCCGCTGATGGATTGGCCGAGCAGACTGAGCGTGACTCCTTGAATCGCGCCCGTAACCGTGTTGCTGGGGCTGCTGAAGGGCACGCCATCAATGGTCAAACCCGCATTGGTGCCACCCACCGGCGTGTCGAAGGTCAGCTTAGTGGCCGGGTTGGGAGTCGTGGTGACGCTGGTGTTAGTGTTGGCCGTGATGGCTACCGCCCCAGCTGGCCCTAGCGCGGAGCTGTCGATGGCCAGGTGGTATCCCCCCGAATCCTGAACTACCGTGGCCGTGAGCCCCCAGTTATTGGCGGCGCTCTGCGTCGTGATATAGGTGGCTAGCGTATTCAGTGTATCGTTGCTCCCCGCCGTGATGGGGAGGTCGTGGATGGGGCCGCTCGTACCCCCGACTTGCAGCTGAATGTCGCCGGGGTTAGCGCTATTGACTAAGAAGGATGCAGTCGGGTCGGGCACATCCGCCGTGTACAGCGTTCCCGTGGTGGTATTGCCCGTAATGGCCAGCGCACCGCCGCTGCCGGAGTTTTGGCTGAACAAGGCAAGCCGCGAACCGTTAGCGTCACTTACTACGTTGGCGGTCACTCCCCAGTTGTTCGCCGTGCTCTGGGTATTGATATAGTTGGCCAGCGTGGTAAGAGTATCGTTGCTGCCCTGGGTGATAGAAATATCGTGGATTGTGCCACTTGCTCCTCCCACTTGCAGCTTGAGATCGCCACCGGTAGCGCCACTCGGCAAGATAGATACACTTGCACCCCCGGCAATGGGATCGGTATAAAGCGTGCCGGTTGTCGCCAGATTGCTCACTGTGATCTGGTGAGTTGCGGCCGTCGCCCCGATTTGAGCAGTCGCGGTCAGTACTGCGGTCTGGGAAGAGGTTGCCGCCTGCGCCGCCATCGCTCCGGTTGGGTCGGCTAAAGCCGCCACCGCTGTCTGCAGGTTGACGAGGTTGTTTTCCATCCCTTCCAGCAAACCGTTTTGAGTCGACAGCGTTGTCTGCTGTCCTTGCCAAACCGTCAACTCGCCACTCTGTGCCGCGATGATTTGCTGGACCACCGAACTTACATTAAAACCTTGCCCCGAAAGAATAGTAGACGGATTTAGACTAACGCCCATGTTGTTTCTCCTTCGTCGCCAACCGTTTGGGGCAGGAGTTTCATGAAATATTTCCCGCGAAATCTCGCGGACAAGGCTTGCAAAACGACGCCGCCCGACAGTTGAAAAACTGGTAAATCATGGCCTCATCCAGCGTATCCGTTGCAATTCGATTTCAATCTTTGCAGGATAACGTCGTCGTGATCGGTGATTCCGCGCGGCATTGGCCCGAATTGAACTGCTTCCTGATGCGGGAAAAGCCAGGCCTACTCAGATCCCTTCGTACGTCTCGACATCCAGTTCAGTCGAAGCTGGAAGGATGATCGCCGGGCTCATGCTCGTACAGAATTACCCAAGGTAAAGTTGGAAGGAGGCAGGGTCAGCCCGCCTCCTTCCGAGTGGAACTTACTGCAACAGTTTTAATACGAGCTGTTGTTGCTGGTTGGCCTGAGCCAGAGCGGAGATGCCGGTCTGTTCCAGGATGGAATACTTGGTGAGGTTCGCCACTGCCGCCGGAATGTCAGCAGCCGTGATGGTGTTTTCCGCCGACGTCAGGTTTTGTATCTGACTGTTGATGACGTTGCTGGCTGCGGTTAACCGGTTAACGCTCGCGCCTAACGTGCCGCGAACACTGGCGACGTTCGAGATAGCCGAGTTGATTAGGATCAACGCGGTTTGCGCGTCGGCCTGTGTGTTCAAGTCCGTAGTGGACAGGTTCACAGCCTGCGCGCCGCTGCCGTTGGTGATTGACGCTGTCGACAGACCCCCAATGGTTACTGCGATTTGGCTGGATCCGATGGCGGTTGAGTCACTCAGGAAAATGTTGGTTGCCGTCGAACCAGTGGTGCTCGGATTGGTGTAGGTTCCGAGTGCAGTCTCTGTATTGGTTGCTCCCACCGCAACGTCGTTGTTGGCGTTGGGGTCGGCGACCACCAGTTGACCGCCCGCGATATAGGCGTGCAACCCAGCCGCATCGCTGGGATTATTGATGGCGGCGACAAGATCTCCGACCTTCTCGAAGCCGACGGTTCCAGTGTTGGCGGTGAAGCTGAAGGTTTTGCCGCCCGCAGTGAAGCTGCTGATGTCGCCATTGGTCAACGCGGTATCTGCGGTAATCGGAGTGCCGCTGGTTCCGGCGTTGCCGACTAACTCGTTGGTGTTGACGGTAGCCGCCCCGGTGGTGATGGTGTTGATGAACGACGTGGGTGCGCCCGCAACCGGTGCGCCCAGCACCGTGTCGGTAGTAGTGACGGCGAGATCAGCCCGATTGAGCGGATCGGTAATTTGGAGTTGGCCGCCGACGACGGTTGCTTTCGCACCGACAGTAGCGTCGGCGTTAATCGCATTGACCAGGTTTTGCACCGTTGGGGCCGTGGTATTGGCTACGCCGGTGGTGGTAGTGATGACCGCTGCTTCGCCGGATACGACCAGGTTGTTGTTGTTATTCGTATCGGTGACTTGCAACTGCCCATTGACGATGGCAGCCGATAAGCCGGCTCCAGATCCACCGGCGACTGCAACGCCGGTCGTTGCGATGGTGCCGCTGCCGGCAACGCTGGCGTTGGTGTTGATGGCCGTAACCAACGACTGCAAGGTTGTCGAAGCAGCCGTGGTGCCGGTGGTGTAGGTGGTGGTGTTGCCTCCGTGGACGATGGTCAGCACAGCGCTGGTGCCCAGAGTCGTAGCCGCGGTGCTGTTCGCGCCGCCGCTGGTTGTCTGTTGGTTCGGGTTGGCGACGCCTGCGGCGGCGGTGTAGGTAAATGTCACTCCGCCCGCGGTAATCGCGGTAGCACCTCCGACTGTAAGTGCAGTTCCGAGCGATATAGCTGCGGTACTTGCATTGTTGGTGCTATCCGTCTGGTTCACGTTGGTCGAGGTGCCGCTTTGAAACACGGCTTGTCCGTTATAGGTTGTCGCGGTGCCGATGCGGTTAATTTCTGACAGGATCGACGAATACTCAGCCTGTATGGCTGTACGTTGACCGTTAGAAACCGTGCCCGTGGCCGATTCGGTGGCCAGCGTGACCGCAGTATTCAACAAATTGGTGACCTGAGCCAGCGCGCCATCGGCGAGTTGCAACTGGCCGACGCCGCCATTCGCATTCGACACCGATTGTGTCAAAGCGCTGATGTTGGCCTGCAACCCGTTGGCAATCGACAAACCGGCAGGATCATCGGCGCCGCTGTTGATACGCGATCCTGAAGATAACTGCTCGAGGGTATTGCTCAAGGCTGTGCTGGTGAGAGTCAGTTGGTTTTCCGCCGCGAGGGACGGAATGTTGTTCAAAATTCCTAATGGCATCGGATTTCTCCCTTAATTCGTTAGTCGTTCGTTTTGGTTGTTAGTTCGTTTGCGTCTTATTTTGTAGTGCCTCCCCAGCAGTTTTTCCGCGGAGGTCCTGTTTCGTGTCTTGCGAAAGCTAGTTTGCCCTCACAAGGTTCATCGGCGCCCCAGGTACGTCCTTTAGTCTTTGCCTTCCCATCCGTCCCGATACCTTTGGAACCTCCGGGTAACTTCGTCGATGTGACCTTTTCTTCATTCTGGCCGATGAAACATAGGAATAAGGTGCGCCGCCGACGGCGTCGCTCAGGAAGTGGCGAATGATTCAATTGACTCGGTTAAACAACAGTCCGCTGATCGTGAACTCGGATCTGGTGAAGTTTGTGGAGCAATCTCCGGATACCGTGATCACCCTCGTCAACGGGGAAAAGATCCTGGTGCGCGAGAAGGCGGATGAGGTTCTGAATCGCATCGTCGAGTACCGACGTTCGGTTTTGCGGGGGATGGCTCCAATCACCACTCATATACCCGCGATGGTCGCGGTGGCAGAACGCTCAGAGCTAAAGACCGACCAACAAGAGAAGAGGTAAGGCTTCGTGGATAAGGCCAGTTGGGGCGGCGTGGTACTCGGTCTGTTCGGGATCATTGGAGGTTTGCTGCTCGAAGGCGGCAGCATCTCGCAGATTGTGCAACCCACGGCCGCGATGATCGTCTTCGGAGGCACGGTCGGAGCCGTGTTGCTGCAGTTTCCCTTGCCGGTTGTGATAAGCGCGGCGGCACGACTCGTACAGGTTTTTTTTCAACCCGATATCAATCCTCGGGGACGAGTACAGGAACTAGTGGAATACGCCAAACGGGCGCGGCGTGAAGGTATTGTTTCGCTGGATGCCGAACTTGAGCTGATCCATGATTCTTTCCTGCAAAAGCCGTTGATGTTGGCGGTCGATGGCACGGAACCGCAAGAGCTGCGGAAATTGATGGAACTCGACCACGACAATCAGGCGGAATACGAAGAGAAAATTCCCCAGGTCTTTGAGTCCGCTGGCGGTTTTTCGCCCACCATCGGCATCATCGGCGCCGTGCTGGGGTTGATTCAGGTTATGCAACACCTTGACAAAATCGATGAAGTGGGAAAAGGCATCGCCGTGGCCTTTGTGGCCACGATTTATGGCGTTGGCGCTGCCAATCTCTTTTTGCTCCCGGTTGCCGGGAAACTTCGCATCCGGATCCGCGAAGAGCAAGCACTGCGGGAGATGACGCTCGAAGGAGTGGTTTCGATTCTCGAAGGCATGAATCCACGCATGCTTGAAACCAAGTTGCTGGGCTATCTGGCTGAAGACAAACCGCAGCCCAGCCCCAAGGCTGAGGCGGAACTAGCGAAATGAGACGCAGAAAAAGACGCGTAAGCCGTCCCAGCCATGATCGCTGGCTGGTTTCCTATGCCGACTTTATTACGCTCTTGTTTGCATTTTTTGTGGTGCTGTATTCTACGGCGCAGGTCGATAGAAAAAAAGTTGCAGCGCTTTCGTCCGCCATCCAAACTGCATTCCAACAACTCGGAGCCAACCCTGCCACTATCAATCCGACGACAAGTCAAGACTTTACCGACATCCACATAGCCTTGCCTGTCTCTGCGACGACACCCATTGATCAACCCCGCGACCTCACCGGCTTGCGCAAAGAATTAGAACAAGCTCTGGCGCCTGAAATCTTGCGCGGCGACGTTGCGTTGCGGATGGGCCGCGACGGCCTGGTTATCAGCCTGCGAGAGGTAGGCTTCTTTGAGAGCGGCTCGGCTGGCGTAAAAGCTGCATCGCAGCCAGCCTTCAGCCGCATTGCCAAATTACTCGGAGAAGGTCAATACAACATCCGTATCGAGGGACATACGGATAACGTGCGTATTCACAATCTGCAATATTCCTCAAACTGGGAACTCTCGACATCGCGCTCGACCGAAATGATTCGCCTTCTGGTTGTGAAGTACGGTCTTGATCCGCAGCGACTCTCGGCGAGCGGTTACGGCGAATACCACCCCATAGCCAGCAACGCTACCGAGGCCGGCCGGGCACTCAATCGGCGAGTGGACCTGGTGGTTTTAGGAAAGCATGAAGCTGAACCTGCTAAGAATCAGCTGCAGGAGAACCTCCCTTGAACCGCGCAAACGCAACCCCTGCGCGAAGTCTGAACTTTCCCGTTGCACCACCCAGCGCGCGACTGATCCAAATTCGCGATCTGGTTTACAAAGTCGCGGGAATGTTTCAACCCGATAGCAAGCTGCGTCTTCTGGAAAGCGGATGCTGGAAGCGAATGCAAGTTCTCGGCGTGACTACGTTGCAGGATTATCACCAATGCCTGATACGCATGCCCGCGTGCGAAGCTGAATTAGTAGCCCTGCTCAATGAAATCACCGTGGGCGAAACGTTTTTTTTTCGCAACCAGCCACAGATCGATGCTTTGCGTAGTGTCGTTCTTCCTCGCATTGTCGAAGCCAAATCCAAAACCTCGAATCGCCATTTGCGAATTTGGAGCGCCGGGTGCTCCACCGGCGAAGAAGCTTACACCCTGAGCATGGTGTTCCGCGAAGAGCTCGCGGGCCAGCTTCAGGGATGGACTTTCGAGGTACTGGCTACCGATTTGAATCAACGCTCCATCGTGCAAGCGGAACAAGGCCTCTACGGCGAATACAGCACCCGACATCTCTCTGAACATTTCAGGAGGAAGTATTTTGTGTCGTGCGGGAACAATTTGCAGATCAACGCCGATGTAAAAACCTTCGTAAAATTCAGCCGCTTGAACTTTCTTGATGATGCCAGCATGGCTTTGCTGGCAGATCTCGATCTAATTTTTTGCTGCAACGTCTTGATCTATTTTCACGGCGCCGCCAAGGGGCGGGTAGTCCAGCACTTTTATGACAACTTGCTGCCTCACGGTTATTTGTTTTTGGGCCAGTCGGAATCTTTGTATGGAGTGAATGAAGACTTTCATCTCGTCCACATGTCTTCAGCGACTGCGTATGTGAAGTCGGACGCGCTACCGGTGCAACTATGAGCAATCAACCTCGCGAGATACTTGGCACACGGCTGGAACGGCTCGATCAAATGCCCACCATTCCAGTCATTCTTTATCCTTTGTTACGTTATCTGGAACAGCCGCTGGATCGACTCGACCTGCAAGAGATCGTCAATCTCATCTCGCAGGATGAGTCCCTGGCTTCGCAATGCCTGCACATGGCAAACTCTCCTCTATTCGGGCTCTGGCAGCCGGTGGATAGCATTCGCAGCGCCGTAGCTTTGCTCGGCCTGCAACGCATGCGCGACATTGCCACGTCTTGCTCGCTATTGAAGTTGTTGCCCGCGGGCGCAGGCGAGATCAATCCGAAAGTGTTTTGGGAACACTCCCTGGCATGCGCCCTGGTCGCCCGCCAATTCGCCCACCGCATCGGTTTTGCCGATGCCGGTAAAGCTTATCTCGGCGGGTTGTTGCATGACCTCGGAATTGTGGCTCATCTCTGGATTATTCCAAAACAGTTCCAATCCGCCTACGCACTGGCGCGCACCCAAGGCATGCCTTTGCACGAGGCGGAAATGATCACACTCGGAGCCACGCACAGCGATACTGGCAAGATAGTCGCTGAACGATGGCGCCTCACCCCAGATCTGGTTGAGGTTCTGAGTTGTCATCACAACCCGTCCTGCGCTAGCGTGCGGCGCGATTTGGTCGCGCTGATCTCTTTGAGCGATCTGCTTTGCCGCATGAGTGGCATGGGCCACGGATATGTGGAACGCCGACAGGTTAATTTTACCGAAGAACCAGCCTTTGCCATTTTGCTTGAGGAATGTCCTTCACTCAAAACGTTCGATTGGGCGCGCTTCACCTTCGAACTCGAATCCCACATGGAAGAAGTACAGAGATTAGTAAAGGTTCTCTATCGCGAGCCAAGCTGAAAAATCTTGGCTCCGTTCAATGCCGTTAAAATGTCGTACTAGGTAACTGTCATCCCTTAGCAAAGCGAGGAATCCGGGTTGCGCTTTTAACAATCATTACCGGTCTGCGGGCAAGGACCCAGATCCCTCGCTCCGCTCGGGATGACACCACGCCTTAGTGCCTTCGCCTTGGTGACTTCGTCTTAGTAACTTCGCCTTAGTAACTTCGGCTTAGACTTCGCCGTGCCCGTCGACTGGATTTGCTGAGGCCCGGACGTGCATTGTTTGAAGTCCTCCTCTATTGTTGCGTAGCTGCTATTGTTGCGCAGCTGCCGTTTCCGGTTGCTGCAGAACTTCCCGTACTTTTCGTGTCAACGACGCCATCGAAAATGGTTTGGGCAAGTAAGCCATTCCGTCCCCGTGAATTCCCTTGCGTGCGACAACATTCTCCGGATATCCGGAAATAAAAACGATCCTCAGCTCGGGACAAATGGCACGCAGATCATTCGCCAGGTCGCGGCCATTCCGCCCCGGAAGGACAACATCCGTTAGCAGCAATCGGACAATAGGCTTGAATTTCTTAAACGTGGACAATGCCTCCACGGCATTGCGAGTTTTCAACACACGGTAACCGGCGGCCTCCAGAACCACGCAAGTCGCGTCGCACAGAAACTGTTCATCCTCCACCAGCAGGATAGTTCCACGCCCGTGCGGTGTAGTGTTGTTCTCTATAATCGAGGTCTGGTCTGGCAGTGCTTCCGTAGACGATTGTGTATAGTTCAATATTCTGCCCTCCAACTACGAAAACGTGTATGCACCCGCATATCCATTGGTAAGACCTAAGCGGAAAAATGACCCGACTTTACCTGTCTACGAGTTAGAGACATAGGACGGTCGACGCCGCAGAAAAGAGAGCTGTTGCCTCGACAAAGTTAATCGTCTTGGGAAAAATGGATGGAAATATCGGGAATGCGTTCTGAAATGGTGCGATCTTTTTATCGAGATCGCGCCAGCAAAGTCTGCTCCGGATCAATTACGACCTTGCGCACGCCCTGGGGTGCGGTCAAGTGAAAAGGGGTTTCTGCTCCATCGGCGAACACGCGCGCCAGAAACACCACCTTGCCAGCGACTGATGCGTAAAGCGGAACCGACGTTACCAGATCGTCAGCCCCGTCCTTTTGCAAAATAGTTCCGCTGATTGTGGTTGAGCCGGGCTTGTCCGAATACTTCACTCCGCGCAATTCGAAGCGCGGAATCGCCGTCCCATTCACCCAACCCTCGTAGAACCAGTCCAGCGACTTGTGGTGCTCGTACCTTAGCGAAGGCGGCAACTGGTCCGCAAATGCCTGTATCAACTCGCGAGTAGTAATGGCCTTCCCTTCGTAACGTTCGCGGATACGGTGAAGAACCCGTACGAAGGGCTCATCCACCGACCCCGCATTGCGTGCGCGGTCAGCAGTCCCTTCGGCATCGCGCATCATCGAGCGGAGCATGTGAAACAGCCATGTGCCGCGCCCATAACTGATCGCTTCATAGCCCTCGGGAAATTGCGAACAAGAAAGGCGCGTCCCCAAAGTTACGGGCCCATCCTCCATTAACCGCGCGCCCGCTTTATTCTTCTGCAGAAGATCATCTCTATATTTCTCCATGGCGGCACGAAATTGGGCGGGATTCTCGCTTTCGAGAATCATCATGGAACTGTAGTTTGCCAAGGCTTCCACCAGCCATTGATCGCGATAGCCGCTCCACAGGACCAGATCGCCCCACCACTGGTGGGCAGTTTCGTGCGCGATAACCTGGCTGATCAGGGTTTTCTCGACCGGGGTCATGTGCAGTTCAGATTTTTCTTCGGCCGTGAGAAAGGAGGTGCTGGAGAGGAAAATCAGGCCAGGCCAGCCTTGACTCAATCCGCCTGGCATTTGAGCGACCTTGAGGTCAGCGTAGGGATACGTACCGTAGCGGCGAGAGAAGAATTCGATTGCACGTGCGGCCGTACTCGCGACCATTTGCGCATTTTTCGCCGGAGAAGGCGGCAGAGGCGCGATAGTCAGTGCAGGCCGGCGAGGAATTCCACGGATCACTGGCGGCGGAAGCAAGGTTTCTATCGGCGGCTTGGGAAAGCCGCGTTCCATTCCTGAGGTTGCATAAGTTTCGACGGATACATCGCCGGCGTGCGCGACCACTCGTTCATATTTCCCCAGATCGAATCCGGCAAGCGGGATTGGACGTTGCGAAACCCATCGGCTCACTTGCTCGCCCGGCGAAGTTCCCCCGACCACACGGTCAGGCTTGTCCGTGCGTTCTCCTGTAGCCACCAATGTCCAACCCACGGGATAACGAAATTCCAAATCGAAGTTCGACATAGCGAGGCCACGATTTGGATACCACGTGCCTCTAGCGCCCACGTACAACAGCCCGGCTCCCGCTTCCGAAAGTACCGCGCCGCCATACACAAACCGCAGTTTCAGTTGTTGTCCCGTCTGTAGCGGTCGAGGAAAAACAACTGCTACAAGGTCGTTTCCTTGCCGCGCCAGTTGGGTTCCTTCGATGACCGGATTATGAATGAACTCGACCGGATGGCCATCAGCTTCAACTTCTGTGATGCGAAGCGAGCGGGACAATTCAAACAAAACCGCGCGCTGACCGCCCTGCCGCACTTCCATTTGCATTACTGCGTCAGCGTCAATTTCTGTGGGCGGTCTTATTTTCGTGCCAATGGTGTAGTGAGAGATAGCGAATGCATCAACTTTACCGCCTTCGCCGACCGTGGCATTGACGGCTTCAGTTCCACGGTTTGCTTCCGCCGATGGGAACGAGGTCCAAACATCGTAGTAGCTGGCGCTCTCTACCGTCTTCAATTGTCCCGCCCATATCTGTTCAGGCGCGTCGGCGTCGAAGTAAATGTCAAAAGTCCCCAATCTCAGCCCTTGCAATCGGGCGTGAAGAAAGCGGTCTTTATCATTGACCAATGGGGATGAGGGTGAAGTTTCTTCGGCCGCCTGGCCGTCGACTGGAAGAAATCTACTGAAGGTCATGAAAAGACGCAGAGCGTCACCTTCAGCCAGATTGCGGGCGGTCTCATTCCACTGCGATAGGAAGGCCTCAGCGTGCTCCACTGGCTCAAGAGATGGCCGCATCTCGGCAAATGTATCGTCATTAAAGCGGAAGTATGCGGTCACGAAACGTTCTTCCAGAATGGCTTCGCCGGTGAACAATGCCATGGAGGCGCGCTCGTATTTGTTGGGCGGCGACAGAAGGATTTCGCCATCGCCCTCGAAAAAGGCTCCAGTGACGTGATTGGCAACGTTTTCGGTAAAGGCGATGAGTCCATCATTCAGGGCGATGTGAAAAGCCGCCCGATCGATAGAGACATCGCGCAGACGGAAAACTCGCAACTTGTCCAGGCCCGTGCCGCTCAATTGCATGTACATATTTTCGGCGGGCTTAGGATGGGAGACGTTTGCGGATGAGCTGATCGCTGGCGCGCTGATTGGCTTCGGAGGGTCCTGGCTCCGGGCCGCAGGCGGCGCAGCC
>Ga0182024_10008589_pt1 | contig 21447 bp, 19 predicted proteins | sample P32metaG_FD_120480 | JGI IMG/M metagenome (GOLD analysis project Ga0182024, IMG submission 120480) | Permafrost microbial communities from Stordalen Mire, Sweden - P3-2 metaG (Illumina Assembly) | ecosystem: Environmental > Terrestrial > Soil > Wetlands > Permafrost | place: Sweden: Stordalen...
GTCACAAAAACCGTCACACCGCGTGGCGTCCGCTAAGTGGCGTCGCCCACCAAGTAACGGAGCGTATTGATCTTACCGAGAGGCGCGGGCCGGAATCGAACCGGCGAATAGCGGTTTTGCAGAACGCCATCCGGTCGCGCGCGGCGCGCGTGTGTGGTCGTCCGTGTGCATTTGAACCCCCGACCCCGCTTGATGTTAGATCATAACGCCGCGCTGTAGCGTCGTCCATGATCTTCTGCGTTCGTTTGCCGACGCCGCGGCGCTCGGGCTTTTCCCAGGTCTGACGGGTTGCGGGAGGGCGCGATGTGACGCGGTACACCCGCAGCCGCCCGCAGATGGCCGCTCCGCGACCCCTCCGCATCCGTCGTCCGGTCCACTCACTCTGCGGCACCACTAACCACGTCGATGCGGCTGGGTCAATCCGCTCGGAGCGCGGTAACCGGATCAATGCGGGTCGCACGCCGCGCGGGGAGGTAAGCGGCCACCCCGGCCACGCCGAGGAGGACGGCGCAAACTGCTACGAGCGTGATGGGGTCCGCAGGGCTCACTTGGTAGAGGAGAGATTGCAGTAGCCGCGTCGCCGCCAGAGCAACCGCCAGCCCGACGGCAATCCCCGCCCCGATCAGCGAAAACGCCCGGCGAAGGACCGAGCCGCGAATCAGCGCGGGCGTTGCACCAAGCGCGACACGGATGCCGATTTCCCGCGTCTGCTCGCGGACCGCCGACGACATGGCCCCGAAGAGGCCCACCGCGGCAAGTACCAGTGCGACGACGCCAAACGCCGAAAGCAGCAGGGCGGTCAGCCGCGGTTCGGCCAGCGGTCCGCTAAGCAGCTCGTCCATCGACCGCACCCCATACGGCAGCAGCGTGGGATCGAGCGCCTTGAGCGAGCGACCTATGGCGGCCGCGAGAGCACCCGTCTCGCCCGTCGCCCGTACGGCAATACTCCCTTGCCAGTATTGGTATTGCTGCCAGGGGAAGTACACCATTGGCGAGGTGTCGCGGAGCGAGCGGAATCGGGTATCTGGGACGAGGCCAACGATCGTGCGCCACGCGAAGTAGGGGTCATTTCGCATCTTCTCAGCGCTGGGTGAAAGCATCGATGGCGAAATCTTGATTCGCTTGCCCACGGGATCCTGCCCAGGCCAGAATCGGCGCGCAACAGACTGGCTGACGACCACGACCGGTGGTGCGTCCGCGCGGTCACCGTCGCCGAAGGCGCGCCCGCGGAGGATTGGAATCTCGAACGTCCGGAAATATTCCGTCCCTCCGATTTCGACGGGGAAATCCGGGTAGGTGCCACTCTCCCCCGCGGACTGGCCCTCCGCTTCGAACGGTGGGTGCCAGACGTTTACCCCGAGGAACGGTGGCATCAGAACCGGAGTAACGGCACCCACTCCAGGAACTTCCCGGATGCGCTGTTCCACCTGTTCGACGATCGGAATGATCTTGCTGTCGGAATCGTACTTGGTCACATCAACGGCGAGCGAAAGTACGGACAGGTGCGCCGTCTGGTATCCGAGCCGTAGGTGCTCAAGTCCCAGGAGGCTGCGCGCCAGAAGTCCCGCACCACTGAGCATGACGAGGGCGAGCGCGACTTGGGATGCCACGAGCCATTGGCGGGTTCGGCGTCTCCGCCGTGTCTCCATACCGGAACGCACATCCCGCCGAAGCGGCGACTCGCTACTCCCACGCGCCGCCAAGAGTGCGGGCACCACCCCGAAAAACATGACGGCGATGCTCGTGACGCCGATCGCTGCAGCGAGGAGGGAGCCATGCAGGCGCACGTCATCGAGATGCGGCATCTTTGGCGGCGCCAATGCCACGAATGCCCGCAGCATGACCGCCGCACACGCCACGCCGAGCGCGCCTCCGGCCACCGCGAGAACGCCGCTCTCGGTGACGAGTTGGCGCACCACGTCCCAATAGCTCGCGCCCAGCGCGCGACGGACCGCGAGTTCACGGGCGCGCGACGCGGCACGCACCAGGAAGAGCGTGCCGACATTGGCGCACGCTATCAGCAGCAGCAAACCCACGGCGCCGGTGATGGCCGCGAGAATCGGCCGAGCATTGCCGGCTATTGCCGTCGGCAGCGTCTCTGCCGTCGCACCCGTGAGCTTCCATCCTGGCTGCAGCCGATTGACGATCGAGAAGAACTCGGCCCGGGCCGCGGCAAGGGTCACGCCCGGCGCGAGCCGCCCCACGCCCAGCACCACCGTGTTTGCGACATCCGCTCCCGTCGCCCGCCAGCAATCCGCCCCAACCGGATAATCGAGTCCGGCCGGTGCGACGCCGACGATAGTGTACGGCTTATGCGTGTAGGGGTCATCGAGATGACGTCCGATCACCGAGGTACTGCCGGCAAACTGCGACTGCCAGTACCCGTGGCTTAGTACCAGCACCAGCGGCGCACCCGGCGCGTCGTCTTCCGGCCGCAGAAGTCGGCCGAGCGCTGGGCGAGCGCCGAGCACGTCGAAGTAGTTGGCCGTGACGTATGCGAGGCCTAGTAGCAGGGTGTGGTCGCCGTCGAGCAATGGCGTCCGCACCGCGCCCCAATGCACTACGCCGGCAACATCACGCATTGTGCGGCTCGCCTGCCGGATGGCGGGCATGTCGGTACCTACCGCGGAGAACTCGATGGCCGGATCGTGGTATGTCCACAGAACAGCGATGCGGTCCTGGTCCAGAACCGGCAGCCGGCGCACCAGCACGGTCGTGACCGTCGTGAACATCGCGACCGCCATCCCGATGCCTAATACGAGTATCAGCAATACGGCGATTGCGAACGTCGGTGTCCGGCAAAGGCCGCGAACGGCAAAGCGGACATCATCCCCTAGGCGGTCCATCTTCCCTCGCTGATGTCCCCATCGTGGATACCAGCACCAACAATCTGCCGCGACTTGCGGATGCCGGGCTCAGTCACTCCGCAGGGCTTCTACTGGGTCGATCCGGCTGGCTCGGTGGGAAGGCAGGTATGCCGCTGCCAAACCGACGACCAGCAACACGGTGATCGCGAGCGCAAGGGAGGTAGGATCGAAGGGACTGACGCCGAATAGCTGCGAGGACAACACACGTCCCGCGAGTAGCGCAACCGCAATACCAATCCCGACTCCCACGCCGAGCACGGAGAGCGCGTCACCGAGCACCAAGCGGTGGATGTCACGCGCCACGGCGCCGAGCGCGAGGCGTATGCCGATGTCATGGGTCTGCTGCCGCGCGGCCGACGCGATGACTCCATACAATCCAAGAGTCGACAGCAACAGCGCCACAAGGCTGAAGCTCGTCATGAGCACGGCACTCAGCCGCGGCTGTGCCAGCGGGGTCCCAAGCAGGTCATCCATGGTCTGTGCGTCCCAGATCATCAGATCGGGATTGGCGGCCCGTATCGCGGCCCGCAATGACGGCAGCATCGCGGCCAGCGAACCTGTCGTACGCACAGCGATCGGCCAATCCCTGAAGGTCTGATCATCCTCCCAGTCGAAGTACGCCACTGGGCCCGCGTTCTTCAGCTCGCGATAGTGCGTGTCGCTCGCGACCCCGACAACAGTGCACGCGCTGGAGGCGTCCCCCACTTGCATGAGTTGTTTTCCTACGGCGTCCTGATTCGGCCAGAATCGTCGAGCGAGCGTCTCGCTGACCACGACAGCGCAGCCGGAACCTTTCGTGTCAGACACTTGCAGCCCACGCCCGCGGCGGATCGGGATCTGGAATGTCTGAAAATAGCCTGGACCCACGAACTCGAACGGCACGCCCGGTGCGGCTTCGCCTGTTGCCGGCGGCCGATCGGCAGGTACTAGCTGCATAACGAAGAGTGCTTGGCCCCTGAACGGGCCGCTTTCTATCGGGCTCGCCGACACGACCCCGGGCGTGGCCTCGATATGGGCGATCAAGTCCTTGACCGTCTGCGTCATCTGCTTCGCACTCGCAATCCCGGCCTGCGGACCTGCGAACGCAATGTAGGAAAGGATCGAGAGATGACTCGGCTGGTAGCCGAGGTCGATCGCCTGCAGTCGCGCGAGCGTTCTGCCAAGAAGTCCAGCTCCAGTCAGCATCACAACAGTCATGGCGACCTGCGTCGCGACCAGCACGCGTCGGGCCCGTTGCCGCGGGGGGCCATCGGCTCCGCTCCGTGCACCGATGCGCAGCGTGGAGTACGATCCCATTCGTGAAGACACGACACTCAGCGACCCCGCGAACAGCAACCAGGCAAGGAGTGTAAGTCCCGCCGCCGTCCCGAGCGGCGTGCTCACCACGTCGAGCATATCGCTGCGCGGGAGGAGGAGCTGGGCCGGCGTAGTCGCGTGCACCAGCCGCAACGCTCCGAGGGCGATGAGGAATCCGAGCGCGCCGCCGGCCGTCACCAGAATCGTCGCCTCCCCCACGAAAAGCCGCGCGATATGACCCGGTTGGGCACCAAGGGCCTGTAGAACGGCGATGTCGCGGCTGCGGGCAAGAAGCCGCGCGAGCATGAGGTTGGCGATGTTGATGCACGCGATAACCAGCAGCAGCGAGATGGCCAGGGTGAGCGCGGTGATCACTGGCGTCGAGCGGCCGACAACCGTATCGACGAATGGCTTCACGGTGACGCCCGATACCTGAAACGCCATCGCCGGACGCAGGCTAGAAAACGGGTTCACCCGCTGCGTAAGTGCGAACACGCCAGTTCGCGCCGCGTCGATTGTGACGTTGGGTGCAAGCCTGGCGACGATGTCGACCTGGCCCGGCGCCCCTGGCGAAAACGGTAGCCATGCATCAGTGCCCGAGGGATACTCGAATCCAGGCGCTGCCACACCAACGATTTCCGCAGTCTGTTGCGCGCCCGGCAGACCAAGCGTGCGGCCGACGATCGACGGATTGCCGCCGAAGCGCTGGCGCCACGCTCTATTGCTGAGAATTACGACCGGCGGCGCACCGGGCTGGCCGTCTTCGCGACGGAACAAGCGCCCGGCGGCTGGCCGCGTGCCGAACAAATCAAAGAAGTTCGGCGAGGCGAGCACAGCGCCCAGTTGGATCGCGGCATCCCCATTCTGGAACGGCGTCGGTACCACACCCCCGTGGAACACCCCTGCCACGGACCGAAACAGCGCAGTGTCGCGCGCGATTTCCGGCAGGTACGCATTCGGAACATCGAGATTCGTCCCGTTCCGATCGAGCGTGTGCATCACGACGATCTGGTCCTGCGCGGTGATCGGAAAGCGATCGATCAGCACCGTCTTGTACACGGTGAACATCGCCGTTGACATGCCGATGCTGATTCCCAGTGTCGCTATCACCGCCGCTGCGAACGTGCCCGAATGGCGGAGGGTCCGCAGTGACAGTCGAAGGTCCCTTCCGATGGTTCCCATGGGCTCACTACATCTTGTGGGCTTGGTCGTCGATTTGTCCACCTAGTCGCGGGACCACTTGGCCGCGTTCCGGACGTTGTGGGGCCCGTCTACAACCGGTCGCCGGATCTGTACGAGTAGCGCCCGCGATTCGCCCAACCTGGCAGCAGCGTGACGTGGTCGTCGAGGCGACGCGCGAACGAAACGGGCACGAATGACTGCAATGGGAAACTGACGCGAAGGTGGCCGCCAACAGCATCGGGTGGTACGTTGGCGGACATGTCCGAGGCCTCCGCGTCTGATGCCGTGGTCCCGATAGTTCTCTTCGCGCTTGGCTACGTCGTAGGCACACTGCAAATCTTGGCGGTCGACTGGTACCGGGCGATTCAGGCACACCAGCAGCAGATACGGCTACTCCGCGGTTTGCTGAAGGGTGCGGTCCAGTGTGATCGGAAGATCGCCTGCAACCCTGCCCGACCGCTTCACTACATATACCCCGTGGTACCAGACCTCGGACCACGCCTACACGAGACCCTTGCCGGCGTGGACTTTACCCGGTCAGACGAAGCGGCGAACGCGGACGAGATTGTCAGCGTATTGAACGCCGAGAATGGATGTTGGATGCTCCGAGAAATGCGCCGGCAATTCCTCGTAGAGAGAGACCGGACAAGTGCGGCGACGGATCCAATTGAGCAGTCGAAGGCATGGATCTCTGCGTGTGCGGCGGCGTCGACGTACGACCAGAAGCTCGACGAGGTGATTCCGGCCTTGCGCGAAGGCGTTGCCGAGATGGAGCGCCGGCTCAAGGTCGCCACACTCGGCCAGCAGCTCAGGCGGAAACTCGGGTCACGACGCAACACAACCTCGACGGTGGAGACACGAACGCCCGTCTGACAGGTGATCGTCACGACCGTGCCGTTCGGGCCCTCGCCCGTGCGCTTGCTTGATGATGCCGATTCTTCGCGCGTTGACAGTCCGGGTCATCGGCACACCACGCCAGTTGTCCGTATTTCGGCGCCTTGCCTGACGGATACGTCACCGGTCTGTCGCAGTTCGCGCAACTCGCCGAACCACCCGCCTGCCGCAAGCGATCAACGAGCGCTCCGCCGAGCGCGCCCCACAGTCCCCCTGGCCAGCCCAATTCATACCGAACACGCGACACCGATGTCCGCCGTACTCGCTGCAGTTCAGGGTAGACGTTGCCGATGGTGAGCCACCAGTTGCCGAATCCCCTGACCAATTCGTCTTGCGACGCGCGCGACCACGGACCCCGTCGAGCCCGTTCCGTGGTGCGCCACGGATCCCACCAGGCACCGCCGCCGGGGCCCTGAACTACAAGTCCGGTGTGTTCGCCGCGGTCTAGCCGTGCAGCATCCTGTTCGAAGTGCTCGACAACGCGTTCGCCATGATGCCACTCGGCCAGCCTTCCTAGGTTCTCGGCGTCCGCGAGGCGGACGGCAGATGTAAGCACCTGAGCGTAGTGCCCATACCACTGTAGGGGCTCGGACCACCAGACCTTACGCTCGTTCTCGCCGGTCGCGTCCAGCTTCATGAAATGTGGCCGTCCGCTGTCGGTCACCCGCAGCGCCCCGTATCGCTCAACGAACTTCCGAATCACATCCGGTGACGCTCCCGCCAACCGGGTGAACCGGCGGAGGATGGCGCGATCGGAACCGGCAGGTACTGCGTCTTTCGAGTACCGATGGAACACTCGCGTCCGGTCGAGCCTGCACTCCGACGGGCGCAACCACTCCCGGGCAGGCGCTGGGACGGCTCCCGACTCAAGGGGAATGTCCGGCACCGTCTCCTGATCAGTACGCCGCTGGCCTGTGTCAGTTTCAGTCACTTTCTAAGCATAGCGCGGTTTGCCGGGTGCCGCCACGTTGATTCGCGCGAGAGAGAACCCGCGCGAGAACGTCGCGCGCTACCCAAACCCAAATCCGAGGGATGTCACGTGAACTGCAATCCAGAGGAGTGGATGCCGATGAGCGAGTTCGCCAAGGCGGCAAGGATTCGTCACCAGGACGCCATGACGGAGATGCTGCTCGGCCTGGTCGACGGCGCCCGCGTCGGGAGCAGGTGGTATGTGAGCCGCGCGTCGGTGGCGCGTCGGCTGGACCAACGGTCGGGCACGGACGATAGACCCGAGTCTCTCTCGCCGCGGATGGATCCATGACCGCCCCGTTCAGCTTGTCCGTTCGCGGTGGGCACCGCTCCGAGGCGGTCTCGACGGTGGATGGGTCCGACTCAACGGACGTCGCAGAACGGCGGCACACTCTCACGGCGGTTGAGGTCGCTGCATTTCTCAGAATCTCGGCATCCACGGTCCGGCGACTCGCGGCTCGCGGTGAATTGCCGGGCCGCCGCATTGCGGGGACCTGGCGGTTCGGTCGCGACGCAATCGAGAGTCTCATCCCCCAACGGTGACCGGACCATGGATCCAATCAACGACCTGACGGTTGAGGCGCTGGCGCGCGCGAAGGGGCTCGACGCTTCGCGGCTGCGTTCGGACTTCGGCTTGGTCGACTGCCACTATGCAGGCCTGCCCGGCGTGCGGATTCCATACCTGGACGCCGACGGCCGATGGGTATTCGACAAGATCCGGCTGTCGGATGGGACGTGCCGCCGCGCCCCCGCTGGCGGGTCAAACGAGTTGTACGGCTTGCCGCAGCTCGCGCGCACGCCGGTGACAACACTCGTCCTGCTGGTCGAGGGCGAGTCGGATGTGTGGGCCGCCGCGCAGCACAACATGCTCGCGGTCGGCGTCCCCGGCGCGCGGACGTGGAGACGCGACTATGCGCGTACTCTGACCGGACGGAAGGTCGTGCTCTGGGAGGAACCTGGGCTGGCAGCGAGCCAACTCGTGCTGGCAGTCGCGCGGGACCTTCCCAGGGCGTGGCTCGCAACCGCGGACGCTGGTGCCAAGGATCTGTGCGCACTGCACCAGCGACACGGCAGCCATTTCAGGCAGGCCCTGGCCGCGATGCTGGTTCGAAGCGTTCCAATCGTCACACGGGCCGCGGCGTTGATCGCTGCATCTCCGCCGCCGCGCCTCGCCCCAACGTATTACCGGCGCGCAGCCGCCGCCCAGACGACGACCGAGTATGCCGTAGAGCGCGCCCGCGGACGTTCCACTGTCGATGTGCTGGAGCGGCGCGGCTTCCATGTGAAGGGGTCCGGCGTGAACCGCACGATGCACTGCCCGTTTCCCGACCACGACGACGCGAAGCCGTCGTTCAGTGTGAATCGCGAGACCGGCGCCTGGATCTGCTTCGGCTGCTGTCGCAAGGGTGGGGACGCAATCGCGCTCGTACGGCAACTCGATGGGCTGTCGTTTCAGGATGCAGTCGCGCGGGTGGCCGAATGAGCGCCCACACTATCGCGCGAGAGGACGATGAGCTGCGGGTCGTCGCCGTACTCAACGCTAAGGCACGGTCCGTGGTCGAGGTGCGCACACGGCATCCCGATGCCGTGATGACCGTCCACACGATCAACCTCTGCAACGAGAGTGATCGCGCGCGGCTTGTTGCGGGACTTCCTGAACAGCAACAATCTCGCGTCGGTCCATTGCTTCTGGCGGTCGCCGCCGAGGCGGCCGCATCCAGACGGCAGGCGGCCGATGCGCCGAGCGCCACGCGCGCCGAGGACAGCCGGTGGCTGGCGACCGAGCCGCATTCCGAGAAGCAGGACGGGGCCAAACTCTTGAGGGACGTGGAGAAGGTCCTGACGGACCACGTCATCCTGCCTCCCGGCGTCGCAGCGGTGGTAGCCGTCTGGGCCCTGCACACGTGGTGTTTGGACGCGGCCGACTACACACCGTATCTGTGGATTCGGAGTCCGACGCCCGAGTGCGGTAAGTCGACTCTCATGGAGTGGCTCGACGTCCTCGTATGGAAGCCCGTGGGCACGAACAACGCCTCGCCGGCAGTGATGTACCGGCTCATCGAGAAACACGGATGCACACTGCTGCTCGACGACATCGATACCGCGTACACGGGCGAGCGACGAGATGATATGGCCAACATTCTCAACAGTGGATTCCATCGCGGGTCACCGGTCTTCCGCATGGAAAAAGATGTCACGGGTCAGATGACGGACAAGGAGTTCGCGACGTTTGGCGCAAAGGCTATCGGCGGGATCGGTCGTCGCGTGTTGAAGGGTTCGACGGCCTCGCGGACAATCCGAGTCGACATGCGGAGGGCCGGGCGGGATGAGCTGCGAGCACTGCCGCGTCCCCGCGACCGCGAGCGGAAGGCGATCGGAGCGATCCTCAGGCCCCGGATGATGCGGTGGCGGGATGACAATCTCGCCGCGCTCCGCACGCAGCGTCCCAACATCCCCGACACGTTGCTGGGGCGGGCGAGTGACATGGCGGACCCACTGCTCGCAATCGCCGACCTGTGCGCCGAGGAGTGGCCGACACGAATGCGCGGCCTATTGTCCGCCTTCATGGGCCATGCTGTCGAAGTCGCCGAGGCCACCGACCATAGGGTGACGCTCCTCCGAGACCTGGATGCCCTGTTTGAGGAACGGCGAGCCGATTTTCTGCTGAGTGAGGAGTTGGTCGCCGGGCTCAAGGCACTGGCGGAGCGCCCCTGGGTTGACTGGAACCATGGTCGCGGGCTCAGCGCCAAGGCATTGGCCGATGAGTTGGACGAGTTCGGCGTCAAGTCGGCGCCGAAGCGCAGTGCGGGTAACCGCCGGGGGCATTACCACAGCGCGATCGCGGCAGCGTTGGCTGCGTACGCCCCTTCGCCACCTGCTCCATCCGCTCCAACCTCTCCGCCGTTGGACGGAAACGAGTTAGGACGGAGCGGATCGCCGGATCCTGCCGCTCCCGACGCGCTCCAGGTGGACTCGGAATCCGATGGGAGCGGACCGGGAGCGGGTCAACAATGCGACCCGCTACCCCCTAAGTCGTTGTCCCTCGCTGATGGAGCGGATGGAGGGGATGGAGCGGCTGGGAGGGACACCATTTCTGTGGTCGCATCGCCGGTTGATGAGAGGCGAGACGCGAAGGGTGGGTCGGATGATGCGATCCAGACCCCGGAGTCACGCTTCGCTGCGCACGTGCCGCCAGTGCATTTCGATAAATCGCAGCCACCGACAAGCTGACGATGGGCGGATTCGGTTCATCTCGCTGGGGTAGACACGTGTGCCGTCCGCGTGTCGAAGCTTGGCTCCCCGTGATCCATGCCCGCGACCTCGGCAAGATCATGGTCGGGTACGCTGTCACCGTCGTGTGGCGCGATGGGGGAGCCACGCCACTCGCGACGGTCAGCTACCACGTCCTGCCGCGCGACGGCGCACCCCATCGCACGGGGAGCATCTCGTGGCGCGTCCGTGCCACGAACCGTCTGCGGGAGCCACGCGTCGCGAACTTGCTCCTGGCTCCAGGCACCCTTCGTTTCGGCACGAGATGGTGGTTGACCTGCCCCAAGTGCACTTCGAGGCGGGCGCACCTGTTCCTGATCGACGGGATGGACTGGCGCTGCCGCGTCTGCGCGGGCCTCGGGTACCGCTCGCAGCAGCTCGCCGAATACGACCGCATCGACTATCGCGCCCGCAAGATCGCGCACGACCGTCTTGGCGCGACATGGATCCCGGACGCCAAGAATCATGTCAGACCCAGACGGATGCATCGGCACACGTTCGAGCGCCACTGCGCCACCCTGGGCGCTCTCGAACAGCGCCGCGAATGGCTCGATCGGGTCATTGGCGCGCGACTTTTGGGCTGGATCAACACCGGCACCGCGCGCCGACTACGACGGGTTCGTGCGCGACACGAGAGCTAGAGGACGTTTCCCGACACTCGAAGCTGAGGAGAATGAAATGAGAACCAAGACTGATGCTGACGCAGACCAACGCGCCGAGTCCCCGGCACGCCGCGCGCTCGCGTGCCGCGAAGGGTTTCTCGGTAGCATCACTCCGGACGATGTGCGGGAAATCAGCACCGCGATCGTTCGGCGTGCGAAGGACGGCGACCTTGCCGCCGCGAAGTTCGTCCTGGAACGCTTGATCGGGACTGCGCCGGTGGCAGAGTGGCCGACCGCCGCGGCCGTCCGGCGCGACCTCGTTCTCGATGAACTTGTCTAGCGGGTCAGTGCATCCGTCGGCGACCTGGCGCCGGACTCATGCTCCTCCGCGTGGGCGCTTCGTCCGGACCGGATCGGCCATGAGTTCCTTGACGGATACGTGCAGTGCCCCAGCGATCTGGTCGAGAAGCCGCAGGTCTATCCGCCGGGTCTTCCCGGACTCGATGCCGCTCAGCGCGGCTTGCCGGATGCCGGCCTCCTCGGCCAGCCGCAGTTGCGACCACCCGCGGGCGTTGCGCAGTTCGCGGATCCGAAAATGCGAGGGGGGCATGTTGACGATTATACGCATAGTCGTATATTACACAATACGCTTAGTCGTATAGGCCGTTTCCGAGGTGGATAGTTTCGTTTCGTGATGGAGGTTGTATGGGCCGCCGTGCACGTCCTGAAGGCAGCATCGACAACATCGGACCCGATCTGTGGCTCGTCCGGCTGACGCTCGGGCGTGGCGCGCGATTCACCAGACGCGTTCACGGGACCAGGGCCGATGCCCGTGCGGTCCTCGATGAGCAAGTCGCGCTCAAACGGGCCGGGCACCGCGCGGTTCACAAGCGGCAGCGGTTCGCGGACTGGGTGACGGACTACATCGCCGAACATTGTCCGCAGATCACCCAACGCACCCGGGACGGGTACGATGCCCTGCTTCGCCGGTACGCGGTGCCACGGCTCGGCTCGTTCTACCTCGCGGACATCAGTGGTGATCAGGTTCGCCGGATCGTTGCTGAGATGACCGCCCAAAGGCTGTCACCGCGCACGATCCGACAATTTGTGACTGTGCTGCACACGTGCCTTGCCGAGGCACGCCGCACCGGCCGGGTCGCGGCCAACGCCGCTGCCGACGTCCGGCTACCGGCGGACGGACAGCACGAGATTCGCACGTTGTCCCCTGCCGAGTTGGGCCGGCTGCAGCTCGCTGCCTCGAACACTCCCTGGGAAGCGCTCTGGTACGTCCTCCCGGATGCGGGACTTCGGGTAGCCGAAGCCATGGGGCTCAAGTGGACCGACATCGACAAGGACGGAGTGTTGGCGGTGCGCCATACGCTGCTCCGGCCGCGAGGCGGAAGCTGGCGTCTCGGCCCGACCAAGACGAAGCGCCAGCGGCCCGTCCCGCTCGGAGCAGACACGCTCGCCGCCCTCCAGCGCCTGCGCGCCCGTCAAGCCGCGACCCGTCTCGCCGCGGGACCGGATTGGGAGGATAACGGCTTGGTCTTCACGAACGCCACAGGCCGACCAGCACCACTCCGCGTGATTCAGCTCCGCCACTTCGCGCCGCTCTTACGCGTCGCTGGCTGCCCACACGTGCACATGCGCGACTTGCGACACACGTGTGCCACGCAGGCGCGCGAGTTGGGCGACATCAAGGACGTATCGGAGCGTCTCGGCCACTCTGACACGCGCGTCACGATGCAGTACTACATGGCACCCTCGTCCGCCCGGCAGCGCCAGTTGACCGAGAGGTTGGCGGACCAACGCGCGGCATTTCGCGAACGGGCTGCCATCAAATAGCGCCCGCGTTCGTGCATAGTCAGATCAGGACCGCGACGACAGGACGGGGCACGAGACTGCGCGGTCCCCGCTGTGGCGGTGTCGTAACAGACTATGCAGACTCAGTAACTCGCGTTTGACCCTGGCTCGGGCGGCGAACCATCACCGATTCCCGCGCTCGAACCCGCAACGGGCGTGACCGCGTACCGCAACGTTTGTGGGGGCTTCATACAGCAATCTGTATAGTAGCCATCATACCCCACCAGGTAGAAAACCAGCACATAGAGAAGAGTGGTGACGCAGTCGATTCGTCGCACGGTCACTTCCGCGCGCCTTGAGAGATGCCCTGTGCCGTGCGAGGACGGATTGCGCAGTTTCTTCCACGCTGTGATTTGCTCTTTTGTCACCGCGCCTTGTGTCGCAAGGTCGTACAGAACGTCAATCGCGCGGGAATGCTGAAGGGCATCCAGAGCCCCCGTCACCCGCTTTTTTACCGATGGATCGCACTGCTGAGTATCCAGCACGGCGGTGAGAGCTGCAATGACAGCCGACAGTTCCCCCGAAGTACCGCCAGCTTTCGGCGCAATGAGCTGACGGATAACGGACTCGACCGCGACTGACGTCACGAGCGCCTGTGACTCAATGGATGCAGCGCTCCCGTCTAACACACCGCGGAATTCCGCGGCTAGCGGATGGCGCTCAGGACCCGACGTCGTGGAGATGTATTCGGCATACCGTTCGAACAGTTGCCATGTGTCGCCGGGGGTCTGAACGGCCCCTCCAGGAACAGGGCGATGAAGTCGATACGGCCTGCTCACCTTTGCCGCCACCAGAGCGCGCGAGTCGATTGTCGTTCTCTCCACGTCGGCCCTACACATCGTCACGGCCCAGATCACTGGCGCCGCGAGGACAAACTGGAGACTCTCTGCCAGAACTGAGGCCAGATCAAGCCGCATCGGTGCGGACCCGGTGGCAACAAGCGTACTCTTGGCACCCGATGTGTGTAGGTCGCACTTGATGCCGATCGGCATCGCCCGAGCCCGATCATGCGCGAACGACTTGATCGGCCAAAGAGGTCCAGAAATCGTAGTATGAGTTGGTTCGTTGGCAGGGAAATCCAACGGCACCACGGACACGCATGTCAGCACGAACTCTGTGCCGGGTGTTGGCCGTGCCCGCTCCGCGGTCATCGAGGCGAGGCGACTGTGCCATACCGACGTCGCTCGTGGGATGAAAACACTCGGCTCTGGCAGGACTTGGTCTGACGCCCAGGAGCGACCGTGCAGGTCTTCGGCGCTCCACTGGTAAAAGAGATCCTTTGGGATGAAACCGCCGTCCGGCAGCTCGATCATGCTGAGCGGCTTCCAGTCTCGGCTCCAAGGCACATTTGGGAACATCGTAAACCGCAGAGATCCGTCGGGGGCTTGGTCCACGAACCCAGGGCCAGTGAGCGTTGTAGGAGCCACCGACCCGCGGCGCTTCAACCTGATCGATGAACATTCGAGCCGCCACGATCCGGCGGCGATCGCCTGAATTTCGGAATCGTCTAGCACCTGTGCGCCTCTTGGTTTGCCGAGCGCCCGGCACTCAATTCAGTGTTCCGGTAACGCTCTCGGTGGGTGTCGGCGAGTGCCACCGTGTCCCTGCTGCACTAGGTGCACGGTCATATGCGAGAAGATGCGAACGCTGTCGCGGGAGCGGAGCAATGTAACTGACTGATACGCCATGTAACCGCTGAGTGTCCATGTCGCGGGGTAGTGACGGAGCGTAACCATCAACGGTCAACCCAACATGCGATCCCAATGCGCAGCACTTCTCGGCGCCCTTCTGTTCGGCGCGTGTAGTACGGCAAACGACCAGGCGAGGCCGAAGCTGGCGTTGGTGTCATGTGATGGTTCCGCCGATTCGGCGCACAGCGGCATGGCGGATACACTGTACGTCAATCCCGCGCGCGTCGAATATCTGCAGGGAGGCGGCGGCGCCACACGAATCAATTTCGCAGGTCAAAACGACTATGCGGATGTGGACTGCCCGGCAGCGGTAGTCCTGCACCAGCTGACTCAGGCCGGACGATAGAACTCGCGGCTTCCCGACGCGGCACGATCGTCGGCGATCCGCCGGACACCGATACAGCGCTGTGATCAGCTGCTCGACCGCTGGTGCCGGCCGAACCCAGTGGCCACCAACTAGCCCTAGAGCGCCGCGAACTCAGAGACTGCAGAGTCGCTGCGCGTCAGCGGCTGTAAGCTCTCCCTGTCCATTGAGTGCCGCGGCGACACGCTCGACCGCGGCAGCGTGCTTCCACGCAATGCGCCGCGCCAACGATTCAGCGCGTCTTATCAAATATTTCTCACGCGCGAGGGGTGGTTGAGGGCGGGGGACGGAGGTCCCATGGTCATCCATCCCGAGAAGCCGGTCGGCGTGCTGTGCGGCCACCTTCTTGTCCTGCTCGAACTCGCCATCCTTATCGACTGCGCACCCCCAACTCAGGCCCTTGCATGCCCAAGGACCCACGGTTGCGATGAGCCACCGCAGCTGACTACGCAACAGCCCGACACCCGCTGGAACATCCAGATCGTAGATCCGAGCCTCGTGCGCCCGCTGGTCCTCGTCGGGTCTCTGGGTCCAGACGCGACCGCTAACATGGTCGTCTGGATCGATGCGGACCCGAACAAAATCGCGCCCGAGCGCGACGTACAGCACAGCGTGGATTGCCTCGTGGTCAGCGGCGGTGAGGCTCTTGCCGACCTCGCACGGGGTCTCGGCCTCAACCGGTATCGGGTCGCGAAACCAGTCCGCAGCTGCCCGCTGCGTGACCTCCTGCGAGCGGGGGGTGGAGGACGACAAGCCCTTCCTCGGGCCGCCGCCGCGCATCCCCATGCGATCCAGGTATCCGTCGAGCGATGATACGTGCTGCGTCTCTCCCGCCTCGCGCGCGCTTCGCCGGATGTCCTTGTCGCTCGTCACAAGGTGCAACGGCACCCCACCGTGGACCGTCTGGCCAACCATATAACTGATGTCGATGTCCCATACCGAGTTCCTATGTCGGGGCGCCGATATGTCGACCCCGTTGGCCATCTGCTGCATCTTGTAGAGGAACAGCCGGGTGGCTGTCTTGAAGTTGTCACACACCGCGTGCGCTCGATCCGCCAGCTCCGGGTCGTCTCCGGCGAGACCCAGCAGCTGCCGGGCACGCAACACGGACTGGACCCCCGCAATCTTCAGGGCGGCGGGTTTCGCCAGCTCCCTGCCAATAGCCCGTCGCACCGCTTGGTCGGACAGATCGTACCCATCGAGGCTGTGCTGCATGAACGACACCCACGACGTCTCAAACGCATCTGCGTATGCCTTGATCCTCTGTAAGATTGGTAGCAGGCGGTCCATGGCCGCGGGACTTGGGTGGTCGTGTACCTGCCTGGCCACCTCGATCAGCAACTCGGTCGCAGGCTCGTGTCCTGGGGTCACCTTGCCGTAGAGCGACATACACAGCAGCGCCTCGGCGTCTGGTACCGTTGGGAGTCTGTCACGACCGCCGTCATCCGCCCGGCAGTGAACCCACAGAGCCGCCAGAGCCGCCGCACATTCGGTGTAATCCGGATCGTTCACATCAGCCAAGTGCGACGCGAGTTCGACAACTACCCACGAAGTCGCGAAGGCGCGCACCCCGACCGACCGCTCGGCCTGGACCAGTTTGCCGGCCCGATCCCTCGCCGATGCAGGATAGGCGCGGACGAGTCCCCGGTACGCATTCGTGTCGAAGACGGTGACCGCAGACACGCCTGCGAGCACTCCGGCGCGGTACTCACTCTCGTCGCTGTTCGCCATGTTGAAATGTAGGGCAACAAATCACATCGACCTGGCCGCCGAACAACGAGGCCATGGTCCTAGGCCCTTGCGGTCGCCCTAGTCGCTGATCTGCCCGCCAGGCGGCTACACTCATGGGCCCGCGCCCGTGTGTACCGGTAGCTTTGAAGGTGCCTCTATCCACGCGAGGGCGATGCTACTGGCCGCCATCGTCGCCCACTCGGTATCGGCGCAGCCACCCGGTCAGACGGCGCGGACTGCGGCAGCTCTGCCGTCCGCCACCCAGCGCGAAGTGCGCCCAGCAGGAGTCTCCGGCGCGAGCGATACCACGACGGCTCCCAGAGGTAGCGAGGTGCCTGCCGCGCGCGCGTCGACCCCCGAGTGGATACTGGACAAGCTTACGGCGGGCATCCTCGTTGTCGCCCTTCTCCAGCTGGCGGCGTTTGTCTATCAGGGGTGGCAGTTGCGCCGCACGGTAGCGGTGACGCGAGACATGGCGGAGGCGCAGTCACGAGACATGCGGCGGTCACTCGGGATCGCCCAGGAGGCGGCCGATGCGACTGCGGCAGCGAATACACTGAATCGAGACATTTTTATCGCGACGGAGCGCCCGCGGGTCGTTGTCGAGGCTTTCGCGGACGGCCCGATGGTGCAATCCGCGGAATTCTGCCGCATCAAGGTCCGGTTTGTGATGACAAACATTGGCAGAGCCCCCGCGGGGCACGCCGTATTGGCGTATGAAGCATTTGACGCCAATGGCGGGCGACCCTCAATCAAGGTCGGCCGGCTTGTCGATCGCGAGCGCGCGGCGCGGGCTGTCGGCGAGGAGCGACACGGCTTCAATATCTACGAAGGACGCGAAGTACATGTTCGCGCTGACCTGAGCGTCGCGCCGAATGGGGGATCGAACGGTCGAGTGCTGTTCATTATCGCGGCGTGCGTCACGTACGACTTCGTGGACGTCCGTGACGCGCTGCAGTCGAGTTTCAGCTTTCATGTCGACTGGTTCGATACGCCGATAGTGACACCCGGTGAGCCCGCCCGGATAATAGCCCCGATTTCGGTGACGATTTCCCCTTGGGTTGAGGCGCCCGACGCACTCTGACGCGCCGATGCAGCCGGAACGTTGCGCGCGTCCATCACGACCAGTGACCTGTGAGTGGTCCTTTGCACTCGCTTCCGACAGCCCTGGCCGCTGGCGAGTTATTCGACTTCCATGATGGGCAGCGGCTCGGAACCATATTCGATCTGCCGCCGGCTTTGGCGGCCCGTCTCGGCGAGGATTGACCGGGTTACCGTCTGGCACGAGGCTGCAAACCAGCGCCGTTAATCGGGTTCGCGCGATTTGCCGAGCCAATCTCAGCGGACTCCATCAGATCGAACAGTGGCGCTCGGTCGTCGCGGCTACGCCTGCCGGGAGGGACTGCCGGGTCTGCGGGTTGTCGTGCCACACCAGTGATACCGTGGCCGGGACCAAATCAATCGGTCTCGATCTGCGTCACGGCCGACCCGTGCGCATCAATCGTGTAAGTCAGTCTGTGTTGAGCGCCACGATCGTCGGCGTACGTAATTGCAAGACGTACGGGCGTGCCCGCCGGGGTAGCGTCAAGCAGAATCACGGTGAGAGTGCCGCCGGTGTCCCATGTCGGATGCCGCGGATACGAGACGCGAGATTCGGGACATTCGATCTTATAGTCCCACCCGCGTGCGCCACGGTTCATTAGCTCGACCGTGGTTTGCGATTCGCTATTGGTCCCCACGTTGCCCGTGAGGCGCATCGCTGCACCGATGTGAATCTGGCGCCGCTCCTCGGTGATTTGATCGATGTGCAATTGACCCTGCCGCTCCATGAGTTTGTTCTGGCTCCGTATGAGCCGGACATACCAACCCGTTAGAACAGCAAGAGCGATCGTGGCCAGCGCCGTCATCGAGCCCGAGTGCTTGTCGAGCCAGTCGAAAACCCTCTCCAGCCCCGCGCCGATCGCGACCAACGCGCTGCCCATTCAGCATCCCCGCCTTTCGCGACCGCCAGCGCCGCGATCCGTCGGTGGCAATCTCAAAGCACTCATCGGTCGTTTGCGCGCCACGGAACGTGCGGCCGACCCCCGGGAATCGGCTTTGGTGTCGGGCGGACGACGTGGCCGCACGGTACGCGCAGATGATGCACACGAGCCACATAAAGATCCAGGAACTTGGCACGCGGCCGACCCGACTTCCTCCTGGGAGTTCGGCTAGTGCCGCGCGCTGACGTCAGGCGTGGCGAATGTCTGTACGACGAGTTGCGGCATGCGACACGTCCCGATCAGCGCCGGCTCGAACTGGAATTGAGGCAACATCGCCAGCAGGCGGCCCTCTGACTCAACCGGCGGACGTCCGGCGCTCAGTGGCGAAACCTCCAGCTGCGCCGTTCTCCTCACCGGGTGGCCTATCGCGTCGACGATCATCTTGACGGTGACGCTATCTGTGTGCGGCGAATCGACGCCGACTCGCCCCCCATCCGTGGGCTGCGGTCCCGAGGCGAGGCGCGCCGGTCGGGTGATATGCCACACGGGGACCTCGATCTGCCCCAGCACTGCGCCGCGCTGCACCGACGTGGGCGCGACTGACTCGACAACCAGATAGAGCGGGACGGAGTCTTCGCCGCTCTCGGTCGCTGGCAAGACCGGAAACTCGTGCGCCGACCCCGCTCGCTCGACGATCGCAAGCATGCTCGTGTCGGCATTTGCAGACAGCGATGTAGCGACGACATGGGCACTCCTGAAAGCGCCGGTCGCGTCGAGGGTGAACTGAAGCACGGCCGACAGCGTCGGCGTCACGTCAAACTCCGGATGCCGGCCCGGCGTCCGGCCAGCGGGGCCCGCGCCGCTAACAAAAGGCAACCCGATGCTCGGCAACACCAGTTCGCTCGGCAGCGCCGACCATCGCCCGAGTGCCGCTAGCACGCGGGCCTTGTACCCCGCCCACCCGGTGTCTGACATAGGTCGCGGCGGCGCACCTTCTACATTCGCGAAGACCAAGAGGTCTGTCGTATCGATCGGCGGTACGGGGCGGCATTCTGCGTCAGGAACGAAGACGGCTCGTCCCTGCGTTACACCGCCGGATGTCGTGGCGGGCGACAACGTGCCGGGCGTCAATGCTCCGGCGGCAGCGGCGGGCTGACCGACGAGACCCAGCTTCGCCCGCGTCCACACTACCACGAGCCCGCATTGTTGGCGGTCAAACCCGACTTGGGGTGGTGGCGTTCCAGGCGGCGCCAACGCGTGCTCTTGCCCCCCTCCCAATCCGGCTGGACGTTCACTCGCGCTATACACCTCAATGGCTCCCACCTGCGACGCATCGATGAGATTGTCGGGCGATTCAGCACCTAGCTCGGGGAAGCGCAGGCTCTCCCACGTCAATTGCTGTGGGACACCGTCGATGACATACGCCATGCAGCTCCCGAGGCCGCGAGTCCCCGATACCGAGGTTCCCTGGTGCAGCGGCATCTGCGTCACCCAGACACCGCGCATACCCTGAAGGAGCTGTGTGAATGTTGTGGCCTGTTTGGCCACGATCTGGTCGTACGTGAGGAACTGGCCGTTTCCTACACCCATGCGCTGGTCGAACCCCACCGCTCGGTACGCCGCTCGCTCGTGCGCCGTTGTCGTCACCGTCGCCAAGACCGGCACGAAGCGTGTCAGGATGATCTGCGTGTCGCGCGTCTGTCCGCCCACCAGGGTGGTCGCGAAGCGCTGCGGCCGAAAGCCGATCCGCCCGATGCTCACCAGATACGCACCCGGCGTCAGGTTGCGCACGACGAAGGAACCGTCATCGTTTGTAACCGCACTGTCGGCGGTGCCGACAAGCAGAACGACGGCTTGCGTGACCGGTGCGCCGGCTGAGTCGGTGACGCGGCCGCCAAACGCGGCCCCACCTGTTGGGGTCGTGTCCGTCGACCGCGACCGCGTATCCGGCGGTGCGCGTCCGCGACCGCTATCGCTGGCCGCTTGTCCGTACGCCGATGCCGCGGCGGGCGTCGCGATCCACGCCGCAATCAGCACGGTCTTCGTCGCTCGATGCCACCGGCGGGGAGGCCACAGGGCTCCCCCGCCCCGATCGGTGTGCCGGGGCACGACTCGCAACTGAACGGCTAGGCAGTCACGGGGCACATCATTCTACCTCCTACCTCAACATCGAGGGCTCTGCACTGCGCTCATCCGGCGGATGTCGCCGCCGGTGGACGTCCCTACGCACCGGCGTTTGTCGGCCGCGACGACGGGGCTGCTGGAGTTGACGTCGATGTGTCGTCCGGCGGTGCCTCCTTCGAGGCGGCCGACGTTGTTCCGGGCTGCGATGGCCACTTGCCCGGCAGAAAGATCATGGCTCTGGCGAATGGTGACGGGTCGCCCGGCGGGTGCTGCACGATCGTCAGTTTGCCCATCGGCGTACCTCACTGTGGTCGGTCCATCGTGGATGGCATCGGCGCGTCGCTAGAAAGCCTGGTGCTCGCCATTCCGCAGGCCGACGCGGCATCCTACGACCGGTTGGGGCTTTTCTCAGGTCTTTTCTCGCGCTCCACGAGTTGCCGCCAAGCATCGACTACAACGCGATGTCGCTACGGCACAACAACTTGTTCGGAGAGGCGCGGGCCGGAATCGAACCGGCGAATAGCGGTTTTGCAGACCGCTGCCTTACCACTTGGCTACCGCGCCGAAAGAGCGTCTTAAGTTATTTCCCGCCCAACAGTTGGACAAGGAGAC
>Ga0182024_10008590_pt1 | contig 21444 bp, 24 predicted proteins | sample P32metaG_FD_120480 | JGI IMG/M metagenome (GOLD analysis project Ga0182024, IMG submission 120480) | Permafrost microbial communities from Stordalen Mire, Sweden - P3-2 metaG (Illumina Assembly) | ecosystem: Environmental > Terrestrial > Soil > Wetlands > Permafrost | place: Sweden: Stordalen...
GCCCTGGTTGAACAGGTGCGCGGCGGCGATGTCTCGGCGTACGATACGCTGGTCCGCAAGTATGACCGGCAGATTTTCCGGATTGCGCAGCACATTACGCAAAACCGCGAGGATGCCGAAGACGTGATGCAGGACGCGTTCCTCAAAGCGTATGAAAAGCTCGACCAGTTCCAGGGGAATTCGAAGTTTTACACATGGTTGGTACGCATTGCAGTCAACGAAAGCCTGATGCGCCTGCGCAAGCGCCGCACCGGCAAAATGGTCTCGATCGACGAGGACATCGAGACCGAGGAGGGCAGCGTCCCGCGCGACCTGGCCGACTGGGCGCCAGATCCGGAACAGAACTACAACCGGGCGGAACTAGGGGAGATTTTGCGCAAGACCATTCAGGGGCTGCCCCAGGGATTTCGTATTGTCTTTGTCTTGCGCGATGTGGAGGGCCTTTCCACCGAGGAGACGGCGGAGACACTCGGCCTGAGTATTCCGGCCGTCAAGTCCCGCCTTTTGCGCGCCCGGTTGCAACTGCGCGAACGGCTGAGCCGTTACTTCCGCAGGAAAAAGGTCTCTGGAGAAACGAGGAATGAAAAGTGACTTGCACTGAGTTCCTCGCTTTGCTCGATGATCTGATCGACGATTCGGTAACCCCCGAGATGCGCGCCGAAGTGCAAACTCATCTGCGTCGGTGCGGGCACTGCGAGGTCGTCCTCAACACCACCCGCAAGACCATCGAAATCTATAGATCCCACGAAATCTACGACCTGCCCGCCGGCCTCCGCGATCGCCTCCACGCCGCCATCATGGCCCGTTGCAAAAAAGGCTGTTAAACTCCGTCCGCTTCGCAAAGACCGAGTTCAAGTCGATGGGCAGTCGCAGGCACGCTTGGTTTATGGCTTGGCAGCATCGACAATGAGCGGGTTCCGCCCGTTCCAGACGTTACCAGCAACATTTAGTAAGACTTTTAGAATCAAACTCAAACCAGAGACGGCTCCCCGACCAAGACCGAGAACTGGATCGAGAGGTGGCACTGCGCCGCACGCCTCGCCCCATAGCGAGGCATGCGATACTGAGATTACTTTCGCAACTTAGAGGGGGGCGAACTTCCCGTGGACCGACCCCAATCCAGCACACTTACTTCGACACGCGGCGATAGTCCTTTGCCTAAAGGAATCGTTGAAGTGGGCGGCTCTGAGGCGTCAGATCTTAAAGAACAAGTTAACAACGGAAATCTGACCGGCCTGCGCGAGTATCTTGCTCGAACCCGAAGGGAGAGCGATTGGCAAGACCGGATTTTCATGCTGGGGCTTGTCGTGCCCAGCATCCCTCTCGCAGCTTTGGATAGTGCATGCGAGATGGAACCGGAAGCGGCCGATCTTTTTCTGATACGTTGCGCTTTCTTCTCCGAGCTTGCCGCAACCATACGCGGTTCTGGCGCCGCTGCCAAGGAGGCGGCGGGGAGGTTTCGGAACGCCACGGAGTGTATCAAGGCCGCTCTGGCCGATTTAGACCGGGTGGCCCAGTTGGATGCTCAGGATCCGACTGCTCACGCCTACGTCCTGCCGTTCTTGACCATCTTTGGGCAACTCGCATCCAGGCAACGCCGCGCCTTTCAGCAGGCAACAGAACTCGCTCCCGATCTGGTGCCTGCTTATCGCGCGATGGTGAACACCCTGTCAGCCCGGTGGCATGGCAGCCATGAAGCATCGCTGAAGTTCGCGCGGCAAGCCATGGCGAAGGCTGGTCCCGGCAGTGATATGGCTGCCTGCTTATTTTGGGCGCACTTGCTGGTACGGAGCCATTATGCCTCGTTCGACAAGAATCCCGAGGCCGCCAGGAGCTATGCATACGACCCCGAGGTTACAAGGGAGCTCAACGCCGCGTTCGACGATTGGACTCAACCGGCATATCGTTCACGCAGGTCAAGCATTCCGTACCTCCACTATGCGGCCTGCTGGTACTATCTGGCGGGAGATAGCGCGCGGCTTCAACGCGCTCTGTTCCTCACAGACAATGTATTCAGCAAGATTCCGTGGGCTTTGATAGGAAATTCCAAAAAACTTTATGCCCGCGCCCTCCTCCTGGCCGCGGGCGCCGCGCCAGCGCCAGAGCGCATGACGAGTGAACTTTGCGAGCACTGTTTCAGTGCCATCGCCGACGGCGGGAATGCCATCCAGGACGACAAACTTGAAGAGGCTGAAAATTCGCTGAACGCGGCTCTACAGCTCGCTCGAACCGCTCCGCAGGAACAAGGCAGCCAGCTCGTTCCACTCGTTCTTTTTCACCTGAGTTTGCTTCATCAGAAACAGCGCAGGGATCAGGAGAGCCAGAAGCTTCGCGAGCAAGCTACGGACTTGGTGGACGCCAACGCGACTCAGATGGCGTCGGCAAAATATCTACATCTTATGGCAACGGTGTTGTACAAACTGGGCGAATATCGCCGCGCACTTCCATTCTGGGAGCAGGCAATTGGACTGGCCGGGGAAGATGTTGATACCGCAACAATGGCTGACATGCTGCACACAATGGGGGAATGTTATTGCCGGATTGGTCTGCGGGACCATGCTACTGTGCCATTGCGGACCGCTCTTAAAATATTCAGGACCTTCTCCGAAGATCCTCGGCTGACGGCCGTTCTGCTCACGCTAGGCAATTCTCTGCGAAAAAGCTCCCCTGCCGAAGCGGAATCATGCTATGCGGAAGCAGCGGAGCTGGAGGTTGCGCGGCAGCAGTTTCAGTCCGCAACCTCGGCTTGGGTAAATCTTGGGGTTCTTTGTTCGGAACAAGGCCGTTACGCCGAATCGCTGGAACATTATGAGCGCGTACTGCGCGTGCGTGAGCAGTCTACGGGCACGCCGCCCGCCGGCATCGCCATGGTGCTCAATAATATAGCGAATTGCTACAGGCGAATGGCCAGATTCCCGGAAGCGCACGCGTCCGTGAATCGAGCCATTGAGCTGTTCTCTGCCGAAGATGAGGGACTGGCCTCCGCCTATGGCACGCGGGGGATCATCTTCCAGGATTCCGGCGACGATGCACAGGCGGTTCAGTGGCTCCAAAAAGCCGTCGCGGAGCGTATGAGACTGCCCAGCCCCAACCTGGACACCACAGCGGAGAATTTGGAGAGCGAGATTGCGGCTCTGAAGAGAATGGGCAGGGAAGACGAGGCGGCTCTCGCGCAGGAGACGCTGGCATCCGTTCGCGCCACGATTGAGGCGATTCCCCAGGTGGACCGCGATCCGAGCGACAGGAAGGCCCAGACGGAAGGCGCGGTGCTTTTGGAGCTCTCATTTAGCAACAGGCCGGTCCGTGCAGACGAGCGTAAGAACAGGACTTTGCTGGCCGAGAGACTGTCAAAAAAAGCACAGACCCGGGATGTTGGCTATTACAGTGGATGGGTTGCGATTCCAGAGAATACGACGTTGATCTTTTACGGCCCTGATGCGGAAGCGCTCTTTAGGGTTCTTGAGCCGTCGTTGATCAGCGAACCGATCTGCGCTGGCGCGAGAGTGGTCATCCGGCAGGGCATTATGAACAGGGAAGTCGTGATCAGGCGCCGTTAAAGAGGTTGAATTGAATCTCGCGCAGTGCCCTCAACTGAACACAAAGCCCCTGCTATGCGATGGGTCTCCATCGACCATCACAGATGTATTGCCTCACAGAGCTGCTTCAATTAGGGTAAGAGAAGCCGGATGAGTCCTTTGGCCTTTCTCTGGACACAGGCCCCCGGTTACACTGCAAAGACTCGTATCACATAGTTTCCGGCGCGGAGACCGGGCCATGCTCAACCTTGCCCAGCGATTGATTCTCGGTTGCGTGCTATTAGCCGGCCTTACGGTGGGGCTGGTGGCTCTGACTCACCGTGCTTTGGAGGCGGCAGGGCAGTCCACGCTGGCGTATGCCTTCATGCTGGCGGCGTTGATTGTTGAGCTGGGGACCGTCTATTTTGTTCTGCGGCCCATCCGCATGCTGGCTCGGGATGCCCGCAGGATCGCGCAGGGCAACCTGGAACATCGGGTGGAGTGGAGCAGCCGTGATGATTTCGGCATACTGGCTAGGGAGCTGAACCGGCTCGCTGTTAGGCTACGCGAGCTGCGCGACTCCGAAGCTGGGCGTCGGCAGATGGAGTATCAACTTTCGGACGCGGTGCTGCAATCGATCTTCGAGCCCATCATCGTGACCGACGGCAAAGGGCACATCCTCAAGGTGAACCAGTCGGCGGCGGAGCTCCTGGGCGACGCCGCTACCGATCGTATGGCGCTGACCAATACCCCCGGCGGCGACAAGATACTGAGCGCCATCCGCGATGCCGTCTCGATGCAGAAGGCGGTGGCCGCAGAAGACGAGGCGGCCATGCTGCCCATGCGCATCGGCAACCAGGAACGCAGCTATCGCCTCCGCACCACGCCCATGCGCGACTCCGAGGGACGGCTGCTGGGTACAGTGACCACGCTTGAAGACGTCACCAGCCTGCAAGACACCGACCGCTTCAAGACCCAGTTCATTGCCGTGGCCAGCCGGAAGCTGCGTGACCCACTCCTCCAGTTGCGCCGCGGGCTTTATGCCCTGGGCCAGGGTTTCGGCGGGGAGTTGCGTCCGCTGCAGGCCGAGCTGGTGGCCGAGGCCAGCCACGAGTCAGAGAAGCTGGACGATCTGATGGGCGATCTGATTGAAGTGGCCGAACTGGATACCGGCAAGCGAGAGTTCAAACTCGAGCGGCTACGCCCCTTTGCACTTCTCGGCGAGGTGCGCGATCGCTATTGCGACCAAGCTGCCGAGAAGCGCATCCGCGTTGAGATACGCGCCTATGCAGATCTTTCTGCGGTAAAGGCCGATCGGCGCGCGGTGCGCTCCATTCTGGACAACCTGCTGTCGAATGCGATTCGCTATACTCCGGTCGAGGGGGAAATTCTGCTGGCCGCCGAGGAGATCAAGGACTTTGTGCAGTTCACCGTGCGCGATACCGGCCGCGGCATCGAGGCGGAGCGGCTAAGCAAGATATTCGACCGATTCAATCCATTTTCCGAGAGTGGCTCGGGGCTAGGCCTGGCGCTGGGCCGGCGGCTGGTCGAGTCGCTGGGTGGCCAGATTGCCGTCGAGAGCCGGCTGGGGGTCGGAACCACCTTCCGGTTTACGCTTCCAGTAGCGGTAGTGGAATCAGTCCGTCATCCCGTCGAGGTGGGCTGAGCCATGGCCGAGATCGTTCTCGAAAAGAAGCAGGAACCAGCCAAGCTGCGGGTTTACCTCGGGGCAGCGCCCGGCGTAGGCAAGACCTACCACATGCTCAACGACGCATACCTGATGAAGCACCAGCAGGGCGTGGATGTGGTGATCGGCCTGGTGGAGACCCACGGGCGCAAGGATACCGAGGCGCGCATCCGCGATATTGAGGTCGTTCCCCTGCGCGTGATTGCCTATCGCGGCGTCAATCTGAAAGAGATGGACGTGGATGCCATTCTGGCCCGCCATCCCCAAACTGTAGTAGTGGACGAGCTGGCCCACACCAACGTTCCAGGCAGCAAGAACCGCAAGCGCTACGAGGATGTGCTTGAGTTGCTGGATGCGGGTATCGACGTGATGACGGCCGTCAACATCCAGCATCTGGAGACGTTGAACGACGCCGTCAACCGCTCCGCCAACACCGTCATTCGCGAAACTGTTCCCGACAACTTTCTCAAGCGCGCCAACGAGGTGGTCAATATCGACATCACGGTTGAGGAGCTTCGCACGCGCCTCCGCCAGGGGAAGATCTACGCCGCGGAGAAGGTGGAGCAGTCGCTGGCTAACTTCTTCCGCAAGGGCAATCTGAATATGCTGCGCGAACTTGCCCTGCGCACCACCGCCGAGCAGGTGAGCAGCCGCGCGTCGGAATACCGCCGCACCCAGGGATTGGAACAAGCGCCGGTTCCGGAGAAAGTCATGGTCTGCCTAAGCACGCGTCCTGGCACCGAACGATTGCTGCGTGTGGGTGCCCGCATGGCCGGCCGCCTGGCCACCAACTGGTACGCCGTCTACGTCACCCGGCCCGATGGCGACAAAGGCCACGGCGATCCGGAAGCCTACCACCGCCTTGAAGAATACGAGCGTATGGCACGGGATTTGGGCGCCAAGGTGGTTTCTCTCACCGACCGCAACGTCTCCGACGCGCTCATCCGTTTTGCCCAGCAGGAAAACATCTCCCACGTGGTCTTTGGCCAGTCGGTGCGCTCGCGCTGGGACATTCTGCTACGTGGTTCCGTGTTGAACCGCTTTCTCTCCGAAGTCCGCGACGTCAATGTGATGGTCGTGCCGATGCAGAAGGTGTTGCGCCGAGGCTGACGGTCTTCCAATCAAGATCACCCAAAGGGGAAACCAGCTCAGTCCTCTTCGACCTGATTTTGCACACAAAAATCGGCCAAATTGCGGATTTTGCTTCACAAATGGTGCAATCTGTGGCCTATACTGCTTCTAGGGTGAGGATTCCAGCCTGACTACGGTGTCCTTCTCGTCAAGCTTATGGCTACGCAACTTTCCCAGAAGCGCGCCTACGACCCGCCAGCGGCGATCCCCGACCGCCTCTACTTCAAAATTGGCGATGTGGCGCGCATCTGTGGCCTTGAGACCTACGTCCTGCGCTTTTGGGAGACGGAATTTCCCCAGCTCAAACCGAACAAAAGCGGAACTGGCCAGCGCCTTTACCGGCGTCGCGATGTCGAACTGGTTCTCGATATCAAGCGTCTGGTCCATGCCGAGGGGTACACGCTCGCTGGTGCGCGCCAGGCTCTTGACCAGACCAGTCGCCGCGGCCCAAAGCGAACCGCGCAAGTCGCTGCATTACCCGATTCGCAATCGGGCCCTCAACTGGCGGCGCTACCCGATTCCCAATCGCGGCTGCCGCTCGTGGCCGAAGGCGCTCAGCAACGCCTCGATGCGGTCGCCTCGGTCATCGGCCACGCCCGCGCGGAGTTGCGTGAATTGGCCGGTCTACTGGCCGTGCCGGCGCACCCCGCGCCGCGCCGCCGTGTTCGCCTCGCTACCGTGCCGTACCGCTCTGAATCTCTCTTCCCGGATTAGGCATGTAGAACGGGCGGTGACCAACAGCCTCTGCCCCCACGACGCGGAGGCCGGCCGCCTCTCGCCCGCTGTTACAATCGGAAGGGCCAGTAGCCCGCAGATTCTCGCCTGCCAATTATGAGTGAGCAGTTCGACCCAGGACCAATGCCGATCCGCCTTTTTAATACCCTCACTGGACAACTCGACGAGCTCGTCCCCATGGACGGCAAGGCTCTGCGCATGTACGCTTGTGGACCGACGGTCTATGATTACGGCCACATCGGCAACTTCCGTACGTTCCTGCAGATCGATATTCTTCGCCGCTTTCTCAGGCTCACGGGCACCGCTGTCCTCCACGTCATGAACATCACGGACGTGGATGACAAGATCATTCGCAACGCCGCAGCCGCCGGCATTCCCATCGGTGACTTCACGGCCGGCTTCGTGCAAGCTTTTTTTGAGGATCTGAATGCCCTCCGCGTCGAGCGGCCTGAGATCATGGCCCGCGCCACCGAACATATCCCGCGCATGGTCGAGCTAATCCAAAAGCTGGCTGCGGCCGGAGCCGCTTACCAGACAGAAGACGGCTCTTGGTACTTCCGGCTCGCGTCCTTCCCGGAGTACGGAAAGCTGAGCAAGAAAGATTTGAGCGGGATGGAAGACGGCGCTCGCGTCGATCTGGACGAGTATGAGAAGGACTCAGCTCGCGACTTCGCGCTTTGGAAGGCGGCCAAGCCTGGCGAGACCTCCTGGGACACAGCCATCGGCCGCGGTCGCCCCGGCTGGCACATCGAGTGCTCGGCCATGGCTATGGAATACCTCGGCGACAGCTTCGATCTGCACGCCGGTGGCGAAGACCTGATGTTCCCGCACCACGAGAACGAAATTGCGCAGAGCGAAAGCGTGACGCACAAGCCCTTTGCCCGCCATTGGATGCATGTGCGCTTTCTGTTGGTGGATGGGCGCAAGATGTCAAAGAGCGAGGGCAACTTCTATACCCTTCGCGACCTGCTGCTGAAGGGCTACAAGGCCTCGGCCATCCGGCTGGCGCTGGTGTCTGTGCCTTACCGTCACCAAATGAACTTCACACTAGACGGGCTGACCAAAACCGCCAATGCAATTGACCGACTGCGCAGTTTCTATCAGAGGTTGAAGAACACTAACTGGCCCCTTGGAACAAGTCGCGGCTCTGTTGGCGTTGACCAAGTTACGAAAGATCAGTCACAAGAAGCGCGTACGAAATTCTTGACAGCACTTGCAAATGATCTGAATACTGCTGAGGCGCAGGCTGCGATATTTGATCTCGTCCGCGTTGTAAATTCAAGATTGGATGCAGGATTTCTTTCGCAAAATGATGTTAACGAAGTATTGAGTGTTCTGAAAGAATTCGATGCCGTCTTTGACGTAATCGAGAATCACGACGCGGAGCCGACCCGTGCCGCGCTGGAATGGGCTGAGAAGGCAGGCCGTATGGCCGACGTAGCGCCCGAGCTGCTCGCCCGCCAGTCGCTGACTGATGAGGCTATCGAGGCCCTGCTTGCTGAGCGTACACTTGCCAAGAAACAGCGCAACTTTGCCCGTGCCGACCAGATTCGCAATGAGCTGGCCGAAAAGGGCATCGTGATCGAAGACTCGAAGGATGGGGTTCGCTGGAAGCGAAAGTAGTAGGAATCGCGTAGACTTGTGGAAACGGAGTGTACTGCATGGAATTCCAAATCGTCTTTGACCGCGAAGAGGATGGCCGTTGGATCGCAGAGATCGAGAGCCTGCCTGGCGTACTCGCATATGGAAACACCCGGGCGGAGGCTCAATCGAAGGTTGAAGCACTGGCTTTGCGCGTGGTGGCAGATCGTATTGAAGTTGATCGGAGTACACCGGAGCAGGTGCGTTTCGCAGTTGCCTAGTTGGTGTTATGCCTAAATGTTGCGCGCTTTTCACCACCGTGATCTAGTACGGGCATGAGCAAGTTTCCATCCACAAGTGCTAAGAAGGTCTATCGTGCCCTGCTGCGAATCGGCTGGCGAGAGAAGCCTCGCATCAGCAAGGGCGGTTCCCACAGGCAGCTTGAACATCCGAACTATCCCTATGAATTCACGTGGGCCTTCCACGATGGTGAAGAGATCGGCCCCAGTATGCTTGCCCGCATCGCGAAACGAACAGGATTGAAACCGGAGGACATATAACTCAATGGAAGCCAACGAAGCCCAGGAGTTGCAGGAACAAGCTGAAAACGCAGAACACGCAAAGTCGCTGCGCCCGGTTGCCTTGACCATGACCGTGCTGGCCGTACTGGTGGCCGTTACCACGGTGCTGGGGCATCGCACCCACACTGAGGCGATCCTCAACCAGGACAGGGCCACCGACCAATGGAATTACTACCAGGCCCACAAGATCCGCGCCAACGATACGGCGCTGGCGGCCGATCTTCTCAGTGTGATGACCATCGCCGACAAGGATGCAGCGAACAAGCTTGCCAAAGGGTACGCCGATCACCAGGCCAAGTGGACCAGCGATCTCAAAGATGAGCAGGATAAAGCCGAAGCGCTGGAGAGCAAAGTCGAGGAGGCCGAAGCCAAAGCCGTCCGCTTCGACCTGGCTGAAGCGCTGCTGGAGATTGGCCTGGTCATCACCTCGGTCACGCTGCTGACTCACACCCGCATCTACTGGTATTTCGGCATCGTCTTCTCGCTGTGCGGCATCGCTTCGGCGGCTTCGGTGTTGCTGCTCAAGTAGGGGTCGCGTCTCCTCAAGCACTCTCGTTGCACCGCTGATTGTGGTAGACTGGCGGCCAAATGAAAACCCGCCTGTTCGCCGCGCTTCTTGTTTTGTGCGCAGTTTCACTTGGAGCCCAAGCTCCTGCCACCGCGCCCGGTGCGCTTGCGCATCCTACCGAGTTCGGTTTCAGCTATAGCCTCCCAACGGACTGGGATGTCAAAGACATGGGTCCGGCTGTTCCTCTCCTTCATCAGCAATTGGAAAAGCGCGCCGACAGCGAGGGCGAAAAGAAAGCTACAAATTGCGTTCAGATTCCGTTGCTCGCGACCCACGGCACACCTCGATCCGTAATTGAGGTTGTAACACTGGCGTATGACTGCTTCGGGCAGCAGTTCGCCGATACCGATCTTCCGGCCTTTGCGGTGGGCGTCGCTGGGGGGCTCACGAAGACCTTCACTATCGACGGTCCGATCTACGGTGCCTACACCCTGGGCGCTCACAGTGTTTGGATCGAACGTGCCACCGGCACATCCATCGCCCATCCCGAATTGAAGTCCACGCTGGAGACGGTCTGTACTCTTCTCAGCAAAGCTGCGGTTTGTTGGATGGCAATCGTTTCCGACGATTCCGCTCTCCAGGTATTTGAGCATGGGTCTGTAACGTTCACAGGTGAAGCTCCAGTTGCTCTTGTTTCTGCCGAAGCCTTTAATAAGAAGCCATAAGAAGGCTTCAATTTGACGAGCGCCTACTCCGGCGGTATCTGCGCCAACTCCTCAGTGGGTCGCGGCTTTGCCTTGACTTGGGCTGAGGTAAGCAGAAACACGGCGACCACCACGCCAGCCATGCCTGCGAACTCTGATGGCTGGGGCCGCTCGTGGAGCACAAGTATTCCAAGGAGCACAGCGACGACTGGGGTGACGTACGCATAGGAGAAAACCTTGGCCAGCGGCACGTGTTCGATCAGATAGATATATGCGGAGTAGCCCACCAGCGATCCGCCGGTGATGAGCCAAGCCTGCGATGCAATCGATAGGGCATTTACGTGAAACTCCGGCCACTGGCCCAGCGCCGTCCCCAGCAAGGTGCTGAAGGCGCCTGCGATGAACATCTGCCACGCTGCGGCCACGAGGCTGTTCACGGGGAGCCGCGCGTGGCGAGCGATCAGGCTGCCCACGGTCCAGGCCAGCCCTCCGGCCAGCAAGGTGACGAAACCCCACAAGAGCGCGTAGTTGCCAGCGTGGCCACTGTGGAGCGAAGGCCATACCAGCGCTGCCAGCCCCGCAAAACCGAGCACGATGCCCAGCCAGCCGCGCGCGGGCAACGGCTCGCCTGCCGGCAGCAGCATCTCGGCCAGCGCCGCAAAGAGGGGGATGACCGCCAGCACCAGCGAGGCCAGGCCGCTGGGCACGGTTTTCTCCGCATACACCAGGGAGACGTTGCTCACGCTCAAGAGGAAGAACCCGATCAGGCTCAGCGTCAGCATAGTCTTCGGCGGCCAAAAGAGGCGCAGACCGCGCCAGCGGCACCATGCCAACAAAATCGCGCCTGAAATCAGAAAGCGCGTACCGGCCAGCAGATTCGCCGGCATCTGGGCCGTTCCAATGCGAATGGCCGTATACGTCGAACCCCAGAAAAAATAGACGCAGGCAAAGGCCAGCACGATCGAGGCCGTCGAAGCTGCTTGTTGCCGTGGATGTGCCGATTGGAGCGTGGAGTTCGCCATGGGGATGCTTCCATGCTAACGCCCGTGCTCGTTGCGCATCGCCGCAATGGGGCAGAACCGCGCTGTTAGGCCGACATCGTGTGCTGCTATACAGCGGCAGTGAAAATGTTCTATCCTCAGGCTAGCGGGTATTCCATGCACACGCACTCCATCCATGAAAAACTGCTTGTACCAGCCGTCAGGCGCTGGTCGCGGTCACGTGCGCGGATGATCTGCCCCAGGAAGCACCTGCGCGTGCTGCCCATGCGCACGCGACCTAGCCTCTTCGCCAGCGACTAGCTGCGCACCGCCGAATATCCTCTTATGGCCTGCCTTGCTCTTCCAGTGACCAGCACTGGACGATCCCCTCCATGCGAGGTTCAGGCAGCGCCGAACAACATTGCCCCCCAGCATCCAGGGCCTGACATCGAAACGGCCCCAAGTATTGAATCTGGAGATAAGAAGATGACCAAGCTAGAACTACACGCACAATACGGCCCCAAATTGGTTTGTAGCCTGCCCGGACCCAAGGCTCAGGCAGCCATCGCGGCCGATACCCGCCTGATCTCGCCCAGTTATACACGCTCGTATCCGTTGGTAGCTCGTCGCGGGCGCGGCATTCGCATTGAAGATGTGGACGGCAACGAGTTTCTCGACTTCGCGGCTGGTATTGCGTCGGTATCCACGGGTCACTGCCATCCAGAGGTGGTCGCGGCCATCCAGAAGCAAGCTGCGGAACTCATACACATCTCCGGAACCGATTTCTACAACGAGCCACTGACCGATCTGGCCGACCGGCTCTCGGCTGTGGCGCCAATGCCGGGGCCGCACAAGTTCTTTTACGGCAACTCCGGCGCAGAGGCCATCGAGTGCGCCCTCAAGCTGGCCCGCTACCACACCGGCCGGCAACAGGTGATCTCGTTCTTTGGAGCCTTTCACGGCCGCACCATGGGCGCGCTCTCGCTCACCGGATCGAAGCCGCAGCAGAAGCGCCGCTTCTCGCCGCTGGTTCCGGGCGTGACCCACATCCGCTTTCCTTATACCTATCGCGGATGCTCGGGCGGAGCGCAGGAGGAAGAAGCCTTCAGCATGGGCTGCGCGCGCTACATCGAGGAGAAACTCTTCAAGACCATCCTTGCGCCTGAGGAGGTTGCGGCCGTCTTCATCGAGCCCATCCAGGGCGAAGGCGGCTACGTGGTTGCGCCCGACAACTTCCTGCGCGAACTGCGCGCCATCTGCACACGCCACGGCATCCTGCTGGTGGTGGACGAGGTGCAGTGCGGCATGGGCCGCACAGGCAAGTGGTGGGCCATCGAGCACTCCGGCGTAGAACCGGATATGGTCTGTCTGGCCAAGGGCATCGCTAGTGGCATGCCGCTTGGAATCTGCATGACGCGCGCCGAGATCATGGACTGGGTTCCTGGCAGTCACGCCTCCACCTTCGGCGGCAACCCGGTATCGATCGCCGCGGCAATGGCCACCATGGACATTATCGAGCGCGAGGCGATGGCGAACGCCGCTATTGTGGGTGAGTTCATGCTGGAGCGGCTGCGCGGCTGGACGCGGAGCCACTCGATGGTCGGCGAAGTGAGGGGACGCGGCCTGATGATCGGCATCGAGCTGGTCAAGGACAAGATCACCCGCGAGCCGGCAACCGCCCTGCGCAATCGGGTGGAAACGCTGGCCTTCGAGCGCGGCCTGATGGTGCTGGGCTGTGGCGAAACCTCGCTGCGGATGAGCCCTCCGCTGATCGTCACCGAGCAGGAAGCGACCGTCGCGATGGACATCCTGGAGGAGGCGCTGACGCTGGTGGAAAAGGAACACGAACACAACAGCGCGCTCGCGGTTGCGGCGGTCTGAGCTTGGCAGATATGCCGGGTCGCCCGCTTGCGGTGACCCGGTTCCGCCTCGCGGATTTGCGTGTTTCGCTCTTCAGGCCGACAATGGTTTGCCATGGGATGGATGGAACAGATTGGGATCGGCTGCACGGAGCGCGCACTGGCCGGCCTGCATTCGGTCTCGGGTCGGCGCGGCGCTTTGCCACTGCCCGCGCACCTGGAAACCGGCATCGACGGTGAAAATGCAGCCTTCTTCTACTTGCGCCGCAAAGGCTACGTCGTGGTGGCGAGGCGCTGGTCGGCGGGCAACCTGCCCGGCGATGTGGACCTGATCGCCTGGCAAGGACCGATGCTGTGTTTTGTCGAGGTGAAGACCCGCACAGCTCACGACTTAACTCCGGCCGAAGTTGCCGTGGACTCGCACAAGCGCCACGTCCTGCGCCGTCTCGCCCGGCAGTACGTGCGTCAGTTGCCCCAGGAGACGGCCCCGCCAGTTCGCTTCGACGTGCTCAGCGTCTACCTCGTTCCGGGGCAAAAGAAGGAGTTCGTTCACTTTGAAAGCTCGTTTGGATGGAGCGAACGGCGGGATGCCGAGTGGAGATAGATAAATCGGCGAGCTCGTCCTGAGCCCCCTCGAAAATAGCCGTGGCCAAAGCGTGACTAAGTTAGTCACATTGCGCTAGAATGTAGATATGAGAACCGCGAAGATTAGTGAACTCAAGGCCAAACTCAGCGCTCACATCCAATACGTCAAGAACGGCGAAGAGGTGCTGATTTTTGACCGAAACACTCCAGTTGCCCGATTGGTTGCTGTAGGACCGGTCGAGGATGAAGACGTACGGATGCGTCGTCTCATAGCCAAAGGCATCGTCGCGCCCGCAAAGATGCCGCGCCCAGTGGGATACACATTGCCCAAGCCTCCTGGCACTAAATGCATCTCTCAGGAAGTGATGGATCAGGTTTGGCGCGAGGAACGGGATGGCCGATGAGTCTGCTGCTTGCTTTTTGGGATTCAAGCGCGCTCATCCCACTCTGCATAGAACAGGCGCAGACTGGGAGGGCGACGGCGCTTTTCGCAAACTATGGGGTTGCCGTCTGGTGGTCCACTCCGGTTGAAATCATCAGTGGACTGACGCGACTGGTGCGCATGGGCGAGGCCGATCAGGATGAATTCCTCGCCGGAAAGCAACTGGCGGAGACCATCGCAGCGACCTGGGTTCCGATCCAACCCTCGGTAACAATCGCGGCCAAGGCGTGTTCGCTACTTGAACTGTATCCCCTCCGAGCCGCAGACGCATTACAGCTTGCGGCGGCATTCGAGTGGTCCGAAGGCAAACCCAAGGGCAAAGTATTCTTGTCGTTCGATCACCGGCTGCGGGAAGCCGCCGGGCTGGCGGGGTTCACTCTGGAATAATTCCGTGTTACCCCTTTGCGTCCTCGAACTCCTCATGCCAAGCCATCTGAATGGCCTCAAGCCGGCTCTCGTTGGACTTGGCCGGATCGTCGGCGAAACCTTCCAGCTCGATAACATAGCGGTGCAGGTCGGTGAAGCGCACAGTCAGCGGGTCCAGGGCAGGGAACTTCTCTTGCAGTTGAATGCCGATCTCTTCGGCGTCGGTCCACAGAATCTCGCGCGGCATTTCGGTCTCCTTACTTCTCTTCGGCCAGCGTTAGCGGCTTGCCCTCGGAGACGTAGTTGCGGTTCCACTTGGGAATCTCGACCACGTAGTCGCCAGGGCGTGTGATGACGGCCTGGCAGCCTAGCCGCGAGTTCAACTGCTGGTCGGCGGCCATGTCCATGCGGTCGATTTCATCGTCGTCCGCCTCGCTGATGCCGGCCTGATCCTTGATCCAGAGGTGGCAGGTGGTGCAGGCGCAAACGCCTCCGCAGGCGTGGTCGAGAAAAATGTCGTAATTTTCGGCCACGTCGAGAAACGACATTGGCTTGCCGTGATGCTGATAAGGCATCTTGCCAAATTCAAACTCGACCGTCTTGCCCTCGGGTTGAAAGGTCACGCGCACCAGCTTGTCCGTGGGAATATGTTTTTCAGTTGCTTCGCTCATACAGTTCCTATTCTTTGCATCGTTTCCTGACTGAAGCCGGGCACCTGTTCGCAGCCTTGCGGCTTGAAGATGCGCTTGGTTGATGGAGGATTCGCCGCGAGCTTGGAAGCGGGGCGGATTGGGCGCGGCACGAAATTGCCGCCACAGTTTGGGCAGAGTCCGCCGAGCCGGGTTTGGACGCATTCGCGGCAAAATGTGCATTCAAAGGTGCAGATCATAGCATCGATGGCGGCCGGCGCCAGATCCTTGTCGCAGCATTCGCAATTGGGGCGTAATTCGAGCACTTCGTCAACCCTCCTCGGACATCTCGGTTCTCAAGCATATGACAGGACTGTTTTTTATTCTCACTCCGCTTCATTTGAACTCAGCCCGGGCCATCGCGTGAGGTGCGGTGATCGCCTCGTCCAGCTCTTCGCCCGCCGCGTCCATGGTCTTGCCGCGAAGTACCGTACTGACCGCTACATCCATTTGCAGATCCGCATATCGTCGCGTCGCCTGGTCCAGTGCAAGCGTCGCTTGGCGGATCGCGGAGGAGTCCTCACCCAATTTGACGCTCGCCAAACGGTCGCGCGCCGCGGCAATCGAAGCATGTTCTTCGCCAGTCAACTGCATCCACGCAGGACCTCCCGGTGCGCGATCGACTAACTCAAGTATCTTATCCGCCTCAATGCGAGCTTCAATCAGCAACCTCTTGGCGAAGTCCTCCTCTGCGTGATCGAAGGAATCGAGAATCATGCTCTCGACCTGCTCATCGGTCAGCCCGTAAGTCGGCTTCACCTCAATTTTGGCGGCCTGGCCGCTGCGCTGCTCCCGCGCCGAGACGTGCAAAATCCCATCGGCGTCGATGAGGAATTTGACCTCGATACGCGGAAGGCCGGCACTCATCGGCGGAATGCCGCGCAAGTCAAAACGCGCGAGCGAACGGCAATCGGCGGCCAATTCGCGTTCGCCCTGCACCACGTGAATGGCAACGTTGGTCTGGCCTTCTACGCCGGTGGTAAAGTGCTCGGTGGCCGATGCGGGAATCGTCGAGTTGCGCTGGATGATGCGCGCCACAGTCCCGCCGAGAGCCTCAATGCCGAGGGAGAGAGGGGTTACATCCAGCAGCAGCATTTCCTCAGTAGATTTGGAGGCGCCTGCGAGAATATCCGCCTGCACAGCCGCGCCCAGAGCGACAACCTCGTCGGGATTCAGCTCGGTATGCGGCCGCTTGCCGCGCGCCGAAAGGTGAAACAGCTCGTCCACCAGTTGGCGCACCGAGGGAATCCGCGTGGACCCGCCCACCAGCACTACTTCGTCGATCTGTTCCGGCGTGATGCCTGCGTCGTCGAGAGCTTTTTTACAGGGGCCGACAGTGCGATCGAGCACCGGCTCAATCAATAACTCAAAGCCGGCACGGGAAATCTCGCGCTGATAACGGTCGCCGTTAGGCAGTTCGATGTCGAAGCGCGCCATCTGCTCGGTGGAAAGGGCAATTTTGGCTTCGATAGCCGCTTTGCGCAAGGCCTGCACCGCGCCGGGATGCCCGCGCAGATCAACACCGTGCTCGGCGTGGATCTCGTCCAGCGCAATGGCCAGCAGCAGGTTATCGATGTCGTCGCCGCCCAGATGCGTATCGCCGTTGGTGGACTGCACTTCGAAGATGCCGTCGCGCAGCTTGAGGATGGATATATCGAAGGTGCCGCCGCCCAGATCGTAGACAGCAATCGTGCCGGTTTTGGCGCGATCCAGCCCGTAGGCCAGTGCCGCTGCTGTGGGTTCGTTCACCAGCCGCAGCACTTCAAGGCCGGCCATGCGGCCCGCATCCTTGGTGGCCTGGCGCTGCGCATCGTTGAAATAGGCCGGTACGGTGATGACCGCCTGGGTCACTGGCGCGCCAAAGAACCGTTCGGCATTTCGTTTGAGCTGGCGCAGTATGTAAGCGGAAATCTCTGGTGGGGTGAACTTCAGCTCGCCTAGGCGGATACGCGGCACTTCCCCGGCTTCAACATCTTCGGCGAGCCGGAAGGGAAACAGCTTCAGCTCATCCTGAATCTCTTCAATCCCGCGGCCCATCAGCCTCTTAACAGAATAGATCACCCGCTCCGGGGTTTCGATGAGCGCCTTGCGTGCGGTGTTGCCCACAGTGACGGTAGGGCGTCCGCCATCGGCGGCCACAGGGTCCAGCGCCACAACCGAGGGCACAAGGTTCAATCCGTCCACGCCCGGAATCACCACCGGCGCATCGCCCTGCATATAGGCGACGAGGGAATTAGTGGTTCCCAAGTCGATTCCAACTACGCGGCCATTCGAGTTCGGTTCCGCCATGCTCTTCTTTTAAGCTCCCAGGGTTTCGATCACGTCACGAAGCAGATTGCTGAGGTAGCGACGCCGGTCAAGGAGGGCCACCATCGTCTTTTGCGCGGTCTGGCGCGTCGATGCGTCGCCCGCATCCCATGCCTGCCACTGCGCTCGCAGATCCTGATCCACCGCCGTCAGCAGGCCGGCGAATTTTTCCTTCGCTTCGGTCAGACTTGCCTGAAGCTGCGGGTCTTCTTCACCCATCTTGCGGGCCATGCGCATCTCTTCCAGTTGCATGTTCAGCTCGAAGACTTCTTCCAGCAAATCGGCGGGGACCCGCGATGGATCCTTTCCGCCTTTGCCACTGTGTTCCTCGCCAATCTCCGCGCCTTCCAGTTTGAGCAGATATTCCGTGCGATACAAGGGGTCTTTGAGCGTGCGATAGGCATCGTTCAGCAATGCGGTATCCGCAAGACTCCATTGGCGCTCGTTCTCGCCCGCGCGGGCAAAGCGGTCGGGATGCACCTTGCGGCTGAGGCGGTGAAACTCCTGCTCCAGTGCCGCAAGATCGACTTGAAAGCCACGCTGCAACCCAAAGACCTGGAAATAGTCGCCGCCGGGAGGAGGCTGAATCTTGCTGCAATGGGGGCAAAACAGCGTGGAATCGTTGTGGCCGATTGAACAGGACCAACAGGCAATGGGAACCGCGGAATCAAGAACCTTGAGCATAGTTTGAACTCTTGCGAAACTGAAGCCTACGAGAAGGACGAACCGCAGCCGCAGGAGCGCGTGGAGTTCGGATTGATAAAGTTGAATCCCTGTCGCATCAGCGTCTCCTCATAGTCCAGCGTCATGCCATGCAGGTAGAGGAACGATTTGGGATCGACGAAGACGCGCACTCCGTCGAACTCGTAGACGCGGTCGCGCTCCCGTGGGCGCGTATCGAACTTGATGGAATAAGAAAGCCCCGAACACCCGCCGCCCATCACGCCGAGCCGCAGTCCGCCCTCTTCCGGCGATACGCCTTCCTGGGCCATGGCCACGCGGATGCGCTTGATGGCGCGCTCGGTCAACTGCAGCGCCTGACCAGGCGGCGGGGCGGCCGCTGAGCCCGGTGCGGCTGACTGCGGCTGCACCGCCGACATCCCTTCCGCGGGCTTCGATTCGATTGTCACCATGTTTGACATTGTTGCCTTTTCCAACCTTCCAGCGATTTGTTCAGTGCCGGCGCAATGAAGGGGACGGGCTTTAGCCCGTCCTCCGAGAATTTCAATCTACTTCAAAGTGCCGAAGGCGATTGGCCCCACCGCAGATGGTTAGTGCGCTGCGACCGAGACATCGGCCGTTTCCGCAACATTGTTCTTCTTCTTCCAGTCGCCGATCGCCGCGCGAATCGCATCCTCGGCCAGCACTGAGCAGTGAATCTTCACCGGCGGCAATGACAGCTCCTTCACGATGTCGGTGTTCTTGATGGCCAGCGCGTCATCCACGGTACGACCCTTGATCCACTCGGTAGCCAGCGAAGAGCTGGCGATTGCTGAACCGCAGCCAAAGGTCTTGAACTTGGCTTCTTCGATGACCTGCGTCTCCGGGTTTACGCGGATCTGCAAGCGCATCACGTCGCCGCATTCCGGCGCGCCCACCAGACCCGTGCCCACTTCCGTCGAGCTCTTGTCCAGTTGGCCCACATTGCGCGGGTTGTTGTAGTGGTCGATTACCTTGTCGCTGTATGCCATTGGTCCGTCTCCTCTGCGGGGAAGCCGCTGTCTGTACTGTTGTTAGATTCGGCAGACTTACCCGCCGATGCTTCAATTCATCTTGCGCTCAGTGCGCCGCCCACTGAATCTTGGTCAGATCGATGCCTTCCAGCACCATCTCATAGAGCGGTGAAAGCTGGCGCAGATGCTTCACAATGTCGATCACCTTGGCGGCCACGTAGTCCACCTCGGCCTGCGTATTGAAGCGGCCCAGCCCAAACCGAATCGAACTGTGCGCCACATCGTCGCCCAGCCCCAACGCCTTCAGCACATACGATGGCTCAAGCGTTGCCGAGGTGCAGGCCGAACCGCTCGAAACAGCCACGTCATTGATGCCCATCAGCAGCGACTCGCCTTCGACATATACAAAGCTCACATTCAGGTTGCCCGGCAGCCTGTGTTCCATCGAGCCGTTTACGTGAATGTAGTCCAGCTCCGAGGCCAATTTGGCGTTGAGCCGGTCGCGCAATCCGCGCAGATAGGCCGCTTCGGAGTCCATCTCTTGATAGGCGATCTCGCAGGCCTTGCCCAGGCCAACGATGCCAGGCACATTCAACGTGCCGGACCTCATGCCGCGCTCGTGGCCGCCACCATCGATCTGCGCGGCGATCTGCACCCTCGGGTTGCGCCGGCGAACGTAAAGCGCGCCAACACCCTTGGGACCGTAAATCTTGTGTCCCGAGATCGATGCCACATCGACATTGTCGGCGATCACGTTGAACGGCACCTTGCCGACGATCTGCACCGCATCGGTATGGAAGATCACACCCTTCTCATGACAGAGCTTGCCGATCTCGCGGATCGGCTGGAGCACGCCGATCTCGTTGTTGGCCGCCATGATTGAAACCAGGATGGTCTTCTCGTCCATGGCCCGTTTCAGATCGTCGAGGTCGATCAGCCCGTCGGCCTTCACCGGCAGATAAGTTACCCGATAACCGTTCTTCTCAAGCCGTTTGCAGGTATCCAGAATCGCCTTGTGCTCGGTCACCTGGGTGATGATATGGTTGCCGCGCTCGCGATACATCTCGGCAATGCCCTTGAGGGCCAGGTTGTTGCTCTCCGTGGCCCCGGAGGTAAAGATAATCTCCTTGGCGGTGGCCCCGATCAGCTTGGCAATCTGTTCGCGCGCCGTCTCCACAGCCTGCTCCGCCTCCCATCCAAAGGAGTGGTTGCGGCTGGCTGCATTACCAAACTTGCTGGTGAAATAAGGCAGCATCGCTTCCAGAACCCGCGGATCGAGCGGGCTGGTCGCGTGATTGTCCATATAAATCGGCAGGTTCACGCCTGCGGGCACTTCCACATTGCTGGTAACAGTACTCATTCCGGTCTCCATCCTCTTCAGTGCTCTTCTCCGCTCACGGCGGAGGGGGAAAACTTTCGCTGACGCGTCCTAATATGTCATCGCGTCATGACTCGTCACAACTTCAACGCAACCAGACCGTGGGCTTCGTGCACATGCGATGCAGGATGCTCATGCTCCGCCAGATCCTGAATGCTGATGCTCTTCAACACACCGGCGATGGTGTCGTTCACCCTCGCCAATGGCTCCCTGATCGTGCAACTCGGCGTCAGCTCGCAAGACTTGGTCCCCTTAGTACAAGAGGTAATGAAAAACGGCCCGTCGATGGCGAGAATCACTTCGTAGGCCGAAATCTTGCGTGCATCTCGCGCCAGTGCGTAGCCGCCATTCATGCCGGCGTGTGAGCGGAGCAGGCCATGCTTGGTCAGCAGTTGCAGAATCTTGGCCAGCAACTGCGCTGGAATTCCGTAGGCGTCGGCAACATCCTTGGCGCTCAGCGCAGTCGTCTCCGGATGCTCGGCGAGGTACTTGAGCGCCATCAACCCGTAATCCGCCTTTTTGGTGAGCTTGAGCATGAAATATCCGACTTCTTCGGTCCGCTTTCAGTATACGACCGTTTATGTCGGGATTTCAAGTCCAACTCTTGTCCAACGCAAGATGAGCCTGAGCGTTGGAGTTGATTCCAAGGCAAGATGAGCCTGAAGGAGTCTGAGCGGGCAAGCTGAGGATGGATGATCAGCGTGCTTGGAGCAGAGAAGTTGA
>Ga0182024_10008591_pt1 | contig 21441 bp, 27 predicted proteins | sample P32metaG_FD_120480 | JGI IMG/M metagenome (GOLD analysis project Ga0182024, IMG submission 120480) | Permafrost microbial communities from Stordalen Mire, Sweden - P3-2 metaG (Illumina Assembly) | ecosystem: Environmental > Terrestrial > Soil > Wetlands > Permafrost | place: Sweden: Stordalen...
CCTTCACGTAATGCGGGCTGCTTGCTACCGTTTCTGGTTGACGTCAACCTGACGTTTCCGCAAAGCCCCTCGGCTCAAAGCGCTCATCATTTAAGTAAGTCGCTCACCGTTGATGTATTTAGTGTATCGCACTCTACATGGATTTCCACTCCCCCACTGCATATTTTTCGAACCAATTGGATATCGCTATAAGTGGGTTGTAGTGCGGGTGCTCATCCCAATCTCCAACGTCAAGCGCTCGGCCCATTGAGCCACTGTTCATGCCGGCACGTCCATATCGTTTTGTTGTATTTGCAATATGGATTCGTGGCAATTTGTATGCATAAACGGGATCAACGTCTAGATCTTGTGCGAGGCCAGCCCACTGCGAACTGCCACTTTTGATCTGCGGGCCTAGTTGCTTACGGCTACCCGAGGCAAAATCATCACTTCCCTGGGCCTCGCTAAGACTGTGGAATTCAACAGTTACACCGATGTGTTTTGGATATATGCTCGCGGCAAAGGCGCCCAGGGAGAGCTTCTATGCCAGACGTTTCTAGCGTAAATAAGACAGAAGATTTCGGATCCAAATTTAGTCGCGAATGTGGACTGCTTGAAGAGTCTGCAAACGCTGGGGTCACCGCGGCGGCTCAAGATGCATGGCACAGACCTGCAACCGTGGGGTTTAAGATTTTGAGTGGTGCTGCTGTTGCCGGTGCTGTCGTTGTGGCAACTGAAGGACTGTCCATGACCGTAATGTTTCCTGAACTTTTGCCGGTTGCACTCGGTTTAGCTTTTGTCGATCGAGAGCCACAAGGCAAAGCCTTGTCTGCCGCGTATGATTATTGGAGCCATCCTGAGAATCGGGAGCGTGACGGCAAAGTGATGGCACAGGCTCTTACGCCGGTGCTGTTAGATGGAGCATGTTTCTTTGCCGGAGCGCGTCTAGCGGCGCCTTATTGTGGTGCCTATGCCACGCGCATGTTCTACAAAATGAATGAGCTGTATGAGCGGCGAGGTCTGCGGCTATAACTGGCGTAAACCGGCTAGCAATGTGTAGTGTGATCAACTGCCGCGTGCGGCCATGATCCGCTCCACCAGCTTGTACACAGTAGTTCCGAAAATTCGTGGCCAGTCTTTGCAGGGAGGGTTGTCGCGCAGCCGGGCTCTTGCAATGGCCTGTCTGATTCTGTCTTCGGTAAATTTGCGTCCGTCAATACCCTTGTCGTAGTTGGGCAAATGTTTTTCCAGTTGCTCTGAGCAGTCACGCGAGCTCTTGATATTCGCGTCCTCAAAATGCAAAAGCAGCCAATACTCAAACTTTGGATTGCTCAACGCAAAGCCATTTCTTTCACTCTCTTGTGACCATTCAAGAAGCGGAAGCAATTGCTGATCAGTCCACGAATCCTTGTCAACGACTAGCCAAGCTTCGTCAGATTTCAGCAAGGTCGTTTGCTTGATGCGCAACTTTAGGCGCTCCAGCACCTGCGGTGGGGCGCTTGCGTGATCTCCTGGAATGCACTCCACTTTAATGATCGCGTTTCCAAAGTTCAACATCGCAAAATACTGCGGCTCCGTTTTTGCTCCCTCGACAGCAACAATAAACAGCTTGCGGTATCGCCGCTCTCCCAGCGGGCGTCGGAATTGTCTTCTTGAAGCCATCAGACGCCCTGCTTGCACGCAGTTTCATGCCACGATTGTATTCCCCGTCCGTCGAAGAAAACTCGGGGAATTCCCCCAAGCCGCCCTTGCAAATAGCTTTTCCGAATGTCCTTGTCATATCGAACATCTTTGAATTCGCTAAAAGACGTCAGACTCGACGTACCAGATTCTGTACGCTCAGCAACCCACATTTCATCTCGGCGCAGAAGCTCCTGATCCATAAGCAAGACGTCGTGCGTCGTGAACAAAAGTTGTGCGCGACTCTGCGGCGAACAGCTAGACAAGTAACCTTCCAACAAGTGTCTTGTCAGCAAAGTGTGCAAACTTCGATCGAGTTCGTCGATGACGTAGACCTTGCGCGATTTATCGGCGCACAGATCAAGGAATACGGGCAGCAGATCGATGACACGCCTGGAGCCATCGGACTCATATTCCATTCCAAACTTTATGTCTTTACCAGCGCTATCAGAATGGAACGTGACCAACTTCCTGGCTACCAATTCTCCTTTTGGACGCGAAAGAACAATCGGTTCGTTGATCATCAGCAACGCGATGTCGTCCTGTTCTCTTAAATGTTCTTCGATGTCGGAGATCAACTCTTTGGGCAGCCCGAGATTTTCTAAACGAACAGCTTCAAAATCCAGATTGGTAATCCCGGTGTCTAGGCGCGACAACGCGTCCCTCATTGCGCACAACATAGGACTTCCATCTTCAAGGAATCGTTCGAAACGCCCAAATCTAGAGTCGGGTGCAACCAGCTGCAGACTGTTTTCGAACCAGTCGTAAACTGGTCTAAACCGCTCCACCTTTTGCGAAATCGAGTTGGTCAGAAAAAGCTGATTATCCCGTGTGCCTTTGAAAGCGAAACGTAGAAACTCATCTTTCTGAAGACTAGCGTCAAACGTGATTTGGTCTGTTTTTCGCTCATAGAGAACCTTCTCGCTGGATGTGGATATCTCTACCAACTTTTCTTCCAATACAGCTTTGCGAGTCACTGCAAAACTAAACGCATACATTCGGTCGTCGATGAGCAACTCCAAAGAAAAACGAGCGGGCTCGGCTGCATTCTTCGGATCAAGTAGAAACACTTCCACTGGAATGGCAGAACTTGGATGAGTTCCTCGAACCACCAATTGCTTGATAAAACTGAGCGCTTTGAACAAATTTGTTTTGCCTGATGCGTTACCGCCATAGACAACCGCCAAAGGCAAGACCCTGGACTTGTATTTGTCCACTGTGGGGACGCGCTCTCCATGCTGTCGCTCTTTGCTGGCAACCATGGAGATAGACGTTTCTTCTTGGAACGACATCCAATTCTGGACAGAAAAGCTTACAAGCATTTCTCCTCCCCCGAGCTATTTCCTCTTCAAGTATAGCAAAATTGCATAAATTTGGCCAAATCGTATCGGATAACGAGAAATTTTCTCTTTATGCACGGATTCGGTCCATGGTGCGCGCTTTTACGCCTTTTCGGCGCTAATAAATTACCCATAGAACACCCATAGAGAGAGAACCCACGTTTAGCGGGGTTTCCCGGTGTCGTTTCTATGGCACCTTGATGATCAAGACGGCTGCAGTTGCGACGTTCGTTAGCATCAAGTACTGCCGTGACAGCATTGCATGAGTCGTTGGCAAAGGACAATATCAACTATTGCCTGCACGGACGGGCTTGGACCCATATCCGGCAGGTGACAAATTCACTGTAGCCTGCCAGCGGTTTCCTGGGAGTTTTATCGCATTCGGCTCTGCTGCCGAATACCACGGACTGACAGTACAAGTCTTTCCGACCGTGATGCTTTTAAACACTCAGCGTGCTGGAGAGCAATTCATCGGCAATTTGAGAATTCTGATGATAAAGGTGCACCAGGAAAACCAAATTGGATACCAACCGATGAACAGAGGTCCCAACATGTCGGTTGCGACAATTGAAAGAACGGTTTTGGATGCTATAGATCGTCCTGACCTCTGTGGAGGCATTTCCGATCTGCCAGAGATCCTTCAGAGGGCATGTGGACGGCTGAACTTAGACCTCTTGATGCAATGTCTACAGACTTATCGCTCAAAGTCCTTGATCAGCAAAGTTGGTTGGCTGCTCGAAGCATTCGAATACGAGCTTCCGCCGCCGCTAGAGAAACGACTGCTCGACTGGTCTGCCGGTGTGAAGACTTATCTTGTCTCCCCAAGAGCTGCTGGTGCAGTCAGCGTAGTCGAATATTCGAATAAGTGGGGACTGCTCATCAATGCCGATGGCTTCAAGCGTTCGGCTCAGCACCATATACGGTTCACGAGCGAAGAGGAGAAGAAGATGAAAGAGAGTTATCAAAAGACGCTAGAAAGACTGACAAAGCTATACCTGAATAGCGAGCAATTTAACGGTGTTCGCGGCGATAGACTCGCGCTTGAGACAGAGATGGATCCTGTTATGGCACGAATTGTCTTTCGCGACCTGTGTATTGACGGAATGATCGATATTGTCAGTCCAAGGTCCTTCGTTAATCCGTACATTAAGGCTGATCGCGCCATTCCTAAGGACATTCAACTCGAAGACATTGACTCGGAGCTCAATGAATTCTGTGTTTATCCGAGCCCGAAGCATCTCGAAAAAACCGTAAACAAGAAGCGCTTCCCTTTCTACAAAATGGAGCTAGCAAAAGGCGGTGGTCATCTGGATATAAGGTACTTTCATGAACGAGTTCTCGACCATTATCGGGCGCAACCAGATAGTTACATAGTGAATGAAAATCCGTTTGGAATGGGCCAACATCTTGGCGCTTTTTCCGGGCGGTCCAGGCGACAACGCCACAAAGCCTGGGGGGCGGTAAGATGTCCTGGAGTTCGACAACTTTCAAATGAAGGACGTGCGATTTGTGTCCTGCTACGTTACCTGGCGCAACTGGCGCCTGACGAGCAAGAATATTGGTCGACTTTTGAGATGTCATCGCAGCAGCAAGACTTTATACCAGATTCGGCAGACGAAGTTTTCAGCAAATGGTACTACGGGTTGATAAGGACGAAACCAGCATGGCACGCCGAAGAGGAAGACAATGACGATGATGAATCCTGAACAATCTAAGCGCAAGGAATATCCAAGATGCCCAGTGATAAGCGTACACAGCTTGCAAAACTTGGCGCTGACACACTGGCAATGGCATTGCTCGATCTTGCAACCTGCAATGAGGATGCAGAGTCCGTGGTCGATCGACTACTAGCGAGCCCGAAAGAAAACGCCAAATCCTTTAAGGCGAGACTATCAAGCCTGAAACGGCGACGCCACTTTATCACTTGGGGTGAATCAGGAGCCTATGCACATGAATTAGCATCAATCCTTGAAGATCTTAAAGCTTCCGTGACCAAGTCTTGCGCTGGCGTCGAGGCAGTAGCCGCGTTCTATCAAGCTGATACGTACATCTTTGACAAAACTGATGATTCCAACGGCAGCATTGGCAATGTGTTCAAGTTCAATGCCGCAGACCTCTTTGTTTTGTATGCGTCAGGTTGTGAAGAGAAGGAATGGCTTGTCGATCTCGTGATCAAGCTGAATCAAAAAAATGGGTACGGAGTACGCGATGTTCTCTTCGAAAAAATGTCGAAATATCTTCCTGAACATCTCATGCGGTCAGCCGTTGAGAAACTTTGGAGACTGGCCGAATCTGAAGGGGACAAATATGCATTGGCTTTTGCCATTGCCGATTTGGCCGAGCAACTGAAGGACCCGGCGCTTTTGGAAGCAGCAAAGCGTGCTGCGTCTGATGGAGAATTGTCGACTGCGGCGATCATAGAGATCGCAAAATTGCACTTCCAGTGTGGCGATTCGGCAATGGCACTTACCTGGATCGAGCGCGTTCCAGCAGACATGTCTTTCATGGAGCACGAACGCGATGATGGGCGCCGATGGACTTGCCCGGCCAACGCAATATAGGACCAGTCGAGATTCCGCTGTCCGTCGCCCAAGTCTTGGAACCAGGCTGGATGATTGTATGTGCGCTTGGCCTTAAAAAGAACGGGAAGTGGGAGGTGATAGAAAGCGGCTCCATTTATCCCTCCTTGCCATTCAACTAAAATACATTCACGACCTTTTGACCAAAGTCCTCATTTGCAGGGAAGGTTCAACGCCCAACGCCACAACATATAAGCCGACAGAGCCGTCAGAAGCCTATCGAAAAGGCCTCATAAAGGCCTCAAACGTGCTTGTTTCTTTCCACGAGCAAAACAAAAACACCATCCGATTTGCATCGCGATGGTGTCTAAGCTACTGCCTGGCTGCCCCTTGCGAGATGGGCTCAGTATCTCATTACGCTTTAGTCAGTCCTTCACGTAATGCGGGCTGCTTGGTACCGTTTCTGGTTGACGTCAACCTGACGTTTCCGCAAAGCCCCTCGGCTCAAAGCGCTTATCATTTAAGTAAGTCGCTCACCGTTGATGTATTTAGTGTATCGCACTGGACATGGATTTCCACTCCCCCACTGAATATTTTTCGGAACCAATTGGATATCGCTGTAAGTGGGATGTGGTGCGGGTGCTCATCACAATCTGCAACGTCAAGCGCTCGGCCCCTGCGCCACTGTTCATGGTGGCACGCCCATATCGTCTCGCTGTATTTAGGATATGGATTCGCGGTAATTTATATACATGAATGGATTTGCGTGTAGATCTTGTGCGCGAGGCCAGCCAATTCCAAGAGTAGGTCTCTTAATGGAGCTGGTAAAGAACCCCGGCGCAGCCGGTTTATGAGTGGGCTTGCTGTAAGGCGGTTTGTTGGTCTTGCTTGCTGTGAATGACTCGTGCTATCTCAATCCTGTCCGGCAGCACTTCAAAGTAAATACAGTATTTGTCCTCGGTGGCCATCCTAAGCCCTGGAGCCCACCCACACGGTGGTACTTGGCGTGGGAAAGCAGCTAAGGACTCGAATCTGGCGTAAAGCTTGTTGAACCAACGCGTGGCAACCTGACCACCCCACTGCTGCCTTTGCCACTGCATGTACTTGTCTATGTCGTCCGTCTGCGGACGGAGCAACACGGTACATCAGACTTGCTTATTGTCCGCAGCTTCCCTGGCCAGATGTTTCCCCCAGTTCCGTCGCTTGGACTCCTCGCCGTCTATGGATTTGCCTGCGGCAATTTCAGCTAAACCTTGCATCACGAGAGGTTTGTGCCACTCTGGTGGCTGGACCTTGGTGGTCCTAATTTCCAGAAACTCCATAAGTTCCATAATGGCGTCATCTGGCAATGCATCGACAAGCTCTATGATTTTTTTGATTTCATCGATTGGTTTTTTTCGCATGCCGCTTACCTGTTACTCTTCTGCTCTAATCATATGCGATTTCAGTGTGGGATCTTTTTGCCGCACAACTAGACCTCTTGTGAGAAGCATGCATCGAAAACGACGGCTGGATTGAAGTTCATCGGCCGTTAATATCCCATGTTCAATTCCTGAGCTTGCGATACAAGCTCGTCCATTGCTGTTTTGCGACGATGTGTCCTACCTGACTGATAGTCAAGAATATCTTGATGCCTTATGCGGCGGTAGCGGCCAACGTTTCGATAGGCAATTTCTGCTGACTCCAAAAGGCTAACCAGGTACGGACGCGAGACATTCAGCATCTCTGCAGCTTGCTGGGTCGTTACTTCGGCCTCAATGGGGATGAGCATGACCGCATTACCGCCAGCCATGGCATGGAGCGCTTCTACAAGGACGCGGATGGCCGATTCACTCAGTTCAATTTCCGTACCATTGTGGTCTGTTAGCGCGTATCGTGGCTCTGGCGCAACTTTCGCGGTTCACTAAGCGGACCCTCATCTAAGGCCTGCGCTACCGTTGTGGTTATCCTCCCTTTCATCATCAGCGCTGCGCCCAAGGCATCACCGTGGTCAATTTTATACACCCGTGTTATATCCTTGCGTTCGAGAGTGTGAAGTGCTTCGGACTGATTCGTGAGTGATGGCAACCAACTTACCGGTATAAACCAGGCTGCATACTGGTATTTTGTTAGGTTTGCTGCAATTAGTGCGTCAAAGAAATCCAATTGCATATGTCCGTTCGTTGCAAGCGTTATTCTTCGTCGAATTATCCCATGACTTCGGACCGCTTGCCGAAAGCACGCATGTGACTTTGCTAATTGTTTGGCGAGGTTTGGCGAATTAAACGGCAATTTCTGAAACCAGAAAGCCAGACAAGGCTTGAAGGTGCCAAATAAATCGCCGATTTTTGCCAAATAGCGCACCAAAAAGCCGGCAAAATAAATCGTCAAATTACACCGGCGCCGCAGAAATTAAAACCTCGACGAACTCGCAGGCATCACATATGGTGAATGCCACATTCCCGGAGCGGCAAAGCGCCCGGCTGCTAGAGCTTGTGTAGGGGCCTGGAACTATTGATCAGTTAATGAGTCGTTACAGGTAACTTTTAAGTTGGAGAAAATTATGCTGTACACATTGATTTCATTGCTGATTCTTTTTTGGGTAGTCGGGCTTGTTGCACACATAGGCGGCGGTTTGATCCATACGCTGCTGGTAATTGCGCTTTGCCTATTTTTATTCAATTTGTTCACGGGCCGAAGGGCCGGCGTCTAATTCCAAGCTACAGCGTCCTCGAAGAAACGAGGCTTAAATAAGGATCACATGGATACAACATACAGAATGAAAGAAAGCCCCACGACCGGGGAATTGAAACCCGTTTCGGTATGGCTGACACAACGATTCCAAAGATTCGCCGCTATCGCGATGGGCACAGGGCTGCTCTTATCGGTAGTTGCGGCATTAAACCTCAAAGCCGATGTAGATAATCTTACCGAGAAGAAGATTCCCTACATCCAGAGCCAGATGGACAAGTTGCAAGTTGGCTAGCTCGACGAGTTCGGGGGCACCGTATATGGTGAATCTGTAGAGACCACTTTGATTTGAGTGCTCTCAAATTCTTGATGCAAATTTACTCGAGCGTGGCTCCTTACCGCTTCATGCCGACCACTGGAACTTTGTTCCAGGTGGAGAGTCTTAAACAAAAAAGGAGAGACATGAAAACTTTATTGAACAAACTGAGCACAGGATCAACCAAGCCCGCGCTCGCTGTCCTTACGCTAACGCTTGCGATCTCGACGAGTCTGCTCATAGTCAATTGCGCTCACGCTGACACTGCAGCGCCTACCTCTGGCGCATCGTCAACGGGAAACGATAGCTCAGTACGGAGCCCTACTAAAACGGCAACCGAAGTAAGGAGCCCTACTAAAACGTCAACGCAAGCCCATACGGCCGACAACGTCACGGTGACGGGCGGGGCAGGCGCCGGCGCAAACACCACAGTCAATATCCACAACAACGCTAAGCCTGAGAAAAAGGCCAAGGGTAAAGAGAAAAACCCTCGCCAAGTAGCACAGAAGGAGAGCAATACTGCAAAGGCGACTCCTGCGGAAACACCGACTCCTGCGGAAACGCCAACGGGAACTGATAGCTCTACAAACGTCAACCACTAAGGTGAAATGAAATGACAGCAAGAATCTTGGTGACGATGGAACATGAGAATGATAGACAGGAGATAGCTGACTGCCTCGAGCACGTCGGGCACAAGGTGACCAGAGTGGACACGTTTCATAACGCAATGGAAATTTTGAGAACTGCCGACTTTGATCTGATCGTCTCGGATGTCCATTTGCAGAACGGCGGTAGCGTCTTTGACTTCTTGCGCTGGGTGAAAGGCGACCCTCACATGCGTCCCGTGCCATTTGTTTGTTTCAGCGCTGAACCGAAGGAAGTGGGCAAATATCTCTCAGATGGGGTACGCACTGCAGCGCGTTCATTGGGCGCTGCCAGGTACGTAATTATGCCGCAGTTCGATGGACCGGGTTTTCTGCGCGAAATCGAGTGGTTGATACCACAAGAAAAAGTGGGAAGCTATTACAGCGGCGATGCTGGTGGCAATGGTCATGGTGATGGCCACCAAGTCAGAGCAGAATCGGTCAACTAACTAGGCTGGCGTTTGGCGTCCGATAAACGCAGAAAGCTGCTGAAATCGGGCTGTTTCTAGCTACCCCAAAAATGCTTGTTGCGAAAATGGCTTTAAAATGGCCTTGCTGCTCAAGCTAAGAGCGAGTGCGCGGTAGGCAGCGCCGATTTTGTCTCCTAGGCCTGTATTCTTAAATTGGCGCATACAAATAAGCGATAGTCCACTAGGCGGGCCGTTTGCGCTAATTGGGTTCACGCGCCCAGATTAACTGCATCGCTAGTCATTTCCAGTCCCGACGCAATAGCGACTGGTTCCGTTTTTTCCTGAAGCCAGAACGCCAATTTCTCTTTTAGTTCACCCATCGTAAACGGTTTAGACAAATAGTCATCCATCCCTGCGGCCAGACATTTTTCTTTATCGCCGCTCATGGCGAGGGCAGTCACGGCAATGATTGGCGTATGTCGCCCTTTCAGCTTGTCTATCTCTCGGATTCGCTGAGTGCAGGATAGCCCGTTTTCACCGCCCAGTTGTATGTCCATTAAGATCACGTCAAAACAAAAATACGTCGAGGCCGCTACTGCCTCGTCACAGTTCCCGACTATGTGCGCCACCATTCCAAGCGCATCGCTAATGAGCAGAAAGAGCTTCTGCTGGCCGGCATTGTCATCAACCACAAGCACTAGCGGTTTACCCTCAAACTTGCGCTCTGCCAGACTTGATATGGATTGGCTGTTTACAGGCGAATCGCCTATCTTTTCTGCCACGATTTACACACCTCATACAATCGTTCACTGTGGGATTCTCACAACCGCCTGTATCATACCTTGCTTCACGTTTGCGAAGAACACACAAGTTTGCCAAACAACTTCCGACCGGTTAGTTCCAGCGTCCGCGCCATAGGCAGACAGCAAGAACCATGCAAGCGATCAGGACTTGTCCGAACAAAGCTCGAAAAGCTCAGGCGCGACACCAACTTCAAGGCTGTTGCGGCGACGAGGCGCTACCATCTTTTTCCTTAGGTGAGGAGGCTTGGGCTTTTGCGACGGCTCGGCTATTTCCCTTTGCCTGTCGATACCACTGTTGTTTCTACTGGTGCGGTGCCTTTGACACCGATTTTATTGGCTGCCGATTTGCTCAAATCGACCACTCCTTTACCTTTGCGCCCTTCGCGATCGTTAATCGTAACAGTGGTTGATTTGCCGGTGCGTTTGTTTTTCACGCGTACATTGGTGCCCATGGGCAGTGTCTTACTTGCAGCTGACATACTGTTTTGCTTGAATTGCGCTCCGCTTGCCGTCTTCTTACCAGAAAACTTAGACGAAACTATAGTGGCTTTGCCGCTTTCCGCGCGTACGCATGTACCGGAGAGTCCATTTGTGAGAGCCAGCCAAAGAGCGCCCATCACCACCGCCAATTTCCTGCTTGTATTCATATTTCCTCTATCAAGTCGCCCATAGACCATCTTAAACTATATCAAAAGTGTGTTGAGACTGACAAAGGGTTGTACGCACGAAAACTGCTCGCCGTCGCCTCCGGCGGCAAAACTGCCAAAATAGCCAAGCAGCTATTGGCGCTCAATGGCGATCCGGAGTGTATGAGACGATATTTCGCCTGCCACGAGTTTCCGCAGTGCTGAACCAAGAATGCGGACAATCCGCGCGAACACCATTTTCGTGCAAATACGCATTCGCTGCTGAAACAGGTCTTTTAGCAGGAACTATTCACCTATTGGCGAGTCATTCGTAAGTGTAAACACAGAAGGGTCATCATGCTATATACAATTATTTCAGTGCTTGTCGTTTTATGGCTATTAGGCTTTGTTGGACACATTGGTGGCAGTTTGATTCATGCGCTGCTAGTTGTTGCGCTCTGCTTGTTCTTGTTCAACCTGTTTACAGGACGAAGGGCAGGCATCTAATTCCCGATTTAGCTCGGTCTAACAAGTGCAGCACATAGCACACACAAAGCAATAGCAAATCGTCGTTGATTTGCTTATTCGCCGTGATGAAGCGCCGCTTTCTCTTTTCCTCTGTCAAAAATCTCTTGACGGTAGCCACAAAGCCACATTAAGGCTGTTATCCCTATTAGCTCAAAACTCATTGGAGAAATAATGAATCAATCAGTAGTTGGAATCGTTCACACCCGCATAGAAGCGGAAAATCTCGTTAGTGCCCTCAAATCCGCTTCATTCACCGATAACGACATCTCGGCCCTTTTCCCAGATAAGGAGGAAGAATCGAAAGATTTCGCGCACGATAATTCTACAAAAGCACCAGAAGGGGCCGTAGCGGGCGCCAGCACTGGCGGCGTGCTTGGAGGCGCTCTTGGACTGTTGGATGGCATTGGTGTCTTAGCCAAGCCAAGGACAATAGCGCCGACGGAGGAACCCTTGGCCGGTCCCTTGGTCGGAATGGGCATCCCACAATACGAAGCGAAAATGTACGAGGACAAAGTACGCGACGGCAATATTTTGCTCGCCGTTCAGTGCGCCAATAATGACCGAGCGAAGTGCGCCCAGGACCTGTACAAGCAGAATAAGGCTACCGATATTCACCATGTCGATGAAACAGCCGTTTAAAAAGATATAGTACAAGTATTACGTATTAAACAGGCACCTCGCTTCAGGTGAGGTGCCATGTTTTTTTTAATTGGTTGCAGTTTTAATTGGTTGCGGCCAGTCATGGCAGAAAAACTATTAGGTACCGCATATCTGGCTGCAGACAAAGCTGACAAGGCTCAGAAAGAGTTCGAGAAAGAGCTGGAAATGAAAGAGAAGGCAAAACGCTGGAGCACAGTTTGGATTTATTATGGACGTAGGCCCGGACTTTGAGAAATTGAAGGTGCACCAGTAAGAAATAGCCGCAAGAAACGCCAATCTTTAAGGAAGTCAGATACTGGAATTTGGAAGTTAGAGGCAGTGCAAGAACGCGACGAGATCGTGTTTTTCTTCCGCAGTCAATTTCGTTCCCAGCAGCTGGTTGAAGTATTCAACTGAGTCGTCGATCGTCAACAACCGCTCGTCATGCAGGTAAGGCGGTGAATCTTTCAGCCCTCGCAGGGAGAAGGTCTTGATTGGTCCATCGGCTGAGGCCATGACACCGTTCACCATTTGCGGCTTATAAAACCGTTCTGCCTGCAAATTGTGCATCAAATTGTCAGTGTAATAAGGTGGAGTGTGACAAACCGCGCACTGCCCTTTGCCGAGAAATATCTGTTCCCCATGCAACTCTTGCGCTGTCGCTTTGCTCTTGTCTAGATGACCAAGTGCATCCAGTTTTGGTGCCGGTGGAAAATCCAGAAGCTCCATAAACTCTGCCATATGATGCACCTGAGAGCCGCGTTCGAGAATATTTACGCCTTTCTTTTCGGCTATTACATCGTCGCCATCGAAGTATGCACCGCGCTGTTCGAATTCAGTAAAATCCTCGACTGTCTTCAAAGCGCGTTGCGATCCAAAAAGGCGTTGAATATTTACACCGCGCAAGGTTGGTGTATCTATTCGGTGGCGAAATTCCTGCGGGCGTGCGTCACCAGCTAAGTGCGTGGCACCATTGGTGTGCCCATTCACGTGACAATCCAGGCATGTGACACCCAGAGTAGGTTTCACCGTTTTTCGATCGGCTGTTAGATTGAACTGCTGTTGTGCAAACGGCGTCGCCAGTAATCGAAGCCCATCAAGTTGTTTTGGATTAAGGATGCCGTTGAAAAGATCGTAATAGTTTTGATTAGTCACTACTTTGCCTTGCGAGACGTCTCCCAGATCTGGTCTGGTCGTCAGGTAGATGGCTGGTGGGAATTCAGGCAAGAAATGATCGGGAAGATCAAAATCAAGATCGAATCGCTTCAAATCGCGATGTTCCTGTTTTTGGATTTCATCGATGTGAAATTTCGGGAAGACCATGCCACCAACTGGATGGTTGGGATGAGGCAGGGGTAAAAATCCTTTCGGCCAGATGCCCTTCTCTCGAATGTCCTCTGCTGACATTTGGGACAGAGCGTCCCAGGTAACACCGGCTGGAAGTTTGACGCGCACGCCTTCCTGAACTGGTTTGCCACGACTCATGGTGGCAGTTCCGTGCCCATCGCTCAAGTCATAACGGTCTGCCAGAAGGGCTTGCTGCCTTGCTTCAATCGCCGGTTTCTGGGCGACATCGCGCTTGAACACAGTCTCGAACGATTCTTCGATCACAGGCATGTAGCTGCTCACCGCCGCTCTAACACCATCCGGATAAACGATTCCTAGACTCAAGGTGAAAGCAGCTATCGATGAGCTTATCAGAACCAGGATTCTTGCCTTCTTCATACCATCCTCATGCCTGAGAGCCATCTTCATACCGTAAGTGAGAATGCGTATTATAGAGGAAAATAGAGGGAAGCAGCTGTGTAGTGTCTTCTTGATAATCCGAAGAGATTTTTGACAGGTAAAGACAGTAACCATCGGCGTAATCTTTTGACGTGACTTGAGCTCTACTCTCTGTGACTTTGATAATTATTTGGCACAGTTTCGATCTTTATTTGACAATCTCAAGTCGTCGCCAATAACAAGCCTTTTCTTGCGACCTCTACGACATCCGGCGTAATTGCTTGGAAACAGTTTATTTTCTGCAGCCGCTTTATTTCGTTGAAGATGCGGTGCAGCACACGAAGGTTGCCGTTGGAGATGCGCATTATTCCGGTCGATACAGCATCATCTGCGGTGCATGACAAATTTAGCTCATCCCACTTCCGGGAGATGAAGCTTCGCATTTCGTCGTTTGTAAGTGGCTGGATTTCATACGCCAGGGTAAATCGCGAATGTAATTGACCATATCCGGTTCGCCTGAGGCGACGTTCAATTCCAGGAGATCCGACGAGCAACACGCTAGGTGGTGTTCGATCGTACAAGTCTCGTATCATCTCGAGAGAATGATCTGCTTGCCAAATCTCATTCGGTCCATCAGCCTCAAAACGATGTGCCAGCCCAAACTGCTGGTTGTATGCCTTTTTGCCCTCGTGCGCAAGCGTTTTTATACTTGCAGGTATTTTCAGAATCACATTACGAACGACGTCGTAACATGGAGATTCCCAACCATTTTTGCTGCAGATCTCTTGGACTTTTCGATAGACAGTCATGATGGGCACGGGCGGTGTACGGAGATACAGCCCCTTAATCACATCGACTAAATCGTCCTGGGCCGACCGATATCGCCCGCTATCACTTCGGTGCTTTGGCTTTAAACCAGTCAGACCGTTGACCTTGAAAGCTGTTACCCAGTTGTATAACGTTCTGACCGGCGTGTTATGTTGCTTGGAAATGGCTTCCAGCGTTGCTCTGTGATGCAAGAATGGTTCTATCATCTTGTATCGATTTAGTGCTACTTCTGCTGGGTCCAAAAAATTTTCCGTTTGTCTGTCCTATATCAATAGTTATTGGACACTAGAATTTCAAAAAAAGAAAGCCCCTACCTGTGGCACTTCCGGTATAGTTTTTCTAAGGGAGTTTTTGGACATCTGGAACATATCAATCATGCGCGTCACTCTATATGCCTGGTTTCAACCAAAGATCAGAACACTTTGCCAATGCAAGTGAAAGCCATGAAAGCCCTTGTCAGACTAAGGGAATGGAAGGTCGTGATGGCAGTCAAGGAAATTGCGTCCGGTGCCTCCGATCGTCCGGAGCGAAAAGCAATTCTAGAAGCAGCTCGAGCAAGACGTATCGATGCTGTCATTGTTTGGAAAATTGATCGATGGGGTCGGTCGCTCTCCGATCTTGTAGCGACACTGAAGGAACTTACTGATCTCGGCGTCTCGTTTGTCTCGGTCACAGAATTTTTTGATCTCGGCACCTCCACTGGTAAAGCTATAGCTGGAATGCTGTCGGTCTTTTCAGAATTCGAAAGAGACATGCTCAAAGAGCGCATCAAAGCCGGTATCGCCCACGCAAAATTGAAAGGCCGTCCACATGGTCGTCCGCGCACTGCGTTGAAACACAAAGAAAAAATCAAGCGTCTCTATGCTGAAGGAATGACTAAAGCCGCGATAGCGCGTAAATTGAAAATCGGCAGAACATCAGTAATCAGAATATTAGCTAACTGACGCCACTGTATGTGGTTGCTAAGTGGTGCCTCGCCATTACGCGATTGCCAAATAAAGATCGATTTTTGCCAAATAATGATCGAAAAAGTCGGCAAAATAATGATCGAAGTCACAGTTGGGAATCAATCCCATGATGTATGCGCTTCCAGAGACGTGTGTTTGGCATGAGCTTTTTTGGTCACGCAACACTCGGTTTTGCAGGCTATACTTGTTCACATTTATTGAGGACTTCTTTCATGACTAGCAACGAACACGAACACAATTTGCCAAATTTCCACGCCGTCCTCGACGAACATGGAAAATCGAAGATTCCCTGGTTGTTTCGCGGCGGTCAACCGACAGCGCGAGGATTCGAGCTTTTGAAAAGCGAATACAGCGTTGAAACGATAATTTGCTTGCGCCGCGATGAAAGTCACTGGGAAGAGGAGTGTTTGAAATCCTGCGGTTTGAAATTTGTCTCGATACCTCTGCCTCTCAGGTTGCGCAAGTTATCTGAAGAGGATTTTCGCCAACGCGTTAGCAGTTTTCTTCAGACCATCACAGATGGGCCAAGAAACATATTTGTGCATTCTCATGAAGGCAAAGATCGGACCGGTTTGATGATCGCGCTGTACCGAATGAGCCTGGAACATTGGCCGCTAGAAGAAGCTTTTTCCGAGATGGAATCACGCGGCTATCATGGTTTCGCGCATCAGGTAATACTATCGATATTCAAAGACAGATTGTATGATTGGGTTGGTCAATCCGTTCCGGCAAAACAAATCGCCAAATCACACAAAGGTGATTACTAGCAGCCTGTTGAAGAAACCAGCAGATTGTCTGCACGCTGACAAATCCTGAGGGATCGATTTCATACCTACGGCCCAATGCATGGCAGACTATCGGGTACGCTATAATTTCGCACTGGTGCAGTTCTTACTGCAGTGGAAGAGCTAAGGCGTAATGCTTTTGCGAATAATAGAGGAATAGAAATGAAAATCAGAATTGGTGCACTTTGCTTGAGCATCATGGCTATGAGCAGTTTGCAATTGCCATCAATGGGTGATGATGCTTGGTTCAACAAATACGACCGCAATCATGATGGGCATTGGGACTACAATGAGTTTCAAAAAGCTCATACAAATTGGTATCACCGCCATCACGAGGGTCCCAAAGTCACAAGTGTCGAATTGCGCAAACAATTTGATTCCTGGGACACCGACCATCATGGCTGGGTAACACCAGATCACGTTCGCAGCTATCATCACTGGGACTAATTGATCAGCGATTTTGCATGCTTAAGAGCCCGGCTTGTTAAGGTCGGGCTCTTCTATATCTTGGCTCAGTGGCTTTGCTTTCCGCTGCGCGTCCTTTTTGATGGGTTGTTTTGGTCGCCATAACGGATCGGATTTATAGAAGAGCTGATTCAGGGGGTTATGTCGACGAATCGCTGTTTAACGACTTCATGAAATCATCAATATGCTTTTCGGCTACTTCCTTCGAGTGTCCGTAATGCTTTTGCAACCTACCGGACAGTTCCTCTCTCTTGCCGTTGATTTGCTTCCAATCGTCATCTGTAAGCTTGCCCCATTGTGCTTTGGCTTTGCCCGTGAATGTTTTCCAATCACCTTTAATTTCATCCCAATTCATCGTTATTCCTCATTATTGCGTATTCGCCTATAACTTTTTGCTATTCGGCGTGATGAGTCGCCGCTTTTTCTTTCTTTTTCTTGTGGCTGTTCGACGTTTCGTCGACCTCCTCAGCCTTTATTTCAGCGATGAACTCGTCTTTGTATTCTTTCGCTTTCCCAGCGAGTTCACCGGCAGACTCTTTTGCCTGATAACCAGCACGCAGCGCGCTCCTGAATAGTTTTCTCACATAAACTCGACCTTCCTTCGTCGAGACGGCCACAATCGCGATTAACGCTGCAATTCCCCATGGGCCCATAATCATTCCTCCTTATACGTTTGTCCTTGCCTTGTCTTCTTGGCTGTGCTCGTTACAAGTTTGAAAAGTATGGCACCTCACATGATGCGAGGTGCCATTCCCACTCGTTTATGAATTCTCAGTTCTTCTTAACGGCGGCTTCTCCGACACGATGAATGTCGGTTGCCTTATTTTGTTTGAAGAGTTCCTCAGCACGTTTCAATTGGTCATTGTTATCACAGTGAACACCCAACAAAATATTGCCATCACGGATTTTGCCTTCATACATTTTGGCTTCGTACTCAGGAATACCCAATCCTACGAGCGCGCCGGTAACACCACCGACGGTGGCACCAACTGCGGCGCCACTTAATGCAGCCATGATCGGTCCGGCAGCAATAAGTGGGCCAACGCCTGGAATAGCCAGGACACCGATTCCGGCCAACAGGCCTAAAGTGCCTCCGATTACGCCGCCGGTACCTATGCCGGTGACGGCTCCTTCTGGAGCCTTAGTCGAATTATCGTGCGCAAAATCTTTCGAACCTTCCTTATCCGGGAAGAGAACAGAAATTTCGTTGTCGACGAAACCAACTGTTTTCAACGCGGTCACGAGATTTTCGGCTTCGACGCGGGTGTGAACGAGTCCAATTACTGATTGTTTCATTATTATCTCCAATGATTGTGATTTAGGTAGGGACTAAGTCTTAGTGCGGCTTTACAGCCACGGTTAATTGGTTTTTGACGGACGTAACACCGGCGCACCCCTTAGCCAATTCGGCTACTTTGGCCTTTTCCTCTGGGCTGTCGACGGGGCCTCGCAGTATCACTAAGCCTTTCTTGGAATAAACGATTTTGACATTCTGAGCATCCATTGAAAGACCTTTTTCGGCCATAATCGATTTACGGATAGCAGCGAGGACTGTTACTTCATCCTTGCTGTTGCGTTGCTTTTCAGCTGTCACAGCGTCTTTCTGAAGAGCGCCGGAATTCTGAGCGGTATTGTCGGCTTTTGGTGCCTGCTTTGCTAAAGCAACACTTCCGATATTTAGCAGAACCAATAGACAAGTAGCTCCAAACCCAAGTGTTCGCATAGGCCCATCCTCGCTGTTTACAATTAACAGCATCTAACGTTACACCCCTTGACAATGAAAAGTATGGCTCGCCGGCTCTTGACAGTGCGGATGATGTCTACTCTGATTCTGCAAGTCAAGCGCGCAACGGCGATTCCAAAATTATAAATAAATTGTTTGCAGGCTGTTCTTTCGGTGCCGCAATACAGCTCATCAATGTGGGCTTGGCAGCAATGACTTAAGCAATGAGCTCATCGTCAGTTCTGCTTTGCCGCATCATCGACCTGGGACTTCACAGTGTTCGCATTCTGATCAACTTGCTTTCTATCTGTTCCGACCTGTCTTTCAATATCTTTCTTAACTAGAGCGGTGTTCTTTTCGGTCTCGTTCTTCGTGGCATCGAGAGCCTTGCTCGATTGGTTTAAGAGTTTTTTCTGATTCTCAATTGCTCGCTCTGTGTCTTGCTGCTTTTGCTCAGCAGCGGCGTTTAACTCGCTCGCGCGCTGATCGATCAGCTGCTTCTGCTCATCTTTTTGCTGGTCAATATCGCGCTTGCGATCGTTTGCAATCTGGGCTTCCTGACTGCATGCAACCCAGCATGGCTGCAATTCCGGTCACGGCGAGAACAAATCTGATCCTTCGAGTTCGCAAGAGATCTCCTTTTTGTCGAGTTGTCTTTTTTCGCCGAGATCGCTCGGCGTTCATACCGTCTATGGAAGAAAAGGTTCCTACTGTATTCCAACGGCAAGGGAAAGATTCCTTCACATTCATCTTGCAAAGCAGCGGATGCCCTTGCCATTCGACCGCTGCTCATTGCTTAACGGTTGCAATCACCCGCTGTGTTTGTCGGTCCCGTGGCCTCGAACGAGTACCATAAACGGTTAGATTTGTGTGTGACCTGGCGAAATAAATGGCGAGATTTGGCGATTTAAATAAAGCGCCAAATCACATAGAGTCAAATACGTTGAGCACCAATTCGCTTTTTGTCTACACTTGTTCCTTTTTTTGACCAGTCTGTTTTTTGACCAGCGGTTTGAGAGGCGTTGGGCATTGCGTTGGAGCTTGGCTCGTTATGGACTTCTGGAAAACGACCCCAAACTGATTGTCTAGCAATCCAACTAGCCCGAATTGGGATAAGCGCAAAAAAGAAGGACCGAACGAGTCGGTCCTTCCTAAATTTGATCGAAAGCAGCCAGAGCGATTAATGCGTGTCAGTTGTGCTTTCTGTATGAGTAGAGGCGCCGGTGGCACCCCCGGTATGTACCGTGGAGGATTTATGATGGACAGCCGTATTTCCGGTCACTCCGTTTTGGTGAACCTTAGTGGATGAATGATGAACGGCTGTCTCGCCAGTAGCGGCATCCTGGTTGACGGTTGTCTTGGAGTGATGTGAAGCTACTCCACCATTAGGAGTGGCATGCACACCGCTGTGTGTCGCCGTGGTCGAGGTGCCAGCCGCATTCGTGTTCGAGTTGACGGTTGTGCTCGAACTTCCTTGTGCAAAAGCAGACGTGCCAAAAGCTATCACCGAGATAGCTACTAATATCGATCTGTTCATCAGAGTCGCGCTCCTTCGTTTGGGAATTTTAATTGCGAAGCATAACATGTAGCACAATAGTCGGGGTCTGAATAGCAATGGATAGCGTTGGCGAATTCCGGCTCTGGTTGTCAGGAAACCACATCGCCAGATAAGGATTTAGGCTGCCGATTCTGTCGTAACATCGTCAGCATCACGACCATTATTGCCGCCGATCGACCACATGACTTGGAAATATATCTGGAATTGATATTGATTTATCTCGTTCACAAAAGTTTTTCAGCTCCCTACCACGGTTTCCAACGCCTCCACGATTCTTTGTTCATCGACAACTATCTTTGACATAATTTCTGTGGCAATATAGATAAAGGCGCCCCTGGCAGGGTTCGGACCTGCTACCTATCCTACGAGACGATTGCTCTATCCTGTTTGAGCTACAGGGGCGTCCTATAATTTATAACGAATACGCTTTGGATATGACAAGGGTGGCTGGTTATTTACTGCGTATCGCCTGTCTATATCCGTGTGGTGCTTCGCCCTCGGAAAAAATTGAAGCCATGTTGCTTCTGGTTCGCTCTCTCCATTCTCGCCAACTTGGCTCGGGGATAGCGAAGCTGTCACCAGGTGCAAAGCGCGTCAGCAAAGCCTTACAGGATAAGTGTTTCAAAAACCGGCAATTTTAGCTATTCTGTGGTAGAGCCAATCTTTAATGCATTTGATCCGCAAGTTCTGGAAAGACGCATCGTTGAGGCTCTTCTGGAGCACGCCAGGCAGCGCCGTACCAAAGGCCGTTACGCCGAAGCTGAACGCATTAGTAAAAAAGCTCTCGATAGGGCCGAGGCTGTTACTGCTTGATCTGTACGACAAGCAAGGACGAGAAGAAGAGTCAGAAGCGCTTTGGCACCGTATCCGAGACATCTTGCTGCTTGCAACGTTTCTAAAGAACAATCTAGATCTTGCTCGAGGCCAGCCAATTCCGAGAGTAGGTCTCTTAATGGACCTGGGTAAAGAACCACGGCGCAGCCGGTTTATGAGTGGGCTTGCTGTAAGGCGGTTTGCTGGTCCATGCTGCTGTGCACGACTCGTGTTATCTCAATCTTGTCAGGAAACAGCTCGTAGTAAATGCAGTATTATCTTCATGAGCCATCCTAAGCCCTGGAGCCCACTCGCACTCTGCTGCTTGTCCGGGCATTGCAGCTAGGGAGTCGAATCTTGCATAGAGATTATTGAACCAGCGTGTGGCAACGTTAACGCCCCACTGCTCCCGTTGCCACTGC
>Ga0182024_10008592_pt1 | contig 21440 bp, 15 predicted proteins | sample P32metaG_FD_120480 | JGI IMG/M metagenome (GOLD analysis project Ga0182024, IMG submission 120480) | Permafrost microbial communities from Stordalen Mire, Sweden - P3-2 metaG (Illumina Assembly) | ecosystem: Environmental > Terrestrial > Soil > Wetlands > Permafrost | place: Sweden: Stordalen...
AGGCTTTCTCGGCGGAGGAGCGCATCCATTGATTGAGGGCGGTGCAGATGCTACGGCGCTGTTCCTGGTCTTCGATGACGACGAAGCGGAGGAAGCAGCGGCCGGAGGCAAGGCGTTCACGCATCGGATTGATGCGAGTGAACATGCGGTCGAGGACGAAGGCCATGTCGTCGTCTTCGGAGAATTGGAGGACGGCGAGCATGCGTTTGGTGGGGGAGTCGGCGGCTGAAGCCGCAGTCTTTAGCGGCGGTGAATCGCAGCGCTGAAGCGCTGCGCCACCCAAAGGCCTGAGGGTTCCGGCATTGGAAATCGCCGCAGAAGTCGTGACGGTGGAAGCGGCTGCCGAGCTTCCCTCGGCTGGACGGACGAATGCGTCCGTCCCTACGTGGGCAGTGCCGAGGTCCAGGACCTCCTCGGCTAACGCGAAGATGCCGGGCTTGCTGGGGACGGTTAGGAGGCTGTGGGGGGAATCGCAGCGGAACCAGCGCGACCACTGGAGGCGGCGAGGGTCGATGGGACGATCGAGGCCATGCCGGGCGAGTGAGTCGGCGACGAGACGGGTTAAGGCTTCCATTTCGGGCTCCTGCAGGGGCTAAAGCCCCTTTTCAAAGGCGGCTAACGCGGCGCTAAAGCGCCGCTCTTCCACGGTTGCGCTAGCGCGGTTTCGCGTTCGTACGTGCGAACCGTTGGATCTATGTGAGCACTTCAGGCGTCCCTACGGGACGCGGTTTAAATCTTTTCAACGCTTACCCGGCGCTGAACGCGCCGGGCTATTGTCAAACGTCCCTACGGGACGCAAACTTTCGTTCGACCCGGGGGAGGATCGGGAGGAACGGCCACCGCACTGCTTAATTCGGCTTCCGGCGTCCGCTTTCCGGCTTCCGGAAAAGCGGTTGTTACCGCCGGATTGCTTTATTGTTTTCTTGCGTTTACGGGGTAGGCGCCTCGGTCACCTCTGGCCTGACGCCATCCCGCCGGTTTTCCTGACTGCCTTGGGCCGGTTGAAATTGTCCCGTTCCCGCGAGAGCAGTTTCAAAGGCCTATGGGAATGCAAAGTTACTCCCGCCACTTGTAGCTGTCAAGAGGGAAACACCATAGGTTGTATCCTCAACAATGACGGGCTTGGTGCGGGGGTTGTGGATTCGATTTCCACAAGGGGAATTCATGGTGTATTCACAAAAGGCGGTTGGCAGTGGTCGGGGACGCGGTGCCTCCCGGACGGGCGGGTGGAGTAGAGAGAACTCCCTGCGGTGTCCGCGCGAGGGGTTGGGCTGAAAGGGGTCCTTCGACTGCGGATTTGCTTTGCTTCGCGAAGCAAATTCCTCGCTCAGGATGACAGGGGGGACGAGGGCGACCACGAGGGCTGAAGCCCGCAATGTTTTTATGCTGTGACGCGGCCCTGGAAGGGCCGCTCTTCCACGGGAGTGCGGGCGGCGGGGATTTTCTGTGGAGACGAAGCGTTGGACGATTGGGTTGGTTGGAGAGGACGCCCTGCGGAGTCTGCGTGAGGGGTTGGGCTGAAAGGGGTCCTTCGACTGCGGATTTGCTTTGCTTCGAAAAGCAAATTCCTCGCTCAGGATGACAGGGGGGACGAGGGCGACCACGAGGGCTGAAGCCCGCAATGTTTTTATGCTGGGACGCGGCCCTGGGAGGGTCGCTCTTCCACGGGTGCGCCGGCAGCGCAAACGACAAATCATGCGAGGTGGCGCTGGATGCTTGCTGCCGAGCTTGGCTCGGCTGGACGGACGAATGCGTCCGTCCCTACATGTGTACTGCCGGGGGCGGATGTGCGTGGAGGGGCGTTGCGGGCTGGGGGTCTCGGGGTGGTTGATTCGGAATCGGTTGAGAGCAGGGGGACGTAGATATCCTCGAAGATTTGACGAGGGGTGATGCGGAAAGCACCGTCGGAGAATTCGACGAGATAGTCTCCCTTGGAGCCGGCGTGCTGTCGACCGAGAGCGTCGGTGAAGCGGAGGTTGGTGGAGAGTTGTTTGGCTTGGACGAGGAAACGGGTGCGATAGGTGATCCATTGAGTTGCTGCTTTCATATTGCTAAGTGTTTCCCCGATACGAGTGGAGATTTTCGTCTGACGAGCTTTGTCTGAGCCGCGTACCGTCGGCGGCTGAGATCGAGTTAAATTTTTGTTGAGGGCGAAAGAGAATGTACGGTTGAAATGGCGCCCGGTCAATTCAGTATTTTTGGTGCAGTTGAGGAAAATCTGAGCCACGGATTTTCGCGGATCGACGCGGATAAAAAATCTTTGCGAAGGATTTGCGCGGAGGCGCATGGGGGGCTGCGATTCGAAGTAGTGCGAATACCTGAGCGAAAAATTGGCGCGAGAAGGGCAGCGAGTTGTGCACAGAGCGTGCACAGGAAATGCAGAAAGACACTTGGCGGTTGTCAGTTGCCGGTTGCCAGTTTCAGCCGAGTATTACGTTCCAGCGAGTGGAAGAAATTTCATGGAGTTTTGTGAGGGAGAGTTTTGCGTTCGACTGTGCGTTCGTCGAAGGTAAGTGGGGTCAGTTACTTGGAGGATGAGGCAGAACGGAACGGTCATTGCAACAGGGAGAGAGGACGGGACAAAATTTATTACAGGAGGAATCATGGTTACTGACCCGGTTTGTGGAATGAAGGTGGATGAAAAGCGGAGCGAGTTTGAGACGCAGTTTGCGGGCAGGAAATATTCTTTCTGCTCGGAGAATTGTAAGAAGGAGTTTGAGGCCGATCCGGATGAGTTTGTGGAGACGGTCGCGGCGTGAGAGCTAAGGTGATTGACTGAGAAGTGCCAACCGAGCCCTGCGCTGGATCGCGCAGGGCTTTTTGTTTTGGACTGTTCCGAGTTTAGCGATTTCCGGGTCGGTTACAGATTCCGCTCGCTTCGCTTTGCGGGGACAGCCGAGGCGGCTGTCCCTACATGGATTTTGGCGACGACTGAAGTCACCATCAAAGTCAAACAGATTCAAAATCAAAATCGGAAACAAGGGGAGAATGTCTCGACACTTTTGGAATAGTGCCAGTGACGAGGGGTCCTTCGACTTCGTGGCCGCTCCGCTTTGCGGAGCGGCCACTTCGCGCAGGATGACAGGGTTGCTTGAAGCTTAGCGACCCGCCATGGCTGGTTCGTGGATGGCCTTGCCGCTTTTGAAGGCTTCGTAACGCTGGTTGACTTCGTCCCAGTTGATGACGTTCCACCAGGCGGCGAGGTATTCCGGGCGGCGGTTGTTGTATTTGAGGTAGTAGGCGTGCTCCCAGACGTCGTTGCCGAAGATGGGGAAGAGGCCTTGCGTGATGGGATTGTCCTGGTTGGGCGTCGAGATGATTTGGACGTCGCCGCCTTTGCCGGCGAGCCAAACCCATCCGGAGCCGAATTGCTTGACGCCGGCGTCGTTGAATTTGGTTTGGAAATCTTTGAAGCTGCCGAAAGATTTGGTGATGACCTGGGCGATGGGGCCGGTGGGATCGCCGCCGCCTTTGGGCTTCATGATCTTCCAGAACATGGTGTGGTTAACGTGGCCGCCGCCGTTGTTGCGGACCGCGGCGCGAATGTCTTCGGGGATGGAGTTGAGGTCGCGGATGAGATCTTCGGCGGACTTTTTGCCGAGTTCGGGATGTTTTTCGATGGCCGCGTTGAGATTTTTGACGTAAGCACCGTGGTGCATGTCGTGGTGCAGGGTCATCGTCTGCTTGTCGATGATGGGTTCGAGGGCCGCATAGTCGTAGGGTAACGGCGGTAGTTCATGAGCCATGATTTTCCTCCAGAGATTCTATTGTACTGATGATGAGAGCGAAGGTGCGGATTCAGGCGAAATGGCGTTATGGGGATTGGATGGTAAGGAAGGCGGGGTGGTTGCGGGGAGATTTTGTAGCGGGCAGGTGGCGCCGCTGTGATGGCTCACGTCAATTAAGACAATCAACCACAAAGGGCACCAAGGTTCACGAAGGAAAACCAACGCCTCGTGGGGTCGCTGGGAACTGGCGGCGGATTTCGGTTAGAATCCTTTCGCTATGAATAAAGTAGTGGCGAGTGCGGATGAGGCGATTCGCGATGTGGGGGATGGCGCGGTCATTATGCTGGGCGGGTTTGGGCTGTGCGGGATTCCGGAGAACTTGATTCGGGCGCTGGTGAGGAAGGGAACGAAGAATCTGACGACCGTGAGCAATAATGCGGGCGTGGACGGGTTTGGCGTGGGATTGTTGCTGGCGGCGGGGCAGTTGCGAAAACATATTGGGACCTACGTGGGCGAGAACAAGCTGCTGGAGTCGATGGTGCTGGCCGGGAAGGTGGAGCTGGATCTGGTGCCGCAGGGAACTTTTTCGGAGAGGATTCGCGCGGGTGGCGCGGGGATTCCGGCATTTTTTACTCCGACGGGAGTGGGGACGATTGTTGCCGAGGGTAAAGAGACGCGCGAGTTCGACGGGCGGACTTATGTGATGGAGCGGGCGCTGAAGGCGGACTTTGCGTTTGTGAAGGCGTGGAAGGGCGACCGGATGGGGAATCTGGTGTACCGGAAGACGGCGCGGAATTTTAATCCGATTATGGCGACGGCGGCGAAGGTGACGATTGCGGAGGTGGAGCAGTTGGTGGAGGCGGGGGAGTTGGATGGGGATGCGGTGCATACTCCGTCGGTGTATGTGAAGAGGATTTTTCAGGGGGAGGAGTATGAGAAGAGGATTGAGAAGCGGACGGTGAGGAAGAGCAGTAGCTAGTACTCAGTACCTAGTGCGAGGAGTGGGATCGGTTCCTCGCTTCGCTCGGAGTGATAAGAGCGTTTTGTATCACTACAATTTGAGTGATCACGTTGAGTGTTTACGTATTTGATGAGAGAAGGCCTTGACAAGCCGTGGGTAGGTTGAGAGGAAAGGGATCCTTCGACTGCGGATTTGCTTTGCTTCGCAAAGCAAATTCCTCGCTCAGGATGACAGCGCGTGGAGTGATGCCAGTGCGTGGGAGTGGGCAATTGGAAAACAATTATGAATAAGCCGGGGAAAGATGTTGAGAAGCGCGAGCGGATTGTGGGGCGGATTGCGCGGGAGTTGCGCGATGGATTTTATGTGAATCTGGGGATTGGGATGCCGACGCTGGTGGCGAATTGCGTTCCGGCGGGGATGGAAGTGGTTTTGCAATCCGAGAATGGGATGCTGGGGATTGGGCCGTATCCGAACGAGGGCGAAGAAGATTGCGACTTGATCAACGCCGGCAAAGAGACGGTGAGCGAGATGGCGGGGACGTCGTATTTTTCGAGCGCCGATTCGTTTGCCATGATCCGCGGGGCGCATGTGGATTTGAGCGTGCTGGGCGCGATGGAAGTGGATGAGAAGGGAAACCTGGCGAATTGGATGATCCCGGGGAAGATGGTGAAGGGGATGGGCGGGGCGATGGATCTTGTAGCCGGGGCGCGGCGCGTGGTGGTGGCGATGGAGCATACGACGCGGGAGGGGGCTCCGAAGATTTTGAAGAAGTGCACGCTGCCGCTGACCGGCGTGGGCGTGGTGGATACGATTGTGACGGAGATGGCTTATATTCGCGTGACGAAAGATGGGTTGGTGCTGGAGGAAGTGGCCGAGGGGCTGACGGCGGAGGATGTGCAGCAGGCGACGGAGGCGAGGCTGGTGGTGAGCGACGGGTTGAGGGTGATGGGGAGTTAGGGTCTTACGGGTTTGATGGATAATGCGTATCGAGTTCGATTGGCTCTTCTCTTTTCTATTCTGCTTGTGTTTGCATGCGCGGTTGCTTCCATAGGATTCGTTGCGCCCGGGTTGCAATACTTCGCGATTGGGTGGGTGTTTCTGAACTTCATAGATTTCCCGGTGTCGATCGTCGCTCTGGCGATCGGATGGTATCACCAGATTCCTGGGCTGGTGTTTTATGTTATCGCCGGAACCTGGTGGTGGTATTTTCTTGGCGGAAGAGCTGATAAGAGGCGCGGCGTTCGAGCGTAGCCTCGAAAAGCATACCTCAGGCGCTGAAGCGCGGATTTATTTTTACCGGTTTACGGCACGAGTGGAACTCGTGCCCTTCCCGATCGTTTGCGTCGTGGAAGTTTTTCAGGTTTGAAGATCTTGACATTTTGGGCGTCGTGAGAACTCATTTCGAGGCCAAACGTAGGGCATGGTGAAAGGGATCCTTCGACTGCGGTTGTGCTTCGCTGCGCGAAGCTCAATCCTCGCTCAGGATGACAGGGGGCTGGATAATTTTATGTTTTGTACGCGGCGTTGAAGCGCCGCTCTTCCACGGTATTGCGAACATCCACGGTATTGGGAACATCATGGACTGCGATCTGTCTTTTACTTCATGCCTTCGAGGAGTCTGGGGTCGGTGTCCAGCATGGGGAATTGGACGGAACGCATCAGGTTGCCGAAAGTCTCGGAGTAGCGGTCGTAGATTTCTTTGGGAGCGAAGGACATTACGTGGTAGTGTTCGTCGCCCACGGTGAAGAATTCCATGACCGAAAAGTAAGCGATCTCTTGCTGCGTCCAGGTCATCGTCCAGCGATCGCCTGGTAAGCCATTGCGGGTGATGGTTTCCTCTCCATTGAGATGGAAGTCCGAGTGTTGGGAGAAATTCGACCGCACCATTTTTTTGTAGAGGTCGGGCGTGCTCTCCATTCGCTGGCGCGTCAGAACAAAAAATGCGGCGGAACCCGGCTTGCCAAAAGTTACCGCGTGAGGACTGCTGAAGCTTCCAGGTTCTTCCTTCATCAGTTGCCATCCATCGGGTAAAGAAATGCTGATTCCCAGGCTGGGGTTGTTGTAGAGATGGGGGTCGGTCGCGGCGGCTTCCGCGGTGGCGGCGCTGTGGGTGGAGATTTCTTTTCTGGCGAGATCGACGGCCGCTTCGGCAGTAAGCAGCGCAAAGTGGCATTGCTCGTCGCCGGATGTGCAAGTCAGCGTGCCACGCAAAGGAATTTCGACGGCGGCGGCGGGTGGAATGTGAAGCGGCAATTTAGTTGACTTGAGGACGTCGCTGAAGCTGTCCAGCGAGGCGTCACCGGAGATCCGGCGGACTTCCATATGCTTATCGGCTGCCAGGCGGATTGTGAAATCAGCGGAACCGCTCTGCTTCTTAGAGGGATTGGGAATGGAGATCGTACCCAAAGCGGAAAGGTCGGTGCGACCGCGCGCGATGAGTTTGTTCACATCGGGATCCAACTTTGCCAGGCGTTGTTTTGCGTCGGGCGCGTCGTTGTCCTGATCGTAGGACCGCGAAGGCTGCTCGGCGGAAGCGATTGCCATGGCATAGAGGCGGATCGCATCGTCACGCCGGCCCTCCTTCTCGTAGATTTGACCGAGATGATTTCCGATGGTGGGATCCGAGACCAGATTCCATGCGGCTTCTATATAAACTTTCGCGCTGGTGGTATCGCCGCGCAGAAAATAGATCCAACCGCGAGTATCCCAATATTGGGCGATCCAATAGACAAAGTTCATCTGCTCCGCGGTTAGATGATCGAGAGAAATGCTGTGCAAGCGCGCCGATTCCATGGTTAGGGACGTATCGGACCACTGCGCCGCACGATCGAGTTCGATGTTGCGTTTCGCCAGAGTATAAGCGGCGCTGTTCCAGATGTTCGGCGCCGACGAGGAGCTTGTAGCTTGCTCCATTTCTGAAAGGCCTTTGGCGAGGTCGCCGAGATCGATGTGGCACTCGCCGAGGGCGATCAAGCCTTCCGGTTTGTTGGGAGTGATGGCGATGCCCTTTTCGAGTTCAGGCACGGCCTCGCTACATTTCTTCTCGTCGCGCAACATCATTCCCAAATTGTTATGAGCGTAGTGATCTTGAGGATTGATGACTAATTGCTTACGAAATTGGACGGCGGCATCTTCGTATTTGCGCTGACGCCAGTAAACGCGCCCCAAGTTGTTATAGGCGTTGCTGCTGCTGGGATTGACCTCTATCTCTTTTTGGAAAGCTTCCGCAGCCCCATCGAATTGTCTTAATGCCAGCAAGGACAATCCCAGCAGGTTCCAGACATTTTGGTAGTGCGGTGCCAACGCAGTAATACGGCGGGCGAGGTCGGCTGCGGTTTGGTAATCACTACGGCTGTAGGCTTCACTGGCGTCGGTGAACAGATTGTTGACTTGGCCTTGTGCGCCGGTAGCTGGCTGGGTCGGGGATGCCGCTGAATTGGATTGCAGTCGAAAGTTCACTTCAACTTTGATTTCGACGTCGACGGGTTCTCCCTGATAGGTCGCCGGGTCGAACTTCCATTGGTTTACGGCCTTGACTGCGGCCTGGTTCAGTTCATCGCTCGGGCCCTGGAATGCGTGAACGTCGTGAGGAGTGCCGTCTTTTGCGACGATCAAATTGAGAATCACCGTGCCTTCGGTGCGGGCCTTCCGAGCCTTTTCCGGATAGATTGGATTGTCGTTGCGTACGGGATGAGGGGGCGTCGCGCAGGGAACCGAAGGGTCGGGGGTTTTCTTGCCGCAGACCGGCATTAGGGAAACTGCGTCGACCGAGATGGTGTCCTGAGCGGAAAGCGGAGGGAGGATAAAGAGAAACAGGAAGAGGGCAAGGCGTCGCAGTAAAAGCACAGCCGTCGGCTCCTTTTAGGCGGGCTAAGTATACATGGAAGCGTGCGCGACAGCCGGCTAGATGCGGAATGGGGCGGATAGCAGGCGGAAGGGGAGGGTGATGGCGAGGTAGACGAGTTCGAGGAGTCCGTGGACGGCGATGCCGAGGATGCGGAAGGGGAGCAGGAGTAGCCAGACGAATGGATAGGCGATGAGGGCGAGGATGGCGAGCGGCCAGCAGAGGATGAAGAGGATGCACCAGAGCAGGAAGGTGAACATGGGAGAGCTCCTTATGTTTAGGGTACGGAAGTGGGAGGAGGAAAGTTCCTGGGGGCGTTCCTTGGGGCTAAAAGCCCCGATTGATTTTATGTCCTTTACGCGGCGCTGAAGCGCCGCTCTTCCACGGTATTACGTCGGTCGGTGCCTGCTTCGACGGTCATTTTTGCAATCGAGAATATTTTGCGGGAACATTTTAAGCATCGTGAGAACTCCTTGTCGGGCTGGCGGGTGCGCAGGCACCGTAGGGGTCCTTCGACTGCGGATGTGCTTCGCTGCGCGAAGCGCAATCCTCGCTCAGGATGACACAACGGGAGGCTTATTCGTAGCGGAGGGATTCGGCGGGAAGGGTTTTTCCGGCGGACCAGGAGGGGTAGAGCGTCGCGATGAAGGAGACGCCCAGGGCGACCAGGACGACCCAGATGGCGTCTTTAAGGCGCGGGGCGAAGGGGACGTAGTCGATGGAGTAGACCTCGGGCGAGAGCGAGATGATGTGGTAGTGGCCTCCGGCGTAGGAGATGGCGTAGCCGATGAGTAGGCCGATGGCGGTGCCGATGACGCCGATGAGCACGCCTTGCGCGATGAAGATGTTGCGGATTTGCGACCGGCGCGTGCCCATCGACATGAGGACAGCGATGTCTTTGGTTTTTTCCATGACCATCATGATGAGGGAGATGAGGATGTTCAGCGCGGCGACGAAGACGATCAGGCCGACGGTGATGTAGGTGACGAGGCGCTCCATGTTGAGGGCGTGGAAGAGAGCTTTGTTTTGCTCTTTCCAGTTGGTGGTCATGAAGCCTTTGCCGGCGGCGTCTTCGATTTCGCGGGAGATGACGTCGGCGCGGTCGATATCGTCGACTTTGAATTCGATGACGGAGATGAGGTCGCCGAGGCCGAAGAGGCGTTGCGCGTCGGAGAGGCGAGTGAAGGCCCAGGATGAGTCGTAATCGAAAAAGCCGGAGTTGAAGATTCCGACGACGCGGAAGCGGCTGTATTTGGGGACCATGCCGAAGGGCGTGAGTTCGCCTTGCGGGCTGGTGACGAGGACGATGGAGCCGACGTTGGCGCCGAGGTTATCGGCCATGTCCTGGCCGAGGATGATGGGCGGCATGGCGGAGATGCGGGCGTTGACGGCGGCGAGTGAGTCGGGGGAGTTGGGGTCGGGCGCGGTCTCGGGGGCGGCAGCGGCTGTCGAGCTTCGCTCGACCGGACGGCCGAGGGCAGCCGTCCCTACATGATCTGTTGAGGGCTCGGGCGTTTCTTCGTCGAGCGGGGCGGCGGAGCCTTCTTTGATGGTGTTGAGGAGGTCGCCGACACGGCGTTCGTCGGAGGGGATCATGCCCTTGAGGACGGCGCCGCGGGCGCGGGGGCCGCGGGAGATGAGGACTTGTTCGAAGATGGCGGGAGCCGCGGCGACGACGTGCGGCTGCTTAGAGAGTCGAGCGAGGAGCGATGGCCAGTTGTTGATGCCGTCGTCGGAGATGCGCAGAAGGCTGATGTGAGAAGTGGAGCCGATGAGGCGCTGTTGGAGATCCTGGCGAAAGCCGTTGTTGATGGCGAGGGCGACGATGAGGGATGCGACTCCGGCGGCGACTCCGGCGATGGAGATGGCGGTGATGATACCGATGAAGGCCTGGCGCCTTTTAGCGCGGAGGTAGCGGGTTGCGATAAAGAGTTCGAAGCGCATGCTTTTTCCGGCTTCCGCTATCCGGCGTCCGGCTTCCGGAAAGCGGTGTTCGGCTCTCGGATTATAGCTTCAGTTTTGGGATGAGCGCGGGGACCGAGCGGCGATAGGCGCGGTATGGGTCGCCGAATCTTGTTTCGAGTTCGTCGTCTTCCAGTTTGATCATCAGGGCGCCGGTGAGGATTGCGAAGGCGGTTAAGGCCCAGCAGACGGCGAGCGCGCTGGCAAGGCTCCAGGCGAGCATTTCGCAGAGGTGGGCGAGATAGACGGGATGGCGAAGGCGGGCGCGGATGCCGGTGGTGATCAGGCGTTGGTCGCGGTTGGTGCGGAGGACTTCAGGCAAGCCTGAGAGTTGGGCGAGGGTGAAGTTGGTTCCGGAGAGGCGGTAGAGAATAATTCCGGCGCAGAAAAGGAGGGCGGCGGGGAGCAAGGTTCGTTTGTCGCGGTAGAGAACGACGTGGCGCCAGGGGGCGGTGATGGCGGCGAGGGCGATCCACATGGCGATCCAGATGGGGAGAAGAATCTTGTAGGGCGAGGTGCGGCGGGAGCGCCAGTATTGGGCGCGGGGATGGATCAGGAGCCAGAAGGCGGGGATGGTGGAGTAGGGGATGGAGATGAGCCAGGCGAGGGTGCGGAGCGGGGTGGGCACGGATGATAGTAACGCGGGGCTGAAGCCCCGAGATTTTTTGTTGGGTTACGCGGCGCTGAAGCGCCGCTCTTCCACGGTATTGTTTGCAACTGTGGTGAATTCGGGGCACTAGGTCGACGTTCCGACAAGTGCGACCGGCGCTGGCATTTGAGAAGGGGCTGTCGAGCTTCGCTCGACTGGACAGCCGGGGGCGGCTGTCCCTACATGGGGCCGTGGACATCAGAAAACAAAATCAAGGTCAAAGGCAGTCGGACAGAGCCTGCCCTGAGCTTGTCGAGGGGAGTGTCCGACCCACACGAGTTGTGGCACGGACCCACAGTTGTGGCACAGTAGAACATCTTATGGCGACGGTTGCTGATTCGAGTTCGAGGGCGGGACGGATTGCGTTTACGAATCCGGACTTTGTGTTGTTTCAGATTGCGCGGTTTTTGATTGTGGGCGCGGTGGAGATGCAGGCGGTCGCGGTGGGCTGGCAGGTGTATGACATCACGCACCGGGCGCTCGATTTGGGGCTGGTGGGACTGGCGCAGTTTTTGCCGGGGATTTTGTTGTTTCTGGTTTCGGGGCATGCGTCTGACCGCTTCGAACGGCGCAGGGTTTTGAGTGTTTGCTATGCGGGGTATGGGCTGTGCTCGGGGCTTTTGTTGTTCATTGCCGAGCGGGGCGTGCATTCGGTGCGTCCGATTTACTGGGTGCTGATTTTGCTGGGGGTGGTGCGGTCGTTTAACGGGACGGCGAGCCGGTCGATTTTGCCGCAGTTGGTTCCGGAGGAACATTTCGCGAATGCGGTGGCGTGGAATGCGACCACGTTCCAGACGGCGACGATTCTGGGTCCGTCGCTGGGCGGAATTTTGTATGCGGCGTTTCGCGGGCCCTCGGCGGTGTACGCCGGGGCGATGATTGTGGCGCTGGGCGCGCTGGCGTCGATGTATCGCATTAAGACGCGGCCGCAGACGCGGAAGCGGGAACCGATCTCGGCGAAGACGGTGCTGGCGGGATTGAGTTTTATCTGGCGGGAGAAGTTGATTCTGGGGGCGATCTCGCTGGATTTGTTTGCGGTGCTGCTGGGCGGAGCGGTGGCGCTGTTGCCGGTGTATGCGCGGGAGATTCTGCATACCGGGCCGTGGGGGTTGGGATTGTTGCGGACGGCTCCGGGAGTGGGGGCGGCGCTGACGGCAGCGTTGCTGGCGCATCGTCCGCTGCGGGGGAGGGCGGGGCCGACGCTGTTGTGGTCGGTGGCCGGGTTCGGGATTTGTACCATTATTTTTGGAGTGTCGAGGAGCCTGGTGCTGTCGCTGGCGGCGCTGATTTTTCTGGGAGCGGCCGACATGGTGAGCGTGATTATTCGGGCGACGCTGGTGCAGTTGCGTACTCCGGATGAGATGCGCGGGCGGGTGATGGCTGTGGATATGGTGTTTATTGGGACGTCGAACGAGCTGGGGCAGTTTGAATCGGGAGTGACGGCACAGTGGTTTGGAACCGTACCGGCGGTGTTGCTGGGCGGAGTGGGGACGCTGGTGGTGATTGCGCTGTGGGCGTGGAGGTTTCCGGAATTGCGGCGGGCAGGGGAATTGAGCGCGATGAAGAGCGTGGCGGACGAGGCGGCAGAGTCGGTGGAAGCCGAGGCGGAAGAGAGAGTGTAGTAGCGGCGGCAAAAGATCAAAGGCTTAACCACAGGGGACACGGGGAAACACAGGGTAGAGCAACGGGAGCGTATGAGGCGGATGGTATGGCTCGTTTGTGTGGTGTTGCACCACGTTTGAGTCATTGACCGGGCTGGATTTGCGAGTAAAGTTGCAAGGTCCTAGTTTGATTTCCCTCCCATCGAACTCTGGGTCTTGGGCCCATTTTTAACGCGCCATTCCGGCGTGGTTAGGATTCCGAAAAAAATTTATTCGAGCGGTGAAGCAGATTCCTCGCGGCGCAAAGAACGCGCCGTTCGGAATGACAAGCTTTGCATCAAGAGATTTGCGGCGGAAGCCGGCATGGAGGAATTTGTGAAGAAGATTGGATGGATGATCGCAGTGTTGTTGATGTCGGCCACGTCGTTTGCTCAGTATTCAAACGCCAATCTGAATGGAGCCTATTCGGCTCAGTTTGGCTCGCCGCAGACTTATAACTGGTCGAAGACATTTACGTGTCCGACGAACTCTTCGATCACCTATACCGCGAACGGCTCTACGACGGGGTCACAGGTGGATTTCGGCACGGGACTTTTGACGGCAACGGCAACCTAAGCGTTTCCCTCACCAGCATCGGGTCTGAGAATTCGTCTGCCAGCGCGAAAACCATGTCGGTGACCTGGAACAGTTCGTGTCAGGTAGTCACGGTGAACGACGGGCATTTGGTGTATGAGCCTGCCACTACCAAGACGCAGACGGGAACGTATTCGATCCAGGCGAATGGGACGGGAACGATGAGCGAGGCGGGATCGTCGCAATCGCAAACGCTTTTGTTGGCCGGGACGACGGGCGGGCTGAGTTCTACGGTGCTGATGACCAACCCGCCGGTGAATGGCAAGACGATTGGATCGGGAATGGCGGTACATCAGTAGGGGCGCTAAAGCGCCTGCTGAAGATTCCGCGTGAACGCGGCGCTGAAGCGCCGCTCTTCCACGGTGCTGCAGGATTCCGTAGCGCTACTTTGCCTGTATTACATTTGACGGCGAGCCTCCTCGCGGGCGGGAAGTGAGCATCGTGAGAATGCCTTGCGGAGCTGGTGGCGCTGGCGGCGGACAACGGGTCCCTCGACTGCGGTTGTGCTTCGCTGCGCGAAGCGCAATCCTCGCTCAGGATGACAAGTTAGCGAGGGCGCAGGACGGTTTTGGCGGCGGCCATGTTTTCGTAGCGGTCGAAGGCGCGGACCACCACGACATGCTCGGAGGATTGCGCGCCGTCTTTCGTGGATTCTGGAGTTGCTTTGAAGTCGTAGGATTCAGTTTTTGAGTCAGAGATCTGGCCGACGGGTTCGACATATTTCCAATCGCCGGCGTCGATGGAATATTCCGCGCGCTTGATGGGAGAAAAGCCGTCGACGGTGCGGAAGGTAATGCGTATCTGACCGTCCGCGAGAGACGCTGCGAGATTTTCGATGCGCGGAGGGGTGGTATCGACTTCGAAGCGGCGGCTTTCGCGCGAGGCGGTTAGTTCTTCGCCGGGCGAGTGCGAGGGCGCGTCGGAGGCGAGGACTTTTAGGGTGTAGCCGCCATCGGGCAGGAGGCTGGCGTCGAAGGAATAGGCCTTGTCGGTGAGATTGTCTCTGAGGAGAAGCCAGCGGGAGTCGCCGTCTCCGCGGTAATAAATGGAGTAGACGAGTTGATCGTCGTTCTCGTCGTGCGCGGACCACTTCACGCCGATGGAATCGCGGTCGTGCGAGCTGGGCGTGGGCATTTCGAAATGCGAGCCAGTGGAACTGGTCGAATCCGAGATCGAGATGCCCGTTGACTTGGGCATGGGCTGGTATTTGACGCCGACCTGCACGGTCACGTCGTCGATTTCGGGAGCGGTGTTCTTCGGCAGGTAGTTGAGGGCAATGCTATCCACGCGCGGGGCGGCATTGCCCGAATGGAGGACTGCCTTCCATTGCGCGTAACGGGCGGGCGGGATGCCGGTTTCGCCGTTGCTGGTTACGTCTCCGGCGGTGAGTTCGATTTTCTTCCAGGCGCTCCAGTTGCGGTCGGGGTTATCGACGTTGCCGCTGCGCGCGTAGAGATCGACCTTGCCAGCTCCGCGAAATTCGGCGCGTCCCCAGCGAGAGAAAATTTTGGCGTCGAAGACATCGCTTTGGTAGGTGCCTTCGGCTTCGGGGCCGGGACCAAGCACAAAAACTTTTCCGAGATTGCTGGTAGCGGCGTAGAGTCCGCCGCCGGGGGCTGTGGCGAAACCAGTAACTTGCGACGCTGGCGATTTCAGCAGGTCGGAAAAATCATCGAGGCCGGTGATGGCGAAGATGTGGCCGCGATTGCCGGTGCCGGCGAGCAGGCGTCCCTGAGAATCGAAGGCGAGGGCGTAGACGATATCTTCGCGCGAGGACCAGAGGCGGGTGGGAGCGCCGTCGGGCGAGATGCGATAGACATCGGAGCCGCTGGCGCTTGCGCCCCCGGGGAATGGAAATGGAGTTGATGGAGTGGGGCTCGGCGGGGGTGTGATGGTCATGCCGGGAACTTGCGGCGCGCTGCTTGAGGGCGCAGCCGAAGATAAGTTGATGAGTGCGGCGGTGGACGAGGAACTGGAGCTTCCGCTGCGTTTTTCGCCGACTGCTGAGGCGTAGATGTTGCCGGCTTCATCGAGAGCGAGGGCGGTGATTTCTTTTTTGGGAGCGCTGTAGAGGACGAAGCCTTCACCGGCGGGTGAGATGCGGTAGATGAGTCCGCTGCCATCGGAGCCGGCGATGAGATTTTCCTGCGCGTCGAAGGCGAGGACGCGGATGTGGGTTTCATCGCTCTTGAAGAAGACTGAGTGCTCGCCTTTGGGAGTGACTTTGTAGATTTCTCCGTGATCGCCGGTGGCGACGAAGAGGTTGCCGGATTTGTCGAGGGCGAGATCCCAGATGTATTTGCGGTCGGGCTCGAAGTAGACGGAGGAAGTCCAGGAGGGATCGACGCTGGGCTTGTTGGCGTCTTTGTCGTCTTTGTCTTTCTCGTTTTTGTTCTTATCGCTGTTCTTGTCGTTCCTGTCTTTGTCGGATGAGGTTTTCGAGGGCTGCGACTTTCCGCCGGAGTTGTGCCCGATCTTGTAAACTTTGCCGTCGGGAGCGGTGGCGGCGTAGATTGCGCCTCCGGGGCCAGTACGGAGGGTTTGAACCTGGAGTTCTTTGGGTTCGAAGATGATGGTGGCTTTGCCGTCGGGCGTAATGCGGTAGACGCGGGCGGGGGCTCCGGCGGCGACGTAGACGTTGCCGGAGTCGTCGGCGGCGATGGCCCAGATGTAGGTGGAGGGCGTGGCGTAGAGGGATTTGAAGGTAGGTGCGAGTTCAAGGCCTCCGGTGCTGCGGATGGCGACTCCAGTGGCGGTGCCTTTGGTGAGTTCGTCGAATTTGGATTGCTCCCAGAGGCGGGTGCCTTCGGCGAGGGCGATGGTGCAGGCGGTGAGGAGGATAAGAGGGAGGAAGAAAGACTTTCTGGAACTCGGCAATTTCAATACCTCTGCGTGTCGGTGTGGGGTGAGATCAGGGTATCACGGGGAGGGTTGGGCGGGTTCGGGCTGAGAGGGTTTAACCACTAAGGGCACGAAGGTGCACGAAGGGAAAAACGAGTTAGCTACGAAGGGCACGAAAGGGGAAACTTCACGCCCGAGGGTGCCCATGTACCCGCCGCCGCAGATGTGTTTCGCCCTTAATTTGATGAGAGAACTCCTTGCTGGGCTCGAGGAGATCGTTGGGAATACAGGGGTTCTTCAGTCGCGCAAAGTGCGCGCGCCTTCAGGATAACAAGGCAGCGAGGGTGTGGGCTGAAGAGCACTAACCACTAAGGGCACGAAGGAAAACCTCGCGCGTGGATACTCCCCGAATCGCCGTGGTATCGTAGGATTTCATGCCATCGGCGCGCCAGGAATTACTGAGTTTGCTTGCCCTCAAGTCGTTTCGGCTGGGCGAGTTCAAGCTGTCGTCGGGTGGGACTAGCGACTATTACATCGACTGCCGGACGACCACACTGGATGCCAAAGGATCGCGGCTGACGGGGGAGGTTTTTGCCGCGGAGATTCGGAAGCGGGGATGGAAGGCGCAGGCGATCGGTGGGCTGACGATGGGGGCCGATCCGATTGTGGTGGCGGTGTCGGTGGTGGGCGGCGAGCTGAATGGATTTTTGGTGCGCAAGGCGGAGAAGCAGCACGGGACGGGGCAGAGGATTGAGGGCTTTCGCACGAAAGGTGCACGGGTGGTGATTGTCGATGACGTGTGCACGACCGGGGCGTCGACGGTGCAGGCGATTGAGGCGGCGCGGGAATTTGGATTTGAAGTGGTGGGCGCGATGTGCCTGGTGGAGCGCGAAGAGGCCAAGGGACGGCCGAGTGTGGAGAAGTCGGCGGCTCCAGCGGAGTTTGTTTCGATTTTTACCGCGAGCGATGTGAGGGCGGAGCACGTTTTGCAGAATGACGATACGGGGCCGGTGGTGTTTGCGATGGCGTGTGAGATTTGCGGGAGGCCCGCGGTGAGGGGTGCGCGGTGTGAGGCGCATCGGGGGTAGGGTGAGTGGATCGTGGTGGAAACGCCTTTCGGGGTCATGGGTTCGGGTAAGCGCGTAGGGGTCCTTCGACTGCGGATTTGCTTCGCTTCGCGAAGCAAAATTCCTCGCTCAGGATGACAAGGGGTGAGCAGGAGTTTCCAAGGGAGTTTTCAAAAATAAATGATTCATACACTTGAATGGACGGAACAAGGCGTGCGCTTCATCGATCAGACGAAGCTGCCGACGGAAGAAGTTTATGTGACCTGCGGGGATTATGAGCAGGTGGCGGATGCGATTCGAACCATGATTGTGCGCGGGGCTCCGGCGATTGGCGTGGCGGCGGCGATGGGGATTGCGCTGGGAGTGCGGGACTCGAAGGCGGAGAGCGTTGGCGAACTGAAGGGGGATCTCGATCACATCTGCGAGGTGACGGGCGCGACGCGGCCGACGGCGGTGAATTTGTTTTGGGCGATCCGGAGGATGAGGGAGAAGTTCGAGGGATTACGCGGGCATCCGATTGTGCAGATCAAACACGAGATGGTGGAAGAGGCTAAGCGCATGCACGCCGAGGATATTGCCGCGAACCAGGCCATGGGGCGGCACGGCGCGACGCTGATGCCGAGCGAGGGCGGAGTGCTGACGCACTGCAATGCGGGCGCGCTGGCGACGGCGGGATATGGGACGGCGCTGGGAGTGATCCGCGCGGCGGTTGAGGCGGGGAAGAAGATTCACGTGTATGCGGATGAGACGCGGCCGTTTCTGCAGGGAGCGCGGCTGACGGCGTGGGAGCTGGTGAAGGATGGAATTCCGACGACGGTGATTTCGGACAACATGGCTGGCGCAGTGATGCGGCAGGGAAAGATTGGAGCGATTGTGGTCGGCGCGGACCGGATTGCGGCCAACGGCGATGTCGCCAACAAAATTGGAACTTATACGGTGGCGGTGCTGGCGAAAGAGAATGGGATTCCGTTTTATGTGGCAGCGCCGCTGTCGACGGTGGATATGGCGTGTCCGGATGGCAGCAAGATTCCGATTGAGCAGCGGAATGCGAGAGAAGTGACGCACATTGGCGGGAAGCAGATGACGCCGGATGGAGTGTCGATTGAGAATCCGGCGTTCGATGTGACTCCGGCGAAGTATGTGACGGCGATTGTGACGGAGAGAGGGATTGCGCGGGCTCCGTATGGGGAATCGTTGCGGGAGTTAGCGGACGCGGTTGCGGTTTAGAGCGGGGCTGATAAAGTGTGGTAAGAATTTCAGGCACCCCTGCGGGGCGCGGTTCGATATTTCACCCGTACCCGGCGCTGAACGCGCCGGGCTATTGTCAAACGTCCCTGCGGGACGTGAAACGGCGCTAAAGCGCCGCTCTTCCACGGTTGGGCAGGCGCCGGTTTCAGGTGCTGGCGTGCGAGTCCGATTACGAATCGGGGGAGAAGTTCGCCAACAGAAGCTAACCCCAAAGGCAATTAACCACAAAGGACACAAAGGTACACGAAGGGAATGCCAAGGCGCGTGGGAAAGTTGATTTGCCGCCGAAGCTTTCAGCGCGATTTTTTGCATCCAATGTTGTGATGGGCGTCACAGAGAGGCGACGTATCCGGGAGTATGGTTGGCGGGGAAACTTCGTTGGAGTTTTCTGGCGTATGGTTCGAGTGTGCTATATGGCTTCGGCAGGTGATGTGAGACGATGGCGCATCTACTGTTTCGAGGGGCGGTGACTAGGGGCGGGACAGGATGGACCCTGGCGGAGGCGGCGTGCATCTAATCGAACAGGCGGCGAAAAGTGAAGAGTCGCTGCTGCGGGTTGAGGGTTTGAAGAAGGTTTTCCGGTCCGGCGAATCGGATCTGGTGCTCTTTGAGAACTTATCGTTTGAGGTGAAGCGGGGCGAGATGCTGGCCATCGTAGGCGAATCAGGGGCGGGGAAAAGTACCTTGTTGCACATCCTGAGCGCTCTTGATCGGGCTTCCGGCGGTGACGTATACTGCGCGCAATTGAAGCTGAACGCGCTATCGGCGGACGAAGCGGCGAAGTTTCGCAATCGCGAGGCCGGATTCGTATGGCAGTTCCACTACCTGCTGCCGGAGTTCACCGCGGCTGAGAACGTGGCGATGCCTTTGCTGCAACGCGGCATGAAGTGGGCCGAGGCTGCGCCGCAGGCTTCCCGCTGGCTCCGCGAAGTTGGGCTGGAGCAGCGCGGGCACCATCGTTCGGGGGAACTCTCAGGCGGCGAACAGCAGAGGGTGGCTCTGGCCAGGGCGCTGATCACCGGGCCGAAACTGTTGCTGGCGGACGAACCCACCGGGGACTTGGACCAGCAAACGGCGGAAGCGGTTTTCGAGCTGATTGCGCGACTGCATCGCGAACACCAACTCACCTCTTTGATTGCCACGCATAACTTGGCATTTGCGCGGCGCTGCCATCGGGTGCTGCGGCTGGAGCACGGGCGGGTGCAGGAGATTGCGCCGGAGTCGCTGAGGTGAGGGCAGTGGCGGCGCACGCGACAGCAGATTCCTCACGACGCAAAGAGCGCGCCGTTCGGAATGACAAAGTTTGGGAATGGTGTGACGTTCAGGATGACAACAGCAGATTCCTCACGGCGCAAAGGGCGCGCCGTTCGGAATGACAAAGTTTGGGTGAGATGTAAAGGAATTCACTCGCCAGGATGATGAGTTTTCAACAGGTACCTTCGGTAACATGACGCAAACGATTGGGAGCTTGGGTTTGGGCGCCGTTAATAGCATAATGAGGATAGAACGGCATCCAATATGCAAGCGACGAATATCAACGGGCCAGGATTTGGGTAGGGTCGGACGGCGCTAGCGCCTTCTCGGCCGGAAGTTAGGGGGAAGGGCATTATGTTTGAACGTTATACGGAGAAAGCCAGGCGCGTAATATTTTTTGCGCGCTACGAAGCAAGCCAGTTCGGGTCTCCTTATATAGAGACCGAGCACCTGCTGCTGGGGCTCCTGCGCGAAGACAAAGCCCTGACCAATCGATTCCTGCGCTCGCACGCGTCGGTTGAGTCCATCCGCAAGCAGATTGAAGGGCACACCACCATCCGCGAGAAGGTTTCGACTTCCGTGGACCTTCCACTAAGCAATGAGTGCAAGCGCGTGCTGGCCTATGCCGCGGAAGAGGCGGAGCGGCTCTCGCACCGCCATATCGGGACAGAACATCTTTTGTTGGGATTGCTGCGGGAAGAGAAGTGCTTTGCGGCGGAGATTCTGCACGAGCGGGGATTGCGCCTGGCGACCATTCGCGAAGAGTTGGCGCGTACCACGCAGGAGAAAGCGCAGCCACAGCGGCAGCGGGAGTCTTCGTTGCTGAGCGAGTTTTCGCGCGATCTTACGCAGGCGGCAATGGACAGCCAGCTTGATCCGTTGGTGGGCCGCGATGGGGAACTGGAGCGGGTTGTGCAGATTCTGTGCCGGCGCACCAAGAATAATCCTGTGCTGATTGGCGAACCCGGCGTGGGCAAGACTGCGATTGTGGAAGGGCTGGCGCAGCGCATTGCCGATGGCGAGGTTCCTTCGTTCTTAGCTGACAAGAGAATTCTGGCGCTCGATCTTTCGTTGATTGTGGCCGGAACGAAATATCGCGGACAGTTCGAAGAGCGGCTGAAGACCATCATGAAAGAGCTGATGGAGTCGCAGAACTCGATCATCTTTATCGACGAATTGCATACGCTGGTGGGCGCGGGTTCGGCGGAAGGTTCGCTGGACGCGGCCAATATTCTGAAGCCGGCGCTATCGCGCGGCGAGATTCAGTGCATTGGCGCGACGACTCCTGGCGAATATCGAAAGTCGATTGAGAAGGATCGGTCGCTCGAGCGGAGATTCCAGGCGGTGAAGGTTCCGCCTCCGAATGAAGCGGACGCGATCAAGGTGCTGTTCGGGATCAAGGATCGCTACGAGAAATTCCACGCGGTCACTTATACCGACGATGCCATCACCTTCGCAGTGTCGCACTCGAACCGTTATATTCCGGACCGGTTTTTGCCGGATAAGGCAATCGACCTGGTGGATGAAGCGGGCGCGCGCGTGAAGCTGCGGCAGACTTCGCAGCCGGAAGAGATTTCGGAAGTGCAGAAGCGGATCAAGTTCATCGTGCACCGGATGGAGAACGCCATCGCGAACCACGAGTTCGAGAAGGC
>Ga0182024_10008593_pt1 | contig 21440 bp, 23 predicted proteins | sample P32metaG_FD_120480 | JGI IMG/M metagenome (GOLD analysis project Ga0182024, IMG submission 120480) | Permafrost microbial communities from Stordalen Mire, Sweden - P3-2 metaG (Illumina Assembly) | ecosystem: Environmental > Terrestrial > Soil > Wetlands > Permafrost | place: Sweden: Stordalen...
AAGTATCCCAAGCTGAACCATGTGCAGCGAATGAATCACCTGGGGACGCTTGGCACAGGGAACCACTTCATCGAGGTCTGCCTCGATGAAAACGAGAACGTCTGGTTCCTGCTGCACTCGGGATCACGTGGCGTGGGCAATCGCTTCGGCACGTTTTTCATCGAGCTGGCAAAGAACGACATGCGCCAGTGGATGATCAACCTGCCGGACAAGGATCTCGCGTACCTGCCGCAGGGAACAGAGCATTTCGAGGATTACGTCCGCGCCGTGCACTGGGCGCAGGACTATGCGCTGGCCAACCGCGAGCTGATGATGCGCAACATGATCGCGGCGGTCCAGGGCTCGGAAGAAGTCCCGGAGTTCGAAGCCAATGTGGAAGTCGTGAGCTGTCATCACAATTACGTGACCTGGGAGCACCACTACGGCGAGAACGTGTTGATCACTCGTAAGGGAGCGGTACGTGCGCGCGAGGGCGACATGGGAATTATTCCCGGCAGCATGGGGGCGCGCTCGTACATCGTGCGGGGCAAGGGCAATCCGGAGAGCTTCATGAGCTGTAGCCATGGAGCCGGACGTGCGATGTCGCGTACCGAGGCCAAGCGCCGCTTCACGCTGGACGACCACGCCAAGGCAACGGCTGGCGTCGAGTGCCGCAAGGACGCGGACGTTATCGACGAAACGCCGATGGCGTACAAGTCTATCGACGCGGTGATGGAAGCGCAGCGCGATCTGGTGGACGTGGTACACACGTTGTGCCAGGTGGTATGCGTGAAGGGGTAGACCGGAGAGGGCTCAAAAGCCCTCTCCTACAATCCGGGTGTAGGGTAGCGGCCACCCACATGTCTTGGGCACATGTCCACGCAGGTTCAACTCCTGCCACCCGGACCATTTGTTGTGTTTGCGAGGCGGACACTCGCGCCAAAGCTAAAGATTACGGACTCGTATAATTCGCCCATGCTGCTGACGCTCACAACTACGCATAACCCGGCAACGGACTTGGGCTATCTGCTTCACAAGAACCCGGCAAACTTGCATTCGTTCGACCTGTCGTTTGGGAAAGCACATGTTTTCTACCCGGAAGCGACCGAGGGAAGGTGCACGGCTGCCCTGTTGCTTGATGTCGATCCGATTGGACTGGTTCGCGGCAAGCGGGGTCAGATTGATCAGTATGTGAACGACCGGCCCTACGTTCTCTCTTCTTTCCTTAGCGTTGCCATGGGCCGAGCTTTCGGGACAGCCATGTCTGGCTGCAGCAAGGGTAGGCAAGAACTGGCGGACCAAGCGATCCCGTTGACGGCAACCCTGACGGTCGTGGCTTGCCGCGCCGATGAAAGGGCCGCCGCGAAGAACCCAGTGGCGCCAATAAGAATGAGGACGTACATCACCCCAACAATCCATTTGAATCGGTCGGCCCGCTTAAGCTCGCGCGCCATGCCGCGAGCAGCCATGAATAACCAGAATCCAGCGCAGAGCGCGAGGAACAGGCCAAAGAGAGAACCCATAGACGCTAGAAATATATCCCTTCGGGTTTCATCCTGTAGTCCGATTCGACGAATTCGACTTTCGCACTCGTGTAATCACGGTTTTTCAGCAATTTTGTTACACCCGAAGATTGCGAAGGTAGGGAACGCTGGCTTTCATCATGTCGAACTGCATTTCGACGAAGTAATTCTTGATGCCGCCAGTTTTTGCCGCGGCAAAAATCTTCTTCCAATCCAGGGTATCCTGCCCCACTGGCATGATTTTCCTGGTTTTGGCTGACCAGCCCTGGACGTGCATTGAAATAAAGCGGCCGGGATATTTCGTGAAATATTCAGCGGCGTCGTAGCCGTCGCTGATGGTGGAGACCTGGAACTGAAACTTGATCAGCTTCGGATCGAGCAGGCCCAGCAATACGTCATAGGTCCGCTTGCCGTCAACCATCGAAAGCTCGAAGCGCTCGTTGTGAAGGCCCTGCTGGATACCGGCTTTGGCTGCCTGGTCACCCATCTTGTTGTACTCGTCGGATGCCCGCTTCACATCGTCCATCGTCGGTTTTTCGGGCCCGTCGAGACTCGGAACCAGCATTTGCGTCAGGCCAACGTCTTTCGCCCATGAAATAGAGCGCTCCTGGTTTTCCCTGAGTTCGGCGATTCCGAAGTGAGAACTCACGCAACTGACGCCGGCATCGCTCAGAATTGTGCGAAGCTCGGGTCCCTTGTACTTGGCGACCCCGGCGAAGCCTGAATCGGCATAACCCACCGGCGAGCAGAGTTCAATCGTCTGAAATCCGGCATCAGCAAGCTGCTTGATGGTGCCGGGAAAATCTTTGGCAATCATGTCCCTGACAGGCCAGGTTTGACATCCAATTGGCATGCCGAGGGGATCGGCGCGAAGTTCCAGCGCATCCGCGGAGAGAAATCCGGCCGCAGCTGTACACGTTGCCGCACTCTTTACAAAGTCTCTTCTTGAAATCGTAGACATGATGCCTCCTTACCTATAGGGAAAATGTTAGCTAGAGTTCCCAACCGCTTCGTCGTTCCGGAGAAACGTACTTCTGTGCGACATCAGAATTGACGCTCAATTTTGAACGATCCCATGTGAGCTTTTGTCCCATGCGAGACGCTACGTTTCCCAAGAGCAAGGTTTCAGTGACGACACCTTCGAATTCGAAGTTGCCCCCCGGCTTCACCTTGCCGCCTTTGCAGGCATCAAGCCATTCGCGCTCGTTGCCTGGCGATCTAGGTAGCGTTTTGGGCGGCTGGTTGTAGCTGTTCATTTTGGATTGGGGAATGAGCTTCGGATTGCCGCCATTGAACATGCAAAGGATTTTCCCGCGGTCCCCGATGAAAAGCATTCCTTCGTCTTCTTCTTCGCCTTCTGCTTTGAACGGGCGATTTTCCTCGAGTTCATCCGGGCGCGTCGGCTTCAGACCCCCGTCGTACCAAGTGAATTTCACGGGTGGCATGTCGTCACGGGCAGGGAAGTTGTAGCGAACGATCGAAGCCAGCGGATACGTCTCTTCATAGCGGTCGCTGGAGCTCGCTTCCACACTTACAGGCGCCTCCAGCTTCAAGACGCGAAAGATTGTGTCGAAACTATACGAGCCCATGTCACCCAAAGCGCCACAGCCGAAGTCGCTCCATCCGCGCCACACAAACGGCAGATAGGCGCGGTTGAACGGCCGCTCCGGCGCGGGACCCAGCCAGAGATTCCAATCCAAGCCTTCGGGAACCGGTTCTGTTTCCTTGGGGCGTTCGATGCCTTGCGGCCAAAAAGGACGGCTCGACCAATTCTTGACCTCGCGCACCGGCCCTATGGCGCCTTCCCAAATCCATTCACAGAGCAAGCGGGTGGATTCGGATGCCTGATTGGCGACCGCAATCTGAGTGGCGACACCGGTTTGTTTTGCGATTTCGGCGATCCGGCGCGCCTCGTAGATGGTGTGCGTCAGAGGCTTCTGGCAAAAGACATGTTTGCGTTTCTTCATCGCCGCAGCGGATACGGTTGCATGCAAGTTGTCGGTTGTGCATACAACGACGGCGTCCAGGTCTTTTTCCTTTTCGAGCAGCTCGCGGAAGTCGTTGTAGGCAGAACAGCCGCGATACTTGCCGGAGCGTTGCTGGCTGCCGTAGTAACCGTCTATGATTTTCTGACACGGTTCGCGGCCGGCAACGCCACTCGTGACCGCGAGTGTATGGTTCAACTGAATCGGCTGGTCCGGACTGAGCCAGTCCCAGCCGGTATCGACGCCAAGCAACTTTCGAACGGAATTACAGAATTCATGCGTCTCCCATTGCGGATGATTTGCGGCGGATTTGTTGACGTCGCAGACGGCGACCCCCTGAACGTCTGGTTCATTCAAGAAGTGAAGCATGACCCGCAAACCTTGGGCGCCGACGCCGATGAAAGCGATATTGACCTTGTCGCTGGGCGCAACGTAGCCTGTGCCGCCCAGCACATGGCGGGGAACGATGGTAAAACCAATCGCCGCGGCGGCTGTTTGACCGAGAAAGTTGCGCCGCGAAACCGATCCCTTTAAGAAGCTGTGAGATTGAAGCTGATTCTTCACTGTTCCTCCCTAACCGCAGCTCACGAATCCGAATTTTCTGTCTGCTGTGCAGCCGTTGCGATGATCTGCGCACGCCAACGATCAATTGGGATACTGTAAACGAAAGTAGATGTCTCGAGGTACGAAAGTTGGTCGTCCGGCCATTTCCGGCCGAACGCTGGCGTCGAACGTGGCGCAAGGACGTGAGCACCCCCATTTTGGCGGGCCGTCTTTTGGTGGGCTGGATAATGCCTCGAAGAGTGCGAAGGTTCGGTGTTCGGGTTTTCAAGGTGCCGCGTTTCGACGATGAGGACGCGAAACGGGAGACTGGGGTCATGTACGCAGAAAGTAGGTCTCTTAATTCCCGTCCTTTCGTAATAGAGTTCCTTCTGCCCACCGTTGTAGCAGGAAGATGGAGGACTGTGTCATGAGAAATGTTGTCGCCATTCTGGTGACCGTGCTGGGGGGCGGCGACTGCAGGGCCCGCGAAAGCCGCCTGGGTTCCTCTCTTCGACGGCAAGGACCTCTGCGGCTGGAAGGCGAATCGAGACGAAAAATGGGTGGTCGAACAGGGTGCCATCCTTGGGGAAAGCGTCGCCAATAAGTACGGGTATCTGGCCACAAAGAAAACCTATCGTGATTTCGATTTGCGCCTTAAGTTCAAAGGCGAAGCCAATGGCAATGCAGGACTTTTGTTTGCATTCGAAAATTACAGGCCTGAGTCCTGAACATGGCCCTGACATCGAAGGCATGCAGGTCGAAGTGGACCCGAGCCATGGCAAGCGCACCGGCGGATTGTACGAAAGCGGTGGCCGCGAGTGGGTAGCGATGTCCACGCCTGAAGCTGAGAAGGCGCTCAAGCCAGGCGCCTGGAATGATCTGGAGGTCTCAGTGCATGGCAACCACATCGTCCTCACCTTAATGGGGTGAAGGTTGCAGACTTTAACGATTCCGCGCCACGATTTACAGATGGCGTCATCGGGTTACAGATCCACACCGGCGGAGGCGCGAAAGTCAGATGGAAGGACGTTCTCATCAAGGAAGAGTAGGCGTCGTTGTCCGTGCCCGTCGTGCGCGGCCAATCATGAGGTTCGCGAAGGTGTGTACATGAGGAAACAAAACCGTCGAATGTTTATGCAGATGTCGGTGGGGGCGCTGGGTCTGGGAATTTCATCCAGGTTCGCGTTACCGCAGCAGGCTCAAACCAGCTCTCCTGATCGAGACAAGAAACCATTACGGCTCGGCCTGATCGTCGCGATCGGTAAAGATCCTGATATGGCGATGGCAAAAGTCCAGAAGCTAGGCTTCACCACCGCCCAGGTGTTCGTTGATGAGTTCGAGACAGGGCTCTCGGACAAGCTGAGACAGGCTCTGGACAAGCACGGAATTGAGCCGACCGCTTTGGTAGTCGGAGGGCCAGGTAAGGAAGTGTGGGATTTCTATCAGGGACCACTGACCATTGGCCTGGTTCCGCGAGAGACTCGTGCAGCGCGAATCGTACACATCAAAAAAGCTTCGGACTTGGCTAAGCAGTGTGGTATCGAAGCGGTACAGACGCACTGCGGCTTTATTCCGGAAAATCCCAATGATCCCCTATATAAGGAAATTGTTGCCGCCCTTCGAGAAGTGACCAGTTACTGCAGAAACAATGAGCAGAATTTCCGCTATGAAACCGGGCAGGAGACCCCGATTACGCTGGTGCGTACCATCCTGGACGTCGGGACCGACAATCAGGGTGTCAATTTCGATCTTGCCAATTTGATTATGTATGGCAAAGCAAATCCGACAGACGCTATCGAGATCTTTGCTCCCTACATTCAAGGCATACACGCCAAGGACGGATTGTGGCCGACCAATCCCAAAGACCTTGGAAATGAAGTCCCAATTGGCAAGGGCAAAGTTGACTTTCCGCGTATCATTGCACGTTTGAAAGAGTTGAATTATCGCGGCGCAGTGACCATTGAACGAGAGATTTCCGGACCACAACAGGTCGAAGACGTGTTGGATGCCAAAAAATATTTAGAGACGCTGATCGGATAGTCGTGGTGCCAGGAGGAAGTATGTCGGGAGAAGAAAATCAAGCGACAAGTGAATCGGGCGGCCTCGACCGCCGAAAATTTCTAGGCTTGGCCGCTGCGGCAGCAGGTGTGATGCTCATGAAACCTGAGCTGGCATTCGGTACCGCAGCCAACTCGACCGTGCGGGTGGGTTTGCTCGGATGCGGAGGCCGCGGCACCGAGGACGCATCGAATCTCGTCGATACCGGCGGAGCTCGTGTGGTCGCGCTGGCAGACTTGTTTCAAGACCAACTCGACGCAGGCCGGGCGCACTTCGACAAAATGCAGCAGGAGAAAGGCTACTCAGCTCTTGATGCGTCGCAACTCTTCGTCGGCCCCGATGCCTACCAGCAAATCGCCGCTTCCAAGGAAGTGGACGCGATCGTTATTGCTACGCCGCCCTATTTTCACCCGTACCATCTGGAGACAGTTGTTGCCGCAGGGAAACACGTCTATTGTGAAAAACCTGTGGCGGTAGATGTTCCCGGCGCTTTGAAAGTGGTGGAAATCGGCAAGCGAGCCAATGGCAAGCTAAGTCTTGATGTGGGATTCCAGATCCGCGATTGTCCGCCCTTTGTCGAAATGGTCAAGCGCATCCATAACGGAGCTCTGGGCACAATTGTTTGCGGCGAAGCCCACTACCTGAGCGGCTATCTGGATCGCCCGGCGCGAGCAAACGCCTCACCGGTCGAGCTTCGCTTGCGCAACTGGGTATATGATCGCGCGCTTTCCGGCGACATCATCCTGGAACAGAATATTCACGTCATCGATATCTGCAATTGGATCCTGCAGGCGCATCCGGTGAAGGCGTCCGCGAGCGGCGGCCGAAAGGGTCGTCCCGCCGGCGACGGGGATGCTTATGGAAACTATAACGTGCTGTTCCATTATCCGGACGACGTTGATGTGACCTTCTCCTCAACCCAATTTGCAAAAGGATGGTGGGACGTCACGGAGCGTTTCTTTGGCACTAAAGGTACATCCCAGTCTCCCTACTCTGGTCCGCTGGGCATATGGGGTGACGAGCCCTGGCAATGGACAGGAGCCGGAGCCAATACAGCCGAGCCTCAGGCGTTCTCCGGAACGGGCAAGTTCACTTCGAACCTGGAGTTGGCAGATACGGAAAAGAAAAAGGCGTTTGTTGAAAGCATTACCAGCGGCAATTTTCACAATCAAGCTGAAAAGGGCGTTGAATCAGCCACCTCCTGCATGTTAGCTCGTGAGGCAGCCTACAAGGGGCGTGAAATTACCTGGGATGAAATCATGAAGTCGAAGGAAGTTTATGATCCCAAGATTGATCTCAACAAACTGAAATAATGCTTGGCAGTAGCGATTTATCTGGTTTAGAAACATTCGAAAACATTTTGAGGTCTGCGCATGGGAAGCACTTCACGCCGTCAGTTTCTAAAGTCCTCGGTTACTGCGGGTGCGTGCGCCGCAGGTATCAGCGGCGGGGGTGCGAAATTCTTGCTACCGCAGGCCGACTCAGTGCGTGATCCAACTGCGAATCCGTCATCAGCGATCCTTCTCATTAAGAAAGGACTCGTCTACAGCATGCTTCCGAGCGAGCTGAGCCATGCCGATCGGTGCAAAATGGCACGGGACGCAGGCTTCGAGGTTGTGCAGGCCCCTACGACTCCCGATGAGCACACCGCGGAGGACGTTAAGAACGCTGCCGACAAAGCGAACATCCGCATTGATTCGGTAATGAACATGGATCATTGGCAGTATCCGCTGTCTTCGAGTGACCCAGCCGTTGTGGAAAAGAGCCTGGCGGGGATGAGGACTTCGCTGCATAACGCCAAGCTTTGGGAGGCGGACACGGTGCTTTTAGTCCCCGCCGTGGTGAATCCTCAGACCCCCTATCGCGATGCGTGGACGCGATCGCAAAACCAGATTCGCAAACTTATTCCTCTCGCCGCCGAACTAAAAGTACAGATTGCAATCGAAGAGGTGTGGAACCGGTTCCTGCTGAGTCCTCTCGAGATGGACAAGTACATTCACGAGTTTGAGAATCCCTGGATCAAGGTATGGTTTGACGTCGGGAACGTACTGCTCTATGGATACCCACAAGATTGGATTCGGACACTCGGCAAGAGCATCGTCAAGCTTCATGTCAAGGATTTCAAACGTAAGGAAGACGGATACGCATGGGTAAACCTCGGCGACGGCGATGCAGACTGGCTCGAGGTTCGCAAAGCGCTGACGGAAATAGGCTATGCCGGAAGTGCCATCGCTGAACTTGAGGGCGGCGACGAAACCTATTTACGTGATGTGAGCCGACGCATGGACCGCTTGATCCTCGGCCGAACCTGAAGATCTGGACCAGCTGCGAACAAAGTTCAGCTTTGTTTGACGCTCCCATTCGGCTCCCAATGATCCGCCACTTACGGCAATCAATCAGCATTCCCAATTGCCATCCCAGCTCGCAAGCTATTGACTGATAGTTGTTTTGCCGACTCATAACCCAAAGGTCCATACCAAACCGTCAGGAAACAGAGAACTTTGCAGTTCCTTCTTGCCGGTGACCCCCGACCTTCTTCCATGTCCCTACCAAGTCAACGAACTCCCGTCGGCTTTGCTCAGTACGCTCCTGCATCATGTTTCTCGCTGATTCCAAGGCTGTTAGTTGTTCTCGAATATCTGCATCGTCAGTTGCATTTGTGGCCTTCAGTGATTCAAAGTCTTGATTGGACTCCTGTTTTATGTGCCCTTCGCGTTCCTTCCATTGTTTCTCGGCTATCTCTGGGAGACGTTGTAGGAGCTCCATGGTCGGCTCGTACTGGCCTAGGAGACGTACAAAATGCCGTTCTAAATCCTGAGCGGATACCAGTACTGCCCGGCATCCCTTCTGGTAGCACCAGTAGTAGATGAACTTTTTCTTGATTATCCCAGCAGTCAGGCCTCTGCTGCATTTACCACAGCGTACAAACTGACGCAGAGAGAACTCCGGGTGCACGGACGTGCGGGGCGGGCAGTCCTAGAACGTCCTGTGAGTACGTCTTGTACGGTGTCGAACATCTCCTGGGTAATGAGTGGCTGATGTGCGCCTCGTACCATCAGTTCCCCTAACCAGTATATTCAATTTATTGAGGTAATTCCGGGTGGGCAACTCCGTCCTGAACTTAGGTTAGCGCTCTATAAGGGCCTTCACGGAAACATCCGAAGAAGACGAAACGTTGCCGATGTGCTTGTCGCGTACCACAAAGAAGTAGGTCCCTTGCTTGACCTGTCCTGTGTGTTGGAAAACGGTCGCCTTCGGGGCGTAAAACTCTCCCAGATATGATCCCGCCCTGTGGGTTTTCAATCTTTGTATGCCCTTGTCATCCGTCAGCATCATTGTCATGGAATTGCCGCGCTCCACGCGTGCAGAGATTGTCAATGAACACTGATAAGGAATTTGAATTGGCACTGCCCTCCAACTGTTCACGCTTACGGTTACGAGTTCATTCGTCAAATCGATAGGTATTCGTTCCGCAACTTTCGGAAGATCTGTAGGCTTCCCGGTACACGAAGAGATAAAGCAAAGCATGCCGAGCACGACGGCCGAGATCAATAGTTTGACAGCCACAGGTTCTTCGATGGCTCGTCTGCATTCCACGTTCATTCTTATTGTGCCGGGCCCTTCCGGATGGTCAGCTTTGCCTGAGTCGTGCCAGATATAAATCGCCGTTTTGCTATACTCTCACTGACGATTCGGTTTTGGCCCCCTCCCCCGCAATCTGGGATCGGTGCAGGACCCCGCTGAGAGCGACCTTCAGACTTGCTCGATTATTACCACTTCGGCAGAAGTTGACCTTTGGCCAATATAGGGTGGGCTTCTGCAAAGGGGGCGCGGCGTAGAGGGCTTGGGGCAACCTCTGCGCCGCAAGAGAAACATACGACCTGGACCGAATAGCTCCTCCTACACTCCTTTGAAAACATGCTATGAGAGCGCTCGCGCGTTGGCTGTTCAAAAGTGGTCACTCTTTGAAGAACCGGTAAACCTAAGTCCACCATCCCTTGCCCCAAGGGACGGAAAGTTGGAAGCACTACAATCGAGAAATGCCACAAATCACGAAACCGACAAGTGGCGGCACGACATTCACGTGCACCTCTTGTGACCATAGCGTCAACACCATCGACTTTGACTGTACGGATGGCAACCGCCGCACGCAGGCGGCAGCAGCAATAAATCAGCATGCAGGCTTATTGCATTTGCGGATGACACCCTCGCCCGCTCAGCTCCATCTGTGCCGTCACCCTGCTGCTATCACTTAATTTCATTGTCACGTTTCCTGCCTTGTAGACTTACAATCCTTGTGTCCGCTTGTGAGGTTGTCGGTATGCTTCCTACGGGCCCCGAAAATTCCTCGCGCAAATTGGTATGGATCGAAGGGCAGAGTTTCGTCGGGTGGGGGTGCTCTGAATGCGTCTGGGTGTTTAATCCCTCTGGCTTGCCTACCAGTAAATCATTTGATGAACTGAAGCAGAAATCCCAGATGCAACTCTCCGACGAGTTTGCGTCCCACGTCTGCTCCGCGCACCCTCAGGTCAAGTCGGCGAAGCTCTCCTCGTAGTCAGCAACCTACAATAATTTTCGTCTGTTGATTCAACTGACGACGGTGAGCCGTGCAGCTAGTGGCATCTGTTCAGAATTGAACAGCTTGGAAGATGGCGGGACAACTAAACTGTGACTCTTCGTGGCAAGAGGCCGTGCTGTATGACTCAAAGCGGACGACCAATTTCGCACCGAGTTCTGTTGGTGGAAGACGATGGCGCAATCCGTGCCATGATGGAGCAGGCCCTTAAGCGCAAAGGGTTTGAGGTATTCACCGCCGCCTGCGTACCCGAAGCTCTGAAATACATCGAGTCAGAAACCTTTGACGTTCTCATTACTGATCTGCACGTGCCTACCCCAGGGGACGGTTTTACGGTCGTCTCTGCTATGCGCCATTCCCATCCCGACGCATTGACGCTGTTGGTCAGTGGCTATCCTGATGTCGAAAGTGCCATGGCCGCAATCCTTCTAGAAGCGGACGAGGTACTCGTGAAACCATTCGAGATCGGAAAACTCACCGAGCTCATTCACGAAAGAGCGCTCAATCGCAAACCTGTTGAACGGTTGGACAAGGAGAGGGTAGGAGCCATACTTCTGAGGTGCACGAATCAGGTCGTCGAACGTTGGTTGGCGCGGGCAAAACGGAGCAGTGAACTCAACCGCCTCCTGCTCAGCGATGAGGAGCGCACGGGGCATATTCCCAAGCTGGTGGAAGACTTGGCCTTTCGCTTGAGCCAGTCTAGCGCGAGTGCAGAAGACAGCGACGCCATCTTTTCCGATGCTGCCGTGGTCCATGGCAAGCTAAGATATCTGCAAGGCTATAGTCCGCCAATGCTGGTGCATGAGTCTCGGATACTCGAAGTGACCCTCTTCGGAACGTTGCAGAGCAACTTGAACTCTCTGGAATCCAGCCTGCTATTGCCGGATGTCATGGCTATCGCGGACGAAGTGGATGCGCAGTTGACGCAATCAATGGCCAGCTACATCAAACTCATGCACGACTCAATGGTTGTTTAGCTGCTGCACCCAACCCTGACTCCTTTCCCGCGCCCGGGTTGTGCCCACCATCTCCGCGAGTGTCTTCTGACTTAGCCATTAAATGTTCCGAACAATGCCGCAAATACGGACACGCATATTCCAAGTCAGCCCAATATTGAACACTCTGAATAGAAGTCAGGCTAGTCGTGAAGTACGCTGAGAAGTGAACTGTGGACTTGAAGCCCGCCATTGTAGTGGATGAAGCCCAGATTCCTGAATCTGGTCATGAAAAAGTTTACCCGCGAGCGTGTCGTACCCACCATCGCCGCCAAAGTCGTTTGGCTTGTCTCGGGAACCACACTCTGGGGAGCTCATTCCTTGCCGAAATGAGCCAGCAACAGGAGAATTCGTGTCAATCGCTTTTCGCTGGAATTGAAAAGTTGGTCGACAGGTCTTCTTCGTATCGAATGCTGCGCGCCAACAAATATGCCACGAACATGTCCGACAACTTGTGTTCCCGGTGAAGTGCCTCCATCATGGCTTTCTTGTCAATTCGCAGAATGTCACAATTTGTGATTGCGCTTGCGGACCCCATGCGAAGCGGCTGACCCGCAAGGCAGCCTTCACACCAAGCTGCGCGCCCGCAACAGAATAGGTGGCAATGCAGGATGGGTCATCGTCGGCAGCCCCGGTAATCACGCCCGGGCCAAGCGACTTCAACAGCAACCGCGTCCATCGAGCTGGGGCAAATGTCGGCATGAAGGTCGGAGCTTAAAGTCGCTACGAATCATAGCGCGAATCCATCCACAATCCGGCGTGGCGCGCCGTACAAATCGATCGCTAAAAGTGGTCTAATCTGACCAGACATCGTTCTTCGCCAGTTCTATGATGTTGCGGAGGGAAGAAGCAGCGCGCCCATGCATCCGAACACGATTCTTCACGAAATTGAGCAACTCCACAAGGTCAGTGACCGTCTTGACTCACTGGCGGAACAACATCCCCAAGTCTCCGAGGCACTCATCACCATTTCGGGAAGCGTTCGCAACACCGCCACCCTGTTGGGGGTCCTGGTCGCGACGAAAATGGGACCGCTCTCCGGATTAGAACCAGCAAGTGCCTGATTTGCTCGTCGCTGTCAAGGAGGCGGGTTTTAGGATTCGGGCGGGGAAGCTAGTCGTGGAGAACGACACTTAGAAGTGAACTATGAACTTGCAAGCCAACCCCGGTCTCATAGTCGATGAAGCCTAACTTTCTGAACCTGTTCATGAAGAAACTGACCCGCGACCGGGTTGTGCCTATCATCTCTGACAAGGTCTCCTGACTGATCTTGGGAATTACCGTCTCGGGCACGTCTTCCTTGCCGAAATGTGCAAGCAAGAGCAGAATCCGAGCTAGCCTCTTTTCGCTGGAATTAAAGAGCTGGTCCACTAAATCCTCTTCGTAGCGGATGTTCCGTCCCAGCAGATACGCTACAAATAGATCCGAGAACGCGTGTTCCCGGTGAAGCGCAAGCATCATTGCCTTCTTGTCAATGCGCAGAAGTTCGCAGTCCGTCACGGCGGTTGCAGATCCCATGCGTAAAGGCTGTCCTGCCAGGCCACCTTCTCCAAAAAAATCTCCCTCGCTCAATATGCCCAGGGTTGCTTCCTTGCCAATCTTGGAAACGACAGTAAGGCTAACCTTGCCTTCCTGGATATAGAAGATTGAGTCAGCCGAGTCGCCCTGCGTGAAGATTGTTTGTTTCTTGGGAAAGGTCACTACTCTCCTGCCGTCGCCGATAGTGGCAAGGAATTCCTTGGGGTCAAAGTCGCGCTTTTTCTCGAGCGATTTGGCTGGTGGTACCAAAAGCTTCCTCCCAAATCTGCGTTTGATTACACCCTTGAGTATCTTGTCAGAATTGGATTCACGAAAGATGTTCACTTTTGCTCAGAACTGGATTCTTTTCTCAAAGTGACAATGCCTCAGGATGTTTAGATTCATGGAGTTGCGGCCTGCGGCCGCATCTAGACCGTCGCCCATCACAAGGGCAGCCCCTATGCGGTTTTAATCTGCTGATTCAAATTGCGATGGTAACCGTGCCCGTTTTGGCACCTGTCCAAAATGGAACAGCTTTGAGAATAAATGCGGAATTAAACTGTCACGGTTCGTGACGGGAGGCGGTTCAGGATGACTCAGACCGAATCAGGGGCTGCACACAGAGTTCTGTTGGTGGATGATGATGGCGCGGTTCGCGCCATGATGAATGAAGCGCTTACCCGCAAGGGGTTTGAGGTAGTTACTGCCGAGTGCGTGCCAGACGCTCTTAGATACATCGCCACCCAGAGCTTTGACGTGCTCGTAACTGATCTGCACATGCCCAACCCGGGTGACGGTTTTACAGTAGTCTCCGCCATGCGCCACTCCCAACCGGAGGCACTGACACTGCTGGTCAGCGGCTATCCCGACGTGCAAAGCGCCATGGCCGCCATCCTTCTTGAAGCGGACGAAGTCCTTGTGAAACCCTTCGAGATTGGACGGCTCACCGAACTCATTCATGAAAGAGTGCTCAATCGCAAACCTAGGAACTGGCTGGACAAAGAGAGAGTAGGTGCCATACTGCTGCGGTGCACAAACCATGTCGTTGAAGGCTGGTTGGCGAGGGCAAAACAGAGCAGTGAACTCAACCACCTTCTACTCAATGACCAGGAGCGCGCGGGGCATCTTCCCAAGTTGGTGGAAGACCTGGCGATACGCTTGAGCCAGTCCAGTGCCAGTGCCAAAGACAGCGATGCCATCTTTTCCGCCGCTGCCGTGGCCCATGGCAAGCTGCGGTACGCGCAAGGCTACAGTCCCGCAATGCTGGTGCATGAATCACGAATACTGCAGGTGACCCTGTTCGGAACATTGCAGAGCAATCTGAACTATCTGGATTTCAGCCTGCTATTACCCGATGTCATGGCCATCGCGGACGAGGTGGATGCACAGTTGACCCAAACTATGGCCAGCTACATGAAACTCATGCATAAGTCGATGGTAGCGTAGCTGCTGCTACCAACGCCTGCGAAACGCGGTGCATCTTAACCTGTTGGAATGGGCAGGCCGAATACAGCTTCATTCTGGTCAAGGGCGCACGCTGATTTTTCCGGGTCGGGACGCCCCTACAAAGCCATTTCTGTTTTCAGCGCCAATAAAACTTCGTTGCAGCGGATTGGAGGTCTACATGTGGGGCCATCTTGAGATCGCAGTATTTCTACCGTTGGCGGGCTATTTAGTAATGATCGACCTGGCCCATCATGGGAGCAAGGTTGATCGCGGCGTCCTTGAAAACGTGATCAGATTCGGTGCGTTAAGGACTGAGGCAATAGGTGTTCCGATCAGGTATTGGGGTTAAAACAGCCCCTTACGTCGGAAGTGATGACACTGGCAATAATTAAACGATTTCCCGACACGACGGGCTGAGCGCGCAGCGGTGCTGGTCCATGAATCACAAATACTGCAGGTGACCCTGTTCGGGACGTTGCAGAGTAATCTGAACTATCTGGATTTCAGCCTGCCGTTGCCCGATGTCATGGCGATCGCCGACGAAGCCGATGCACAGTTGACGCAATCAATGGCGAGCTACATGAAACTCATGCACAAGTCGATGGTAACTTAGTATCGGCGAGTGTTCCAAACTTTCAACCAAAACAGGAATCTAGTGGCAACCGATCCGCCTGGGGTCTATTCTGTTTTCTCCAAGGAAACCACCGCGCTCATCGGAACGGCTACGCAGGGTTTGTCTAGATTCTTCGTCCCACCTATCTGAAGAGTTGCCGTCCCTTGAGCTTCTTTCAGGAACATGTAGAATCCGTCTCTTCCAATGATCTTCACGTAGTCACCCGGTTTCATGGCAGTCTCCTTTAGTTTTTGGGTCCTGGGGCAGAGACGAGCGATGCCGACTTCGTCAGTGCACGACGCGTGAATTCTAGCGTGCGAGAATTTCAAAGTTGCACCACGGCTGCCCACCTTTGTGGACGCTGACGGGTCGCAAAGTGGAAAATGCAACGCTGCAGCGTGCCGGTTCATGACTGCGGCCGCTTGCGTGCGGCGGTTGTCATTCGTGCTGTTGAAATCCACTGTGTTGACCACTCTTTCATCGTAGTCCCTCTTGTCCGTACCCATCCCGAACCAAAGGCACAGGACGTTAGCGCGGGCGATGCGCTTTTCTTAAATGTGATGTGAGCACTATTGAACAGCGAAGATCCATTCCTTATTTGCACAATTGACCATCTTGGCTCTGTCCACGCCTTAAGGGCTACCTGTGTTGAGGCGAATCAAGACCGCGAACTAGTCGAACGCAAGAAGAACCCCCTTCCGTAACCAGAGGGAGGTTGACAACGCCCGAGAGACAATTCGAAAAGTGCAGGGAACAATTAATTTTGTAATTCGTCTTTACAGGGACGGGGTGCCGAGAGGAGCCAGCACCAGCGCACCGTGCTTAAGCTGCCATCCTTCCAGAGATTGCCCCCGTGTGGTTTTCATTTGTTGAATCTAGCGACGACGGCCACCGCGCCCATAGCAGTGGAACCTGTTCAAAATGGAACAGCTTTAAGAATAATGTGAGAACTACAATATCAACTACAATATCATTGTGGAATGTCACTGTTCGTGATGGGACCGGTGTTGTGTGACTCCGATCGGAAAGCCGAGGGCAAACTTCGGCAGCGAGCGCGAAAACCCGCAGGAACTCTCAGTCCAAAGTTGCTTAGAGGGCATCGGTGTTTCCCTGCTCAGTGACTGGGATGTATTGGCATTCGTGTACCGCCACGGAGCAAGTCTCACCAGCGCCGACCATATCGCACGTCTTCTGGGTTATGAAAGCGCTGTCGTTGGCGGCGCGCTTGAGCATCTGGAACGCGAGAAATTGATCGAACGCTCGCGGTCTTCTCAGGGAGTGCGTTTGCACCGACTCTTGGCTTCGACGGATGCTGGGCGCCGTCGCTGCTTTCAGCAACTCGCCAGGCTGTCGGAGAGTCGCGCAGGGCGGCTGATGCTGACAAAGCAACTCAAGCCCGGCAGTTGGACTCGGGGGCGAGAGGAACAATCGGCTAAGTCTTGAAAGCGAAGGGAAGTGGTTATGTCTGAAGGCGATTTGATTAAGACCGGCATCGCGGGCCTCGATTCCATCCTTCTGGGCGGAATTCCGACTACCAATGTAATCCTGGTGCAGGGCGTAACCGGAAGCGGAAAGACTCTAATGGGCCTGGAATTTATCTACCGTGGCATCACGCAATATAACCAGCCTGGGCTTATTGTGGTGTTTGAGACAAGCCCTGAGAAACTTGTCCGGGACGCCGCCGGATTCGGCTGGAATCTCAACGAACTGCAGGAAGAGAAGAAGCTGCAAATTATATTTACCACCCCGCAGGTGCTCGATCAGGAATTACGTTCGCCGGACAGTCTGCTGCTCGAAACCGCAAGCCAAATGGGCGCGCGGCGAATTTTCATCGACGGCGTCGGATTGTTGAACTCTGCCTTGAGCGGCAGCGACTCCGGGCGCGGCCGATACCGTGAATTGGTACAACAGTTGATGGAGTCATTGAACCGGGAGAATCTGACTTCCATGCTTTCGCTGGAGATGGGCAGAGCACCCGATTCGACTGCTATCGCGGAGACTACCGATTTTCTCGCCGATACAGTCATCCAGTTGGGCCGCGAGCGGCATGGTCGACACATGCAGCGCAGCTTGGAAGTCTTAAAGAGCCGCGGCCAGGATTATGAGGGCGGAGAGCACACCCTGCAGATTACATCCGGCCACGGCTTGGAGATCTTCCGTCGCGTCCAAGCGCCCATTCGCGTGAATCTGATGCAGCCCACCTCCGGCACCAAGCGGTCAATAATTGGGGTTGAGGCTGTCGACTCTCTCATTGGCGGCGGCATTTTTGACGGATCCACCACGATGGTGGTCGGAGTTTCGGGGGTGGGAAAGACCGTGCTGGCGACGCAGATTCTGCGGGAAGGAGCGCTGAAACAAAAAGCCAGGGGTTTGCTCATCTCCCTGGATGAGCACCCCGCGCAAATCATCCGTAATGCTCAGACTCTCGGCCTGAACCTGGAGGATCAGGTCGCCGATGGAACCATCCAGATCCTGTTCGAGAGTCCTCAAGAGTTGGACGTGGATGCGCACTATGCTCGCATTGTCCGGGAGATTGAGAAGCATGACATACAACGGATGGTGATTGATGGCATGACTAGTTATAGCACCGCCATCGGAGAAGTGAGCGTATACCGCGATTTCTTCCACGCCATCGTGGCCTTTAGCAAGCAGCGTTTGATGACGACTTTCTTCAATTATGAGAATCCCGAGTTTCTCGGTATCTCATCTTATATGCCGGATTTCCCAGTCAGCTCCATCGTGGATAACCTCATTCTGATGAGTCTAGTTGAAATTAACAACTCACTTCACCGTTGTATTTCGGTAGTTAAATCGCGGGGGAGCAAACACTCCTTCGATACTCGAGAGTTTGTGATCGGCCAAGGGGGAATCTCTCTGGTGCCTCTCGAAAAGAATCTGGTTCCCGCACTACCACTGCAGGGCTACTCCAGTCTCTTGAGCCGGGCTCCTACAAGGATTTCTTCCTCTAAACGGACCAACGGCGATGCCGCAGTGCAGGAGCGCGAATGATCTCGGAGGCGTCCGGGCGAGTTAACGCCAGCGAATATTTGCCCGCGGTGTTTCCTGCACTCTTCCCAAATGGTAGGAAACTAGTAGATGAAGGCAGCAGTGCGGACCTGTCGCCCAGATTGCGGGCCGATTTGCTTAATTTGGACGCTTGGGGCGAAATTCTAACGACGTACGGCCGAACCATTGGAGTGGCAGTCGCCTTAATCGATTCAGAAGGCCACATATTGGGTAAATGTCGCAATGCGCAGCCGGTCTGGAGCCTGTTTCACGACGCCGCAAATGATTGGGGTGCAGCATGTCCCTTCTGCATAACGAAGGGTTTGCCTTGTACGGCAGTTGCGGAGGCATTGCAAACCGGCGAGGTGGTAAGGGTACGGGACCAAGCTGGCCTCACGCATGTTGCAGTCCCGCTTTTTTTGGGTAAGCAGCACCTAGGAGCCATTATTGCGGGGCAAGTGTTTGACCGATATCCTGATCCACTGCCGTTGCGGCGCATGGCAAGAGAATATGGTGTTTCGGCCCAGCAACTTTGGAATGTGGCGAGGAAACAGCGTCCCGTAAGCAGCGCGGTCCTCCAGGCGTCTGGCGATTTGCTTTGTGCGCTCGGCCACGCGTTTCTCCAGCAACGCTATGGCGCAATCCTCGAGGCAAACCTGGCGGACACCAATGGCCAGTTTCGACTGCTGGTCGAGGAGACTAAGGATTACGCGCTTTTCACAATGGATCAAACTGGGCGCGTGACGAGTTGGAATGTCGGAGCAGAGCGCCTATTAGGTTATGTTGAGGCGGAGATCGTGGGCCAGAATTTTTCTTGCATCTTCACGGCAGAGGATATTCACGATCGCGTGCCCGACAAGCAATTAAAGATGGCTTCCCAATCGGGCCGGTCGGAAGACGAGGGATGGCGCGTCCGGGTGGACCAGAAGCAGTTCCTGGCCGATGTCAACATCACAGCATTGTTTGAAGATACGGGTCCGGTTCGCGGCTTTGCCATCATCATACAAGACGTGACCGAGAGGAGGAAGGTCGCGATCATACTGGAACAGGCTCGGCAGGAGCGCTCGCGCCTTCAGGAAAAGTTTCTTTCTCACGTCTCGCACGAACTCCGTACTCCGCTCACCGCGATTTACTTCTTCACAACCAATGTATTGGATGGACTGCTTGGGGACCTGACTCCCGAACAGCACGAGCACCTGGCGTTCGCACTGGACAATGTCAAACAACTGAAGGATATGGTGAGCGATCTCCTCGACATCACCCGCGTCGAAACGCACAAGCTTGCCGTTGAGCCGCAATATTCAAGTCCGGTAAGGCTGATTGCCGAGGTTCTCAGCACCTGTCGCAGGAATGCGGCAATGAAGAATATCAGCCTGAGTTCTGACATTGCATCGCGTCTTCCTTTTGTCTGGGCCGACCCCGCCCGGGTGCGGCAAATTCTCACCAACCTGATCGATAACGGAATCAAGTTTACGCCTGAGGGCGGAACCGTTTCGGTCGCGAGCCGTCCCGTCGCGGGAGACAAGGGATTTCTGTGTCTGTCTGTGTCCGATACGGGATGCGGAATCAGCCCGGAAAACCGCGAGAAAATCTTTGACCGTCTGGCGCAGGTAAAGAGCACTGCCGAAGCAAGTCGCAGCGGTTTGGGTCTGGGGCTGTTCATTGCCAGAGAGCTGGTCTCACGGCACTGCGGTCAAATCTGGGTGGAAAGCGAACTTGGACACGGTAGCACTTTTTGCTTTACCCTGCCCGTCTTCTCGCTAGCCAAACTGTGTTCCCACGTTCTCAACGCGGCGAACCTCGAGGCAGGGTTTGTGGTCCTAATTGCGGTGGATGTGGTCGCGGTCGAGGGGACCGTTCAGGAAGACATCGTGCCTGAGATACGGAGAGTTCTGGAGCGTTGCATTCATGCTGGTCAAGATGTGCTGTTGCCCTCGATGAGCGACGCAGGCCCGGTCGATACGTTTTTCATTGTCGCATGTACCAATCCCAGCAACTTTGCGGTCATCGCGAGGCGCATTAGCGGGGAATTGCAGAACTTCGACAATGCTTCAAGGCTTAAGCCGGTAATTTCCTCAAACACGCTACTCGTTGCGCCCGGCCAGTCCATGGAAGATCAGATAAGCGAGATCACGGCTGAAATCGAGCGATTGGTTCGATCGCACCTCCTGGGCACGGAGAGACTCAAGTGAGTGGAAAGAAAATTCTTATCGTCGACGACGATCAACATCTTTTGCTGGGTTTGACTGCCAGATTGAAGGCCAACGGCTATGGGGTAGTCTCAGCCACGGATGCCATTTCTGCCATAGCCGTGGCGCGCAAGGAGGCTCCAGACTTGGTCATCCTCGATCTCGGACTGCCAGCAGGTGACGGCTTCCTGGTCCTTGAACGAATGCGAAGCCTTGCGGATCTTCTGGCAACCCCGGTCATCGTGCTCAGCGCCCGAGATCCGGCTGGCAATAAGCAGCGTGCGCTGGACGCCGGGGTGTTGGCCTTCTTCCACAAGCCTCCCGATAATCATGAATTCCTGATGGCAATTCGGCAGGCTTTGGGGGAGACCACCGCACTGTCGACATTCCTTAAAACCTGAATTGTGGCGGCAGGGAACGGGACGCGGCCAAGAACTGGGGTGATTCGGTCCTGGAAAGTTTGGGCAGGTTGCGCTCGGTTTGCGCTGGAGCTTTTCGGTATCAGATCGTGAGTTCCCTTATCAACAGCGAAAATGACTGCCAGAGGAAGCAGCAACATCCGCTCAGGAGGCTGCTCACCGTGCGGGGTGCAGCTCCAGGTGGTCGATGCCGACGACGAAGCAGCGGATCGAAGCGGTTGACAAACCACTATCCCGGACTGCAGACGGCCTAAGTGCGCAGACGATCAGTCATCCCTGCACCGAAAATCAAGTGTGATGTTGTCATGATGTGTTGATGTGTTTACTAAATGATGCAGAGATTCCTATGCAGCTGAAGTGCCCCCGTTTGCTGTACCAATCCGAATGAGAGTTTCCGGTTCGTTGAAGGGCCCAGCATTTTTGTACCAAGCTGGGAGTTAGTCTCCGGCTGGTTTAAGTTCAGTCAAATCGCGGCTAGCCGCGATCTGACTGGCGAACTCGCTTGGTGTCCTTTCTCCGAGAGATCGGTGAGGACGACTCTCATTGTATTCCTGCCGCCAGTCTTCGATGATCCTCTTTGCTTCATTGAG
>Ga0182024_10008594_pt1 | contig 21440 bp, 19 predicted proteins | sample P32metaG_FD_120480 | JGI IMG/M metagenome (GOLD analysis project Ga0182024, IMG submission 120480) | Permafrost microbial communities from Stordalen Mire, Sweden - P3-2 metaG (Illumina Assembly) | ecosystem: Environmental > Terrestrial > Soil > Wetlands > Permafrost | place: Sweden: Stordalen...
GAAATCGACGTAATATTTATAGGTCGCGGTGTTGATGCCGGCCTTGAAGTCCACGCCGTACAAATTGGTGTCGTTCCACCAATCCCACGACACTTTGCCCGGCTTGATCCACGAAGTGTCCGCAACCTGTGAGGGTTTCTCCAACAAGTACACAATCTGATTGGTGAGCAGGTCCGTATCGCGGTCCACGATGCCGAGCACCCGCCACGGATACGTTCGCGTCCCCTTGGTAACGGCAATGTAATCGGCCGCCTGGGTGACCGGCACATTCAATTCATTCTCCCGCTTTTCCTGCAAAGGATAAGGAGGAAATGTCGCTGCCAGGCCAGGTCCGCCGGTCCCGCGCAACCACAAACCGGGATATTCCTCGACGTCCGATTCGGCGACCGCGACCTTCGCGCCTTGCCCCACATCCACCACCGCCGGCAGCGTGGCAATGAACGCCGGCAGAATCTCCGACAGATGTTGCGGCAGATACTTTCTTTCGTTGTGCGACATGAAGCTATCTTCCTGCGGATAGAAAACGATGTCGTTCGCGGAGAAATTCAAATTCATTTCCTCGCCATAGATTTTTACTTCCCGCGAGGGCAGGGAAGTCTCCAAACGGTACGCAACGCCTTCGTTGAACGCGCGAAACGTCACCGCGTAGCCGCCGTCCATCTCCAGCTGCAATTCGTTGTAGTTTTCGCGGATCTTGGCAAATTTCTGGCGTACCACCGGCTCGATCACTTCGTCGTGGCCGGTGGTTTTGGAGTGCAGCACTTTCACTGCGTCTTTTCCAAGCGGTTTGTGATCCACATCGATAGACAGCGAGCAATTCTCCAGTATGGCTCGTCCGTTGAGTACCACGTCGTAGCGCACACCCTCCGCGGTGCGGATGCGCACCTCGATTCGCTTGTCGGGCGATCGCAAATCGTAGCTCGATGCCGCTGCAGCCTTTGCTGTCCCAACCCCCGGCAAGACTGTGGTGATCGAAAACAACGAAACGATAACCAAAAAGATTTTCATTCGATGCCTCTCAAGCCGCTCCAGGTCCGACGGCTACGACGAAATAGGTCGCTGGCGTTGTGCCCACGTTCTTGATTCCATGTTCTTCGTTGGAGCGCACAAATCCAACGCCGCCCGGTCCGAGGCGATGATTCGCCCCATTGATGTTGATCTCGACCGCGCCTTCGCGAATCAGCCACAGCTCCGAGTGTGCGTGACGATGAGGTGGATGCGGGGTCCCGCCGGGCGGCAGCGTGGTTTCATGCGCTTCCAGCGATTCGCCGGTCGCCAGTGTACCCTTGAGAATTGGGCGAATCTCGGCGCCGTTTGCCGGGTTGACGGGCAGTTTGTCGAACGCCCATGTAGCTGAGGGCAGGGAAGTATCTTGAGCAGTCAATCGTTGGGCGATCGCAGCGCCCGGCAACAGGGCCGTCGGCAACAGCCGGCAAAGGTCCCGCCGGTTTAGGATCATGGGCACTCCTTAAACGTTTAACCAGGATGGCAAAAAAATATCGACGCCGGGAACGCTCCGCGCCGCCACAGAGATTCTTCGCCTGAAGATAGTTTGTCAAGAGGGCGAATTCTCGCCAGTAGCGCCACGAGCGCTTCTAGACCGGCGAGTCTTGCGTTGAGATGCTTCATTTCGCTCAGGACGACATCGGCTCCGTAATCCCAGGACGATGGCGGTTTACAAGTGGCAGCTTATATGGACGCTATAAGAAGAAGCGCTACGGCTGAACCACGATGCCGTGATTGCTCGCTGCGTTGTAGATTGCCTGGATAAGAGCAACGCTTCTGCGTCCTTCTAAACCGTCGCAGAGCGGCTTGGTGTCCTGCTCGATAGCACGAAGAAAATCTTCGAGGATCGCTTGGTGCCCGCGAATATCGGTAACCGCGGCGGACGACGCGCTGGCATTAGCGTCGGCAGGCGTATCCAAACCAAAATTGGCAGGTGGTCGGCGAAGATCGGCGGCGATGATGCGATCGTGCTCGAGGATGACCGTTCCTTCGGTACCGGTGATCTCAACGCGACGCGGATAACCGGGATACGCGGCGGTTGTCGCCTGCAGCATGCCAAACGAGCCGCGGGCAAATTCAAGAATGGCAATGGCGGTGTCTTCGGATTCGATCTGGTGCAGCGCGGTGGCGGTGCGCGCTTGCACACGGACCACGTCACCAAGCAGCCACAGCAGCAGATCCACGGTATGCACGCCTTGATTCATCAAGGCGCCGCCGCCGTCCAACGCCAGCGTGCCGCGCCATTTCGATTTGCTGTAGTATTCAAGCGGCCGATACCATTTCACGCGGGCATCGACGAATAGAATTTTCCCCAGCACGCCCTGATCGATCCACTCTTTCAGCCGGCGAATGTCAGGTTTCACTCGATCCTGGAAAATGACGCCCAGTTTCACGCGCGAACGTTGCGCTGCCTCAATCAGCGCGTCAGCACGTTCCGTAGTGATGTCGATCGGTTTCTCGGTCAGCACGTGCAGCCCGCACTCGGCCGCGGCAATGCCTTCCGCAGCATGCCGGCCGGACGGGCTGCCAATCATGACCAGGTCCATAGGGCGGTGCGCAAAAAACGATTCGAGGCCCTGATACCCACGGCCCCCATACTCCCCGCAGAGCCGGTCCACATTTGCCGCATTGGTGCCGTAAATCGCGGAGATATCTACCCCGGAGATGGCCCGCGCGGCCCGTGCGTGCGTCTCACTAATGTTTCCGCCGCCGATGAATCCGATGTGGAAGGGCATAAGAGTAGTGGTCACCGACAATTCACGACCAAAAAGGGAATAGCCTTGTTCAAGAACATCAAGCGGGTCCGTCGGGCGGAGGCGCAGCGTGGGGGGCGCCGTGGAGGGGCTTCACATGCCCGGTTTTCGTCCCCACCACAACATCCTGCGTGGCGTCGTCGAAAGTAACCCGTTGGCCGGTCTGCATTGCGGCGATGGTCATGCACAATGCGACCGAGTGGCTGTACCCCGCTTCGATATCGGCGTTCGGCCGCTTCCGGTTCTGCACGCATTCCATCCAGTTCCGGACATTGGCCGTCGTGGCGTCGTCACCGCCGGCGTTCGCCGCCGTTGCCGTGCTGGCCGGAGGCGACGGCGCCAGGGACAGGGCCGGAAGAAGATTCGGCTTCGTATCTATTTCTTTCGCAAACTCTTCGGTGAGTCCGCCCGCGGGGGTGACTTGATTTTTCTCCAGATCGAGCGTGCCCCCGTTGGAGTAGTAAAACTCCTTCACACCGCCGGCCGAGTTCGTCATGCGCGACGAGTGCACTACCTGAAATCCTTTCCCCGCCTCATCGATCGGGCCGTAGTCGAAGACCGCCGTCAGAGTGTCCCAGTTTTTTCGCCCATCGCGCCAATGATAGATGCCCCCATTGGCCACCACGCTGCGCGGTCGCAACAGACCCGTGAACCAATGCACGGTGTCGATCGGCTGGACCATCCATTGCTCCGGAATCCCGGACGAAAACGGCCAAAAGAGCCGAAACTCCAAATATTTTCGAGCATCGAACGGTTCGTACGGCCGATTGATCAGAAATCGCTTCCAGTCGGTATCCCCTTCGCGGAGCTGCAACACCAGTTTTGAGCGTCGCCAGCGCCCCGGCTGATTTACATTTCGCATCGTCTCCACGCTGACGATGTCGCCGAATTGCCCGGACTTCATGAATTCGTGAGCGCGCTGATAGACCGGCGAACTCCGTCGTTGCGTGCCGATGGCCACCACGCGGTCCGTGCCCTTGACGGCGGCGCGAATGGCCCGCGCATCTTCCATGGTGTTGGCCAACGGCTTCTCGATGTAGGCATCGCGTCCGGCGCGAACCGCTTCGACACCGTGAGCGGCATGCTGAAAATCGGCAGTGGAAATGATCACCGCCTGGACATCTTTGTTTTCGTAGAGTTCGTCGTTGTTACGAGCCTGCGCGATCGTTCTGTTGGTCAGCTTGGCGATGAGCGCCGCCCCGTCTTCCCGGCGGCGGTTCCAGATGTCGGACAGCATCACCAATTCAAAATTCAGATCGCCGGCCGAGCTTAACAAAGAGTGAACCAACGTGTCCCGGAAGCGATCGGAAAACCCGACGATCCCCACACCCACGCGATCGTTGGCGCCGGCGATGCGCGCATAGCTCGACGCCGCTGCGCTCAGGGCCGTACCTGCGACGCCAGCACCTGCCAGCTTCAGAAAATCGCGCCGCGTAGCGTTCGCTCTGGACATAGATTGCGGGGTATCTCCTTACGAGCGACATAATGCCACAAGTGCCGGATTGTACCGGTACGAGAATTCGCCCCTCCAGTCCCTTGCAGCGCTGTGCGCGGTCAGGGTACCCTCGCTGGGTTATTGTGGTGAACCGCTTAACCATTTCGGACATGGAACCAGCGGGAAGCTTCTTTTGAACTTGAAATTCTGGTACAAAAAAATCATGGCAATCGACATTCGAGTGGCTGCTGAAACGGTAATTCCCCGCCTTGGACTCATCTTGGCCGCTTATGGTATTTTGGCCGCTACTTCACGCTGCGTGCGACCCTTGGAACCCTTGGGAATTGACAACCACCTCAGTCCGGGAATGGCTTCACTCGCGTTTGGCCTGATCTTGTTTTTGCTCGATCGCCACGGGTTGCGTATCGAACCGCAGTATTCATTGGAATCATCCGGCTACTAGACAGATAAGGAGAGCGGGAAGCGCAGCTTCCAGCGCACTTGGCTTTTTGCTGGGACAAGAGTTCATGACCCGATTGTCGAACATTGGCGAACGCTTTCGCGCCCGATTTGGCGGGATTCCTCGTGTCTATCGCGCGCCGGGCCGCGTCAATCTGATCGGCGAGCATACCGACTACAACGACGGCTTTGCGATGCCCGCGGCAATCGAGTTTTATTGCTGGATTGCCATTGGGCCGCGCGACGATCGCAAGCTCAGCATTTACTCCGAGGAATTTTCCGCCTCGGCTGAAGTGGATCTTTCCTCCACTGCGATCTCTCCCACGAAATCCTGGAGCGACTATCCCATCGGCGTGGCGTTGGAACTCGAGAAGGCCGGTTTCCGGCTGCGCGGAGCTAATCTGCTGATCGAAAGCGAAGTCCCGATGGGTTCGGGATTGAGTTCCTCGGCGGCCATCGAGGTCGCTACGGCGCTGGCTCTGGCCGAACACTCCGGCGCTTTGCCGGATCGGCTGCAATTAGCGCGCCTCTGCCGGCAAGCGGAAAACGAATTCGTCGGCGCGCGCGTGGGCATCATGGACCAATTTGTTTCTCTGCATGGCCAGCAAGACCACGCGCTGCTGCTGGACTGTCGCGCACTGACATTTGAATCGTTGTTGATTCCCGATTCCGTGAAACTGGTAATCAGCAACACCATGGTCAAGCACGAGCACGCTTCCGGCGAATACAACCGGCGCCGCGCCGATTGCGAAGAAGCGGTGCGCAGGCTCGCGACCGTGCTGCCGGGAATCCGCGCGCTGCGCGACGTCAGCCTTGCGCAGTTGGGGCAGCATCGCGGTTTGCTCACGGACATAATTTACAAACGCGCGCTGCACATCGTGAGCGAAGACGAGCGTGTGCTGGACAGCGCCAAGGCGCTCCGCGCCGGCGATATCGAACGTTTTGGAAAGCGCATGGCCGAATCGCATCGCAGCTTGCGGGATCTGTATGAAGTGAGCTGCCGCGAACTGGACTTGATGGTAGACCTGGCGTACCAGCTAAGAGGTGTCTTCGGCGCGCGCATGACCGGCGGAGGTTTTGGCGGTTCGACGATAAACCTGGTGGATACCAACCATGCCGGGGAATTCAAAGAAAAGTTGGCCAAGGCTTACCAGAAGGAAACCGGCTTGGTGCCGCAGATTTACATTTGCAAGCCTGCCGAGGGCGCCGGCGCGGTCGCGACGTCGGAGTTGTAGCGACAGTAAGCCAAAGAGCTGATGACCTCTCGCGAACAAAAGGACGCGCCGCACCGCCGCTGGAATCCGCTGCTGCGGGAATGGGTACTGATCTCGCCGCATCGCACGCAACGTCCCTGGTTGGGGCGGGTTGCCACTCCGGCCGCTGCGCCGCAAATCGAATACGATCCCGAGTGCTATCTGTGCCCGGGAAACCCGCGGGCCGGCGGAGTGCACAATCCCGCGTATTCCGGCACCTACGTTTTTAACAACGATTATCCCGCGCTGCTGCCGGACGCACCGCCCTTCGAGATCGATCGCGACGGCCTTATGGTGGCTCAAAGCGAACGAGGCGTGTGCCGCGTCGTCTGCTTTTCTCCTCGCCACGATTTGACCATTCCGCGAATGCAACCTCAAGAAGTGCGGGCGGTGATCGACGTGTGGGCCGATCAGTACCGTGAACTCGGCGAATTGCCTTGGATACAGCACGTGCAAATTTTTGAGAATCGCGGGGCGCTGATGGGCGCAAGCAATCCCCACCCGCATTGTCAGATCTGGGCCAATGAAACGCTGCCGAATCAACCTGCGCGAGAACTCGCCGGGCAAAGCGAATATCTCGGGACCCACCAGAAGTGTTTGCTCTGTTCGTATTTGGCGATTGAGACAGATGAGCGCGAGCGCATGGTCGCCGAAAATGAACATTTCGTTGCGTTGGTGCCGTATTGGGCGGTGTGGCCGTTCGAGACCATGATTCTCAGCCGACGCCATGCGAATAGCCTCCTCGATTTGGGCGAGGCCGAGCGTAACGATTTGGCGGCGATTATGCGTAGCTTGACGATCCGCTACGACAATCTTTTTACTACCGCGTTTCCATACACGATGGGGTTCCATCAGCAGCCGACCGACGCTAAGCCGCATCCGGAGTGGCATTTTCACGCCCACTATTTTCCGCCGCTGTTGCGCTCCGCCACCGTGCAGAAATTCATGGTGGGATATGAGATGTTGGGTTCGCCTCAGCGCGACATCACCGCGGAAGGCGCCGCGGCACACTTGCGCGGCCTCAGCGAAGTCCATTTTCTTGATCGACCGTGAGTGAACTTCAGGTATAGTGCGGCTCGTTGTCTGACGAGGCCGCCAGTCCGAGTCTCTATGAACATCGACTCCCATCAACACTTCTGGATCTACGATTCCGTCAGGGATGCCTGGATCGATGACTCGATGAGGGTGCTAAAGCGCGATTTTCTGCCCGCGGATTTGGCCACGCAACTCGATGCCAATCCTATCGACGCCTCCATAGCCGTGCAAGCGGACCAGTCGGAGCGGGAAACGCTATTCTTGCTGGACCTTGCCAAACGCACCAAACGCATCGCCGGCGTCGTCGGCTGGATCGACCTGGTTTCGCCACAAGTGGATCGACGACTGCAGTTTTTCTCTCAATTCCAAAAATTGTGTGGCTTCCGCCATGTGGCGCAGTCCGAGCCGGACGACCATTTCTTGCTGCGCGCCGACTTCGTGCGAGGGATTGCGTGTTTGCATGAATTTGATTTCACGTACGACATCCTCGTCTATCCCAGGCAACTGCCGGCGGCGTTGGAACTTGTCTCGAAATTTCCCCGGCAGCGATTTGTCGTAGATCATCTCGCCAAGCCGGAAATCCGGGCGAAAAACATAGCCACGTGGGCGGATCAGATGGGCAGCATGGCCCGCAATCCGAACGTGTATTGCAAGCTGTCGGGGCTGGTGACCGAAGCGGACTGGCACCATTGGACGCCAGCCGACTTCGAGCCGTATCTCGACGTCGTTTTCCAGGCATTCGGAGCGGATCGGCTGATGTTTGGTTCCGATTGGCCGGTATGCCTGCTGGCCGCAAGTTACCAGCAGGTTAAAGAGATCATCGAGGACTACGTGAATCGCAAAGCGCCCTCGGAGAAGGCAAATATTTTCGGCGCCAATGCCATTCGATTTTACGATTTGAAGGCCCATGCCGATGGACTTGCAGCTTAAGAACAAAGTGGTTCTCGTGACCGGAGGCGCAAAAGGTATCGGTGCCGCGATTGTGCGCGGCTGCTCCGCCGAAGACGCGGTTCCCGTCATTGTTGATAAGGACATCGAAGCTGGTCGGAGACTTCAAACGGAGTTGGAAGAGTCAGGAAACCGGTCGGGACTCATTCCTGCCGATCTCACCTCGGCCCAGGACTGCTCGCTGGTCGTCGAGCAAACGCTAGGCGATTTTGGCCGCCTGGATGTGCTGGTAAATAACGCAGGCATCAACGATGGTGTGGGCCTCGAGCACGGCGACCCGGGAAAATTTGTCGGCTCGCTGGAAAGGAATCTTCTGCATTACTACAACATGGCGCATTATGCGTTGCCTGCGCTGAAAAAATCGCGGGGCTGCATCGTTAACACCGCGTCGAAAACCGCTGTCACTGGGCAGGGCGGAACATCTGGCTACGTCGCTGCCAAAGGCGCGATTCTGGCACTCACTCGCGAGTGGGCCGTCGAGCTGCTGCCTTACGGAATTCGTGTGAATGCCGTGGTCCCGGCGGAAGTGATGACGCCGCTGTATCAGCAATGGCTCAGTACCTTCCCGAATCCCGACGAGAAACTGCAGAACGTAACCGCGAAGATTCCGCTGGGCAAGCGCATGACCTCGCCGGAAGAAATCGCCGCCACGGTATTGTTCCTGATCTCCGGCCAGGCCAGTCATGTCACCGGCCAGCATTTGTTCGTCGACGGAGGATACGTGCACCTCGATCGCGCATTGAGCTAAGAGTCAACCAAATTGCCACCGGAGTTAACTCCCGATTGTGAAGCGAGAACGAACTGAAATGGGCAACCCGACCGAACATCCGACCAAGAGATTCTGTCTGACGCTGGATCTCAAAGACGATCCAGCATTGATAGCCGGGTACAAGCGCCATCACGAAAGAGTTTGGCCCGAAATTATTAAGAGTCTCCACGACGCGGGCGTGGTGGATATGCAGATCTACCTGTTGGGCGCGCGCATGTTTATGATCATGGAAGTCAATGAAGCGTTTTCCTTCGAGAAAAAGGCCCAGATGGATTTAGCAAATCCAAAGGTGCGTGAGTGGGAGGATCTCATGGGCAAGTTCCAGAATCCGCTTCCCAGCGCCAGTCCCGTGGAACGATGGCAGCTGATGGAAAAAGTTTTCGAGTTGGAGCAGCGGTAGCCGCCGCCGACTGCGTACCCGGAGTGTACCAAGGGTAGCGGGCGCCTTTACTCAACGAACCTTATAGCCCTGGATTTCACTGTACGATCGCAGGAGAGAATACCTTGAATCGCCAAACGACCAAGCTAGCGCTACTTCTTATAGTGGCGGCTTTCGGCAGCCACCCGGCCGTAGCCCAGACCTACCAGCCTTCCGATTCCAATCTTAAAGCCCGCCAATGGTTTCAGGACGCCAAGTTCGGCATGTTCATCCACTGGGGTGTCTACAGCGTTCCTGGCCGCGGCGAGTGGGTAATGGAGAACGAAAAAATCCCCATAACCGAGTACGAAAAATTTGCACCGCAATTTAACCCCACGCAATTCAGCGCCGCGGATATCGTCTCGCTCGCCAAGGCCGCCGGTATGAAATACATCACCATCACCAGCAAACACCACGATGGATTCGCAATGTTTGCCACCAGGCAAAACAAGTGGAACATCGTGGATGCGACGCCGTACGGGAAAGACCCCCTGAAACAGCTGGCGGAGGAATGCCGCAAGCAGGGCATTAAGTTATTTTTCTATCACTCGCAACTCGATTGGCATAACCCCGATTATTTTCCGCTGGGTCGCACCGGGCATTCCGCCGGACGCCCCGAAGGGGGCGATTTCAATCGCTATCTTGAATTCATGAACGCGCAGCTCGCCGAGCTTCTGGCCAACTATGGCGACGTCGCCGGTATCTGGTTCGACGGCATGTGGGATAAGCCCGAGGCCGATTGGCAACTCCAGCGCACCTATTCCCTGATTCACAAGCTCCAACCCGCCGCGCTGATTGGCAGCAATCACCATCATGCGCCCTTCGACGGCGAAGATTTCCAGATGTTTGAGAAAGATTTGCCCGGATCCAACACAGCCGGCTTCAATCAAACCTCGATCAGCCAATTACCACTGGAAACCTGCGAAACCGTGAACGGCGCCTGGGGCTACAACAAGAACGATAAGAATTTCAAGAGCGTGACCGATTTGATTCATTATTTGGTCCGCGCCGCGGGAGCCAACGCGAATTTTCTCCTCAACATCGGCCCCATGCCCTCCGGCAAAGTACAACCTGAGTTTGTCGAGCGGTTGGGTGCCATGGGGCAGTGGATGCAAAAAAACGGCGACACCATTTACGGTACGCGCGGAGGACCGATCACGCCACGGAGCTGGGGCGTATCCACTCAAAAGGGCGGCGACATTTTTCTGCACGTGCTCGATTGGAAGGACGAATATCTTGCGCTGCCGGACCTTCCGGGGATTACGGGCGCACATCTGTTCGGATCGAACACCGCCCTGGAATTGAAGACGCTAGCCGGCGGGTTATTGCTGCGACTCCCGCCGGCGAGCCGCGATCCCATCGACACGATCGTCGTCCTGGAGCGCGCGAAATAGTTGTGGCGCTGGGACGGCGCGATATCAGAAAATTAAGCCATGCAAAATAGCGTTTTGCAATTGGATCCGCGAGATAACGTCCTGGTCGCTCTGACCATGCTGCCCAAGGGCCAGCAGGTTCCATTTGCCGGAAACACCTACACATTATTGTCAGACATACCTGCGAAGCAAAAGTTTGTCACCCAGGACCTTGGCGCGGGCGATCCGGTCATCATGTACGGCGGTCTAGTAGGCACCGCTTCTCAGCCGATCCGCCAGGGTGATCTGCTGTCCACCCGCAATATCCGTCATGCGGCTTCCGACTTTCACTCCTCCACGGAAACGTTCCATTGGACGCCGCCTGATGTTGGCGCGTGGCGCCAGCGAACGTTTCTTGGCTATCACCGCAGCGATGGCCAGGTGGGCACTCGGAACTACTGGCTAGTAATCCCGCTGGTCTTCTGCGAAAACAGAAATCTTGCCGTCTTGAAGCAGGCCTTCGAAGAAGAACTCGGGTTCGCCCAGCCACAAATCTACCGTCGCCATGTCGCGGAGTTGGTCCGGTTATATCGCGAAGGCAAGTCCGAGGACATCGAGAATTATCAATTTACTGAGGGCGAGCTATCTCCGACTGCTCCGAGAGTCTTCCGCAATATAGACGGCATAAAATTTCTGACCCATGAGCAAGGCTGCGGAACGACCCGCGAAGATACCAGGAATCTTTGTGGCCTCCTGGCGGGATACATCCACCATCCCAATGTCGCGGGCGCCACGATTCTCAGTCTCGGTTGCCAGCATGCGCAGGCGCCAACTTTATTGGAAGAAATTAAACGCCGCGACCCCGAATTCGGCAAGCCGCTTCTGATTTTCGAGCAGCAGAAAATGGGCACCGAATCCGCCATGCTCTCGAAAGCGATTCACGATACGTTCGTGGGCCTCGTGGAAGCCGACCAAGCTGTCCGCGCGCCAGCCCCACTAGCACATTTATGCGTAGGGCTAAAATGCGGCGGGTCGGACGGTTTTTCCGGCATCTCCGCAAATCCCGCCATTGGGCACGTCGCAGACATTCTCGCGGCCCTTGGCGGCCGCGGAATTTTGTCGGAATTTCCGGAACTGTGCGGGGTGGAGCAGAATCTCATCACACGAAGCACGCGCCAAGAAGTGGGCGACCGCTTCATGCACTTGATGCGCGATTACGCGGCGCGCGCAAAAGCGGTTCACGCCGGCTTCGAGATGAACCCATCGCCAGGAAACGTTCGCGACGGATTACTGACGGACGCGATGAAGTCCGCGGGCGCCGCCAAGAAGGGTGGCAGGTCTCCCGTGACAGGAGTTCTCGACTATCCTGAGTATTCGAGTGAGCCCGGATTGAATCTGTTGTGCACACCGGGAAGCGACGTGGAGTGCGTCAGCGCACAGGTAGGCGCGGGCGCCAACGTGGTTCTCTTCACCACTGGTTTGGGCACGCCGACGGGAAACCCCATTGCTCCAGTTTTGAAACTTTCCACGAATTCAGAACTTGCCCGCCGCATGCCCGACATCATCGACATCGATACCGGACCCATCATCGCGGGCGAGACTTCCATCGAAAAAATGGGTGAAAACATTTTACAGTGCGTAATTCAAGTTGCCAGCGGCGAGGTTCACACCAAAGCGGAAATTTTGAGGCAGGACGATTTCATTCCCTGGAAGCGTGGCGTTTCTTTATGAACATGGGGCAATCCGCTGCCGAACGCTTTCCTGAGCACGATACAGCGAGAAAATGCGGTGAGCCGCCGTGGATCCGTCACAGTGTTATGGATACGTTGGCGGCGTGGGTTTGGTTCGCACCGGGAGCAGTGCCGGTGCCGCCGGGTGAGGTAACCGCGTGGCGCTGACGATTAAGCCGAAACCGGAATGCCACTGGGACTTGATGAGTCTCGGCGAGGTGATGGTGCGCTTCGACCCGGGCGACCGGCGCGTCGCGACGGCGCGTAATTTTGAAGTATGCGAAGGCGGCGGCGAATACAACGTCGCGCGGGGCCTCAAGCGCTGCTTCGGCCTGGATACTGCGATCGTGACCGCGTTTGCCGACGATCCGGTTGGACGCTTGTTGCAGGATTTCCTCTATCAAGGCGGCGTGGATCAAGCTTACGTTCGATGGATGCCGCACGACGGCGTCGGGCGGGCGACGCGCAACGGGCTGAATTTCACCGAGCGCGGATTCGGCGTGCGCGCTGCTGCTGGATCCTATGACCGCGGACACACGGCGGTCTCTCAATTGAAGCCGGGCGATTTCGATTGGGATGAGATTTTCGGTAAGCGAGGCGTACGCTGGTTTCACACCGGAGGAATCTTCTGCGCGCTTTCCGCGACTACGCCCGAAGTTGCAGCCGAAGCGATGCAAGCCGCGCGGCGTCACGGCACGATCGTCTCTTACGATCTGAACTATCGACCCTCGCTATGGAAATCGCTGGGAGGCAAGTCGCGTGCGCAAGAAGTCAACCGCCGCCTCGCGCCATTTGTCGATGTAATGCTGGGCAACGAAGAAGATTTTTCCGCGGCGCTCGGCTACGAAGTTCCTGGCATGGACGAACATCACTCGACTTTCGCCGTCGAAGGGTTCCAGCAGATGATTGCGAAAGTGGTGAAAGACTATCCGTTTCAAGTGGTGGCGACGACTTTGCGCAAAGCCAAGACTGCGACGCAAAATGATTGGGGCGCGGTTTGCTACCACGACGGTCGATTCTTCCAGGCGAAAAATCGCGAAAACCTCGAAATCTTCGATCGCGTCGGCGGCGGCGACTCCTTTGCGTCGGGACTCATTTACGGATTCCTCGCAGGACACGGTCCGCAATTTGCCGTGGAATGCGGCGCGGCCCACGGCGCGCTGGTCATGACCACGCCCGGCGACACGTCCATGGCCACACTCGATGACGTGCTGCAGGTGATGAAAGGCGTCGGCGCACGCATCGCGCGCTGACGGCCCGTCCCCTCGGAGAAAGGCGCACTTGATGCAGAAGCAAGCTGTACGCGATCGCATTCTGCAAATCGGAATCGTGCCGGTAGTCCGCGTTTCCTCCCCAGACGAAGCCCGCACCGCGGCCGAGTGCGTCTGCAAGGGCGGCATTCCGATTGTAGAGATCACCATGACGGTGCCCGGAGCGATCGATGTGATCCACGAACTAGCCAAGCATGGTGCATCGGAACTGCTGGTCGGCGCGGGAACGGTACTCAGTGCCGAGACCGCTCAGCGCTGTCTCGACGCCGGCGCGCAATTTCTGGTGAGTCCCGGGTTTAACGCGGCGACCGTAGCGCTCGCACTTCGCGAAAATAAATTAATAATGGCGGGGGCGCTTACACCGACGGAGATCATCACCGCCTGGGAAGCGGGCGCAGATTTCGTGAAAGTTTTTCCATGTGGGCAGGTTGGCGGCGCAAAATACATCAAAGCGCTGAAAGGTCCGCTGCCGGACATTCCGCTAGTCCCCACGGGCGGCGTAAATCTCAGCACCGCCGCGGAATTTCTGGAAGCGGGCGCGGCAGCACTCGGGATCGGCGGCGAGTTAGTTCATCCGGCCACGTTGAAGTCCGGCAACAAAGAAGCAATCGTGGAAAATGCGCGGAAGTTCGTTGCGATTGTTGCAGAGACTCGAGCCAAACTCAGTTCGTCCGGCGCAACGCCCTAGGCAAAGTGGCTCCGGGGCATGGACTCGAACCATGATAACCAGCTTCAAAGGCTGGTGTCCTGCCGATTAGACGACCCCGGATTTGTAAAGTGGGAGCCATTTCGCTGAATGCGATATTCCCATACGATCAGCGAATAGCGACCGCGTTTCACGCAACTTTTAAATCTTACCTGATTGCGCATAGGCTGAAAAGCCTGCACCTTTCTTGACTCTCTTTATCGCCTTTCTTGACTCCTTTTATAGAGCATCCCAGGGGCAAGCCGCCGCGCTGCCGGGGAGAAAACGGTCGGCCTGCGGTTCCATCTCATGTTGGTCGCGATTGTTGAGGGCAATCACTCCCGCTACTTCTTTTGCATTATTGACCCGAGTTTTTCCCCCTCTATAATCGCGCCAATTGTGATTTTTCGGCGCACACCTCCGCTGAAAATGTGTGCGGCGGCGGACAGGTCGAGGTGTGTCTGCACGTTCCTGCAACGCGTAAACGAAATTGCTGTCGAGCGAGGGTGGAGTTCCAATGAGGAATCTCGGAGTCAGGTTGTGCATTCTGGCGATTGCGCTGTTCTGCGGCTGGCAGGCTTCCGCGCAGGAAATCACCGGCAGCATCCGCGGGAAAATCCTGGATCCTAGCGGAGCAGTCGTCTCTAACGCCGCGATAACCGCGACGCGCGCGGAAACAGGACTGGTCCGGACGGTAGGGAGCGATGCGCAGGGCGACTTCGATTTTGTGGAGCTTCCCGTAGGCCACTACCGGGTCAGCGTAGAAGCCAAAGGGTTTCAAAAGTACGTGCAAGACGGTATTGCGCTCGATGTGAATCAAACCGCCATAGTCACCATACGTCTCACGGTGGGCTCATCGACTCAACAGATCGAGGTGCTAGCCGACGCGCTGGTGATCGAGAGTACGGTCACGGCTCTCGGAAAGACCGTGGAAGAGCGCGAAGTCCTCGATTTGCCGTTGAATGGCAGAAATTTTTCTCAACTCGGGTTGCTGCAACCTGGGGTCGTTCCGATCACGCCGGGCTTGGCGGAAGCCGGCGGTTCGCTCCGGAACGGACAAGCTTACGCGGTGAACGGCCAACGGCCCGAATCGAACAATTTCCTGATCGATGGCGCCGACAATTTTAACGGCGTGGACGCCGGCTTCGTGATCCAGCCTCCCATCGACGCCATCTCGGAATTCCGTATTCTGACACACTCGGCGAACGCCGAATTCGGCCATAGCTCCGGGTCCACCACCAACATCATCACCCGTTCCGGAACCAACGCCTTTCACGGTGCAGCTTGGGATTTCCTGCGCAATGATGCCATGGATGCCAAAAGCTTCTTTGCCCAGAGTACCGAGCCTCTGAAACGCAATCAGTTCGGCGGCACGGTTGGCGGCCCCATCCGCAAGGACAAAACATTCTTTTTCGCCTACTACGAAGGGCTTCGCAATCGCCAGGGAGAAACCGTAGCTGCCACCGTTCCTTCCGCTGCCGAGAGGACCGGCAACTTCGCCGATATGTGTCCCGAAGGTTTTACTGGCGGCTTCTGCAACAACCCTGCGAACCAACTCGTCAACGAATTTTCGGGCCAGCCATTTCCGAACAACCAGTTGCCGGGTATCGATCCCATTTCACAAACACTCTTGCAGTATTACCCGCTGGCCAATTCCGGCCCCAACGGCTTCAGCACCACGCAAACATTGGATCAGGACAACGATCAATTCGGCGTGCGTTTGGACCACTATCTCAGCGCGAGCGATGTTCTGAATTTCCGCTACATGTTCACGCAGGGAAATACCACCGACCCGCTGTCAACGGCCGGCGCGAATGTGCCGGGGTTCCCTGTCGGCGAAGATCAGCGTGCGCAAAACTTCGTCGCGCAAGAAACGCACACATTTTCGCCCACGCTGGTAGGCGTCGCGCGTTTCTCCTTCCTGCGGAACAAGATTCTTTTCGACGAGCACATCAACCACACCACTCCGGCCAGCCTGGGCTTCGCCTATGCTCCCTCGTTGGATCTGGCCATCGGACCGCCGTTCGTGCAGGTTTCGGGTTACGCGTCGATCGGCGATCCCATCACCGGCCCGCGCAACACCTACGAGAGCGCCTTTGATGAATCGGCCTCGCTGACCTGGATTCGCGGCCGCCACGAGCTGAAAATCGGCGGAGGCTTCGGCCACGACGACATCAACGTGCTGCAGGGCATTGCGACCAATGGATTTTTCGTCTTCGCTCCTGCGCCGCTCAACAATGCCTTCGCAAGTTTCCTGGCCGGCGCCCCGGCATTCTTCCTGCAAGGTGGCGGCGATCTATCCAGAGGCTTGCGCGGCAACAACTTGAATTTTTACGGTCAGGACACCTATAAAATCACCTCTCGCCTGACGTTAAACGCCGGTCTGCGTTACGACTTGCCGTTTCCGTACACCGAGATTCATAACCGCCAGAACCTGTTCGAACCCGGCGTGCAATCCGTGGTGTTCCCGAACGCGCCGCCGGGCCTGGTGTATCCGGGTGATCCTGGTGTCCCGGCAGGTTTGATTCAAACTGAGAAAAACGCTTTTGCGCCGCGCGTGGGCCTGGCCTGGGATCCCACCGGCAGCGGCAGGTGGCTAGTAACGATGGCGTACGGAATTTTTTACGAGCCGTATTACACCGGGCAGGGCGGACCGTTACAGACACCTATTAGCGCGCCGCCATTCCTGCAAACCCCACAATTAAATTTTCCGAATTTCTCCGATCCATTCAACGGCGTCAATCCCTTCAACGAATCCTTTGCACAACCGATGACATTGCTCACGTTGGACAAAAACTTACGCCTGCCATACGCACAAGATTGGAACCTGAACGTGCAGCGGTCCTTCGGCGCCGACTGGCTTTTCGAAATTGGCTATGTAGGAACCAAGGGCACCAAGCTGCCTCGCTTCATCGAAGGCAATCCCGCCGTCTTTGTTCCCGGTGCATCCACTGAGGACAACGTCAATGAGCGCCGTCTTTATTCCGGTTGCACGCTGGCCGATCCCGCCGCTGCGTGCAACTACGCATCGGTTGGCCTGATCGCGGGTATCGCCAACTCCAATTACAACGCCATGGAAGTGAGCCTGCGAAAGCGTTTCGCGCATGGCTTGTCTGTTCTGGCGTCGTACACGCTTTCTAAAACCATTGACGATGTGTCGTCGTTCAACATCACCGGTTCTGCTTCGCAGAGCGTGGCCGGCGAAAATGACCTGGCACAGAATCCATTCAATCTGTCGGCCGAGCGCGGTCGTTCCATGTTCGATGCACGCCACCGTCTGGTGATCAGCTACAACTGGAACTTGCCGTTCTGGAATCATCCGCAAAGCTGGTATCAGCATGTTTTGGGGAGCTGGCAAGCGAATGGCATTACCACTTTTATGAGCGGCACTCCATTTACGGTGTACGACTCGCAGGACGTTTCGCTGCAAGGCGGTGCACCGGAAATTTCAGGATTCTCCAGCAATCGGCCGGACCTGAGCGGTAATCCCAACTCCGGCCCGCGCACCCCGCAGGAATGGTTCAACACCAGCGCCTTCCAGCGACTGGATCCGGTGGCGCAAGCAGGCCAATTCGGAAACGAAGGGCGCAACGTTGTAGAAGGGCCGGGCTACCAGCAATGGGATTTCTCGCTCTTTAAAGACATCCCGATCAAAGAGTCCAAGCGCCTGCAATTCCGCGCCGAATTCTTCAACGTATTCAATCACGCCAACTTCCGCTTGCCGGACAATGACATCAGCTCGCCAACCTTCGGCCAAATCCAGGAAGCGTTACCCGGACGCCTGGTTCAACTAGCGCTAAAGTTCCTATTTTAAGTGTCCCCGTAAACCCCATGGAAGGGGCGCAGCGCCGCTGCGCCCCAAACACCCAGGCGTAGAAATTACAACTCCTGGGCGTGATCGCGGCCAGCCAACGAACGTACCACGGACGTCTGCGAGGTCGCCTCTGTTACCATGCGTCGCTATGACCGAACCTCAAATGGGCCTCGCGACACCGGAAATCGCGCCTTCAGCTGAAGTGCTCCAGCGCGAGTCCGGCCTCCGGCGCGAATTGAAGCCGCACCAAGTAGCCATGATTGGCCTGGGCTGCACCATCGGCACTGGTCTGTTTTTGGGCAGCGCCATCGGAGTGAAACTGGCGGGACCGGCGGTCATCGTGAGTTTCCTGCTCGGCGCGTTTGTGGCCCTCACGGTCATGTGGGCACTTGCCGAAATGTCCGTAGAGCACCCCACCGCCGGCGCGTTCGGTCTGCATGCAGAAATGTATTTGAATGCGTGGGCCGGATTCGCGATTCGCTACACCTACTGGCTCTGTCTGGTCGTCATCATCGGCAGCGAAGTCGTGGCCGCCGCCATCTACTGTCAATACTGGTTCCCCAACGTGCCGGCATGGTTGTGGATCGCCGGATTCTCGCTGGCGATGATTTACATCAACACCCTCAGCATCGAAAATTTCGGCACCCTCGAATATTGGTTTGCGATGATCAAAGTAGTGACCGTTGCGGTATTTCTGGTGTTGGGCGCGGCGCTGCTCTTGGGCTTCGGTTTTCCGCACATCGGCGCAGGGAACTACACTGCCTACGGCGGTTTCTTCCCGGGCGGAGTATCCGGGGTTTTGCTGGGTGTGACCATGGCCATCTTCAGTTACCTCGGCCTGGAAATCGTGGGAACGACCGCGGGCGAAGCCGCCGATCCTAAAGTTGCCGTGCCGCGCGCGTTGCGCCGCACGCTGTTCACGCTGGTGCTGTTCTACATCGGCGGATTGGCCATCGTCGTCGGTATCGTTCCCTGGAATCAAATCGGACTGGGCGAGAGCCCGTTCGTTCGCGTGTTCGAAACCGTCGGCATCCCAGCCGCCGGACACATCATGAATTTTGTCGTGTTGACGGCGGCGCTTTCGGCCGCCACCTGTAATGTGTATTTCACGTCGCGACTGTTGTTCTCGCTGTCCCGAGGAGGTTACGCGCCCGCTAGTTTAGGTCGATTGAACAAGCGAGGCATGCCGGTGTTTGCCGTGCTGGTTTCCAGTGTGGGCATGGTCGCCGCACTGGTTCTCTCCCAGCTCTTCAAGAACACGGCATTTGTGTTCATGATTGGCGTAGCCTTTTTCGGTGGACCCTTTATATGGATCATGATTCTGATCACCCATTTGGCATTTCGCCGCGCGACTTCCCGAGCGAACAGAAACATTTTGCGTTTCGCACCCCCTGGCCCGTGGAGTTCCTTATTTGGGCTCATCGCCCTCGTCGGGGTATTAATTTCCACATGGTGGGTGCCCAGTTTTCACATCGCGCTGCTGGCCGGTCCACCATGGCTCCTGTTCATCACCCTCTGTTATCTGGCGTGGCGGCGCGCAAGCCTTTTAGCGCCTGCGAAATCGTCGGATTCGCCCGCCGACTGAGTGGCGACAGCCCGTCGTTCCCTAGCCGCGCAAGCTGGGTAGCGCCGGCATCCTTCCGACTCTTCGCGCCGTCGGCGAGCGGGTTCGCCAAGGGATAAGAAATTGCCACTTGGTGGAAGTTAAGTCGGACGGGCACGGCACGAGACAGCGCTACCAGCGTTCGCCGTTCTCTATGTAAACTATTCATTGCGAAAGACTTAAATCTATAAAACACCGCCGGAATGCCTGCTCTTCGCTGGTACCCCAACTGCTTATCTTAACAGTGGAAAAGTATCAGAAATATGGCGACGACTGACATCTCTGCCTATACCGCCGATTCTGCCTTCGTATACGGGCAGGGAACCGATATGCACTCGCTGAACGTGCTGGCGGCCGAAATCGCCCGAACCGACATCCCTGTCCTGCTCGTCGGGGAGAGCGGAACCGGCAAAGACGTGTACGCGCGCTTAATCCACAGGCTTTCCGGGCGCGTGGAATCTTCCCTCACGAAAATCCATTGCGCCGCACTCGACGCCGGACAGCTGCTGAACGAGGTGCGCGCGGCCTTTCAGAGCTCTACGAATGGCGCCGACGCGCCAACACGAACGATCTTCCTGGACGGGGTCCACGAGCTGGATGCGGCTTGCCAGCGGGTATTGGTCTCCCTGCTCCCGGACGGCGAAGCCAAGGACTACGCCGGGAAGCCCGTCTCCCGCGTTGTTTCCTCAACATCCTGTGATTTTGAAAAGGAAATCGAAGCTGGACGATTTCGCCTGGAGCTGTATTTCCGCATCAACGGCGTGATTCTGCGTCTGCCGCCGCTCCGCGAACGCAAGGAAGACATTCCCGACCTGCTTGAGTGCTTCCTGGGAAAACATTCGAACGAACTCAATAAAAGCACTCCAGAATTGACCCGCGAAGCTCGTAAACTGCTATTTGCGTATGACTGGCCAGGGAATATTCGAGAGTTAGAGAATGTGGCCCGAAAGATCGTGGCGGTTGGCGACGCGGGCCTGGCTCTCGGTGATCTGTCCGCCCGGGTAGCGCAGCCGGTAGTGGCGGCAAGTGTGAGCGGGTCCTCTCTGAAGGTAGCAGCCCGTGCGGCGTCCCGGCGCACCGAACGCGAACTGATTTTGAAGGCATTAGAACAGACCCATTGGAATCGCAAGCGGGCGGCCAGAGACTTGCAAATCAGCTACAAGTCGCTGCTTTACAAGATCAAGCAGATCGGCGCCACCGTGCCCATGCCGGGCAAAGGCGAAGGGAAGTCCTGATGAAACGTTTCGCAGGTTTTTTGATGGTATTTGGTTTGTTGTTGTCCTTGGGGACCTCGACTAAAGCGGGCGCGCAGGCTGCGCCGGACGGCCCGAAGAACGGCAACTCGGCGGCTTCGCAACAAGCGGCATCGGTCACCCCCAATGACTCGGAATACAAGATTGGCCCGCAAGACGTTCTACGCATCGACGTGTGGAAAGAGGCGGAGATTTCCCGCACCTCTCCGGTTCGTCCCGACGGACGCATTTCGCTTCCGCTGCTGAACGATGTGCAGGCTGCGGGATTAACGCCCATGCAACTCGCGGCGGTAATCACCGACGGACTGAAGAAATACATTACCAACCCTCAAGTGACGATCAGCGTCTCGGAAATCAACAGCCGTCGGGTGTACGTCACCGGCGAAGTTACCCGGCCCGGCGCTTTTCCCTTGCTACCCAACATGACCGTGTTGCAAGCCCTGTCGAGTTCGGGCGGATTCTCGCAATTCGCGAAACTCAAGAACATCTACGTCCTCCGCACCGAGGATGGCAAGCAAGTGAAACATCCCTTTAACTACAAAGAAGTCGTATCCGGGAAGAAACCCGAGTTGAACATTCAGCTGCAACCTGGCGATGTAATTGTCGTTCCGTAACGCGTCGTTCCTTGGCGACGGATTGGAAGCTTATGAAGCGCA